>Ga0116230_10004873_pt1 | contig 13138 bp, 11 predicted proteins | sample S1TSphfallax_3_FD_88678 | JGI IMG/M metagenome (GOLD analysis project Ga0116230, IMG submission 88678) | Host-associated microbial communities from peat moss isolated from Minnesota, USA - S1T2_Fd - Sphagnum fallax MG | ecosystem: Host-associated > Plants > Peat moss > Unclassified | place...
TCTGGTGATTTTTGGCGGTCAGGGGAAGCAGTGGAAGAATTTGTGGGATTGTCTACTTGTTCTTGACTTTTATTATCTATCGGAGCAATAATAACTTTCCGCTTTGCATATATTTCTTCAATACTCGCTAAACAATCTGCTGCTTGTTGATAATTATTTTGATGCAAACTTACTAAAGTTTGTTGAAAATAAATTTCTCTAGCAGAGCATCTTGATGATGATAATTAATAGCTTGGGTAAAATCTAATATTGCCCCTTGATAATCTTGTTGAATGTTTTATTTTTCTAGATTTTAGATTTTGGACGTGCCAATTTTGGATTTTGGACCTACCAATCAAAATTGAGTGACTCAGATGTACATCCATGATTGAGTGCTGCTACCTCGTTAATGAAGTGCGAAGAGCTACTCTCCACCGTAGGCGATGGCGAAGCGCCCGCGTCCCGCCATCGCCTATATGTCCATGTCTTTGAGCTACTGCTATTTTCGCGTACACTGGCACAGATGGCGTAGTCGTAGCCCGTCGTAGACATCGCTCACGAGCAGTAAATATAAAGTTTCGTAATCAGATTACTAATCTGCGTAAAAACCACAGGTGACAGACGAAAACCCAATAGAAACAAATTTATAGTTCATCTGTGAGGGACATCAAAGTGAGCAAAGGCAGTCTATTTCAAGCTGGAAGCAAGCTGTATCTGTATGACACAGTCAAGCAAACGGGTTTCTCATCTACAACTGTGGATTCCGAACCTGAGATTTATTTTTTAATTAACCTGTGGAAAATGTCAAATCTTTCATTACTGAGACCAAGATTCTTCCCCCGTCTCCCTAATTTCCTATCTCTTATCTTCCAACCACTTATTACTTTCAACGAGCCGAGCTATGCGGAAACAATTACTACTGATCAGTTTAGGGCTAACTGTTTTTACATCTTTAACCAGCTTATTTGTTACTCTATCTCCTAGTTTAGGTCAATCAAATTCAAGTTCAAGTTCGGCTGCGAGTCAACCAGATAAAGTCACGTTCTTCTGTTAGTCAATGTTTGACTCTGCAAGTGGGGAAAAAATTCCAGCTACAGTTGCTTGGGTTCCTGTGGGTTATACTTTCTGTCCAGCCCACCACAATAAAAAATGAAGTCGGAAGTATTAAAGCCACCCACAAGGGATGGGGTTTTTACCCTTCGGCTGACACGAACGCCCTTCCCGGAGGAAAGCCTACATTGAGAAAAAAGGATTTTTTCGCCCACTAGGGGCGTTAGCATAGCGGGACGTAAGTCCGGTTTTGAACCTGGCTTTTGCCGATAAATATTGAATGTAAATACAATACCCGTGAATGAAATTACCCTAAGTCGAGAAACCCTGACTGGACAAGGGATACAAGCTTTAGATCCAAACGACAATTATTGCCCCAAACAACCCATTTTCCCAAATACCGCCCAATACGATGGCGAAACGCCCGCTCTCATGCGATGGCGAAACGCCCGCTCTCATGCGATCGCTCTATAGTCATGCAGAAACTGCGGTGGGAGGCAACGCCTACCATTCGGAAACAAGCCCAGAATTAGCCCACCAAGAGGATTTGAGAGATAGAAGCCAAATTCATTCACGGGTATTGGAGTTAATCAGACGCTATCTTAATTTCTAGCTTTTTATCAATGGTGCTGAGATGAAAGATAAATCATCACCTCCTGTAGGGTTACTGAGTCTTCTGGTGGCAGTATTCTTCTCTATCATTGCTGTCATCTCTGGTAGTTCCATTTATGAAATATTTGCTCTAGGATTCAGGATTAAATTTTACCCACCTTTTAAACCTAAACAAAGAGAAAACCCTTATCAACCTCCCATCTCTTACCCTTATCAACCTCCCATCTCTTACCCTTATCAACCTCCCAACCCTTACCCTTATCAACATCCCAACCCTTACCCTTATCAACATCCCAACCCTTACCCTTATCAACGTCCCAACCCTTACCTTTATCAACGTCCCAACCCTTACCCTTATCAACCTCCCATCTCTTACCCTTATCAACGTCCCAACCCTTACCTTTATCAACGTCCCAACCCTTACCTTTATCAACGTCCCAACCCTTACCTTTATCAACGTCCCAACCCTTACACTTATCAACCTCCCACCTCTTACTAATTTTCAAGGTTTATGGGTAGTCTTTCCTTAGCTATTTGACTTTTTTGATAAGAGCGATCGCTTGGATTTTTACCAACTTTAAAACTCATGAAAAAACTGCATATCATCCCGCAATGATACAACGCCGCTATTTACCCGGATTTCTCACAAACAGATAAAAAAAGGGGTCAAAATCTGCAAAAATGTATATATAACAAGCATTTCAGCAGATATAAAACATGACCTCAACACTAACAGATCCAGAGTAATTATTCACTCTCCCCCTCTAAAATCGTCGAAACCCTTAATTGATGGTTGACGGGGAGGGAGGATGTGAACGGTTACGATCCAGAAGTGTTGAATATTAAGAAATATTTGATAAAAATAGCTCAAAATGTGTTAGACTTTGAGCTATTTTGTCATTAAATAATATTTAATTATGATCATAAACACATTTCCCAAAATTGTCAAAGACATCCTGAAAGAGCTACCCAAAAACGATTATCCAGTGCTGAACACTCGTTTATTCTTTGAGTGTTGGCTATCATATATTCTAGATGGCGAAGCGCCCGCCGGAGGCGAACAAAGTTTATTGCGAACATTCTTAATAGTTGCGACGATAAGACCCGCCCTCTAGAACTTTACCTAGAAAAAATGCCCAGCCGTACTATTTCCTGTATTTATCAGGCCTCACAAGTTATCTTTCCACACGGCTGGGCATTTTATTTTGTGGATCTCCCTATTTACGACATTGTACCTTCTTAGACTAGGAAAGGCTATATGCTAGAAAAATCACGCTTTAACAGGAGATTACACGGTATCTCAAGAGTTTTCAGGGGATAGCTCCCCTGTCTTTGGCTGATAACTGGTTACGGTCTATTGTGTAACCATTCTTCTAGGTCAGTCACAGTAGAGAAATCAAAGATGGCTTCACCGAGTAATTCCAACTGCTCAGCAGGCAATTGACAGATTTGCTCCACCAGTGGGGGTTGAATCTCTCCCAATCGCCGATTTAATAACTTTGTAATTAGCTCTTGCTTACCTTCTTGTCTTCCCCGTTCTTCAGCGAGTCTCTGAGTACTGGTAATGTAAGGCATCTTCATCTCCTCTTCATACTGAGTGATTTCTTGGTCAAATTCCGTTTGTAGTCCCCTTGGTAGAGTCATCATCCAATCTATGAAGTCGTACAAATTAATGATATCTTGTCTGCTGAATCCTTCTTGGTACAATCTCTTAATCAAGAACAGCTTATGTTCTTTTCTAACTCGACGATTCTTTCTGGTTTCTAAGGTCCGCAGATGGGCCATCACTACTGTGGCAAAGGTGTTGCGACTAGCTTCTAATTCTGACCATTTATCTTGATAATCTAGCAGCTTGACTGTAGGGAAATCAAATCTGACTGTGGTTCTTTGTGCTTGGACTATAAAGTGGTCAGGTCGCCAATTAATGTGCTCATCTGCTAATATTCTTAAAGATTCAATCGGACATTTAAATTGGTCGTATATCTTGTAGTTGTAAATGTACATTCTTTGGGTGAAATCCGACTCTGATTGACTTTGAACTTCAACATGAATATACAAAACTGACTCCTCACCATTAGTCCGATAAACTTTCACCAGTGCATCCGCCAACCGTCGCCCTATTTTGGCATCTTTGGTAACTTGTCTTAACTCTTTATCCAAGAATTCAAGCGGTTTACTCCAATCAATTGTGTGGTAAATGTCTGGAAAGAAAAAGCTGATAAAGTCGGGGAAATATATTTTAAGTATATCCTTCCAGGGGGAATCATATTTGGTTTTGGGGTTGGTCATATTGTTAATGCCAGGTGATGCAACCATACATTAATATATTATTATATTACTAGGAATAGGCGGAGAATTCAATAAATTTTGCCTGCAAGGATTTTAGATTTACCTCATATCGTCGATGTTGGAGCAAGAGGTCAGAAATGAGAGGATTTTAAATTTCTGCCCCAAATTTATTTGGGGCAGAGCCTAGATATCGTCAACAATAATAACTAGTACCGTTCGGCGTAAATTCAGTGAGGGTATAAATAACGATTTAACATAACCACTCATGGTTATAGAACCGTTCCTAAACTTACGCCGGTGTGTACTAGCAACTTGTGGTTATTAGTTGAATTGACGTTGGCAATCCACACAAATGTGATTGAAGTTTACCTGCTTTTCTGCCATTTTTATGGATATGTGTGGAGCCATATTTTGGACATTGCATCGGAATTTATCTTAACTCATACTGCTATTATGCAACGCCCGTAAATTTCTGGAGTTTGGACAAATCTAACACTGCCCCCATATTTGCCAAAATATCCGGGGGAATGGCAGTGCTTGGAGCTTCAATTTTGACGGCATTAATTGAAATTACACCGCTTTCCACTGTGGTTTGGGTAACAATGATTGAGGAAATAGGGGGTGGTGTGTGAGCACTTTCGCCAAGATCCGCGATGGCGAAGCAGGCACTTCGTGCCATCGTCCGTTCATGCCCAGGGGGTCCCTCTCCTCGTTCGCGCAGCGGCAGAGAAGCGGAGCTTGGTTAGGCCAAGTGGACGCGCTCCGCGATGGTGCTGAGCACCCGCTCTCGTGCTATCGCCTACGGCGGGCGTTTCGTCATCGCGCTTAGTGGGCGGTTACGCCAACGCCTTCTGCCTAGAATAGCTGATGAGCTACGCTCCACGCCTTGGTGATGCCCGCAATAGCCCTCCAGTCTGGAAACGCTATCGAAAGATTACTGATGGTGCTCGCCAGATTGTATTGTACAGTTAGAAATCAAATCAAAAACTGTGCCAAAAAATTCTGCCATTGCGTAAAATCCAAAGCCAAGGGAAGATACGAGAATAGATATTTCCTAATGGAATGATCGGAGTGGTAGATGGCCAATGATTTCCAAGACAGAGACGACGCACTCAACCAAGAACTACAACAGCTGATTAATGAAGCCAAGCGATATCCGAGTGAAAGTCAAAACCCCACAGATAGAGCAAAGCGACGCATAGCATTAAATAAGCTGATTAATGCAATTCGGGGTTCAGGGAAATTGAGCAAGCAAGCTCAGTGGATGGAATCACCCAACTATGAAGATTATTATCATGAAGCATTACAAATTACATTCGGGGAAATTTGTCAAAAAATTGAACAATATAAACCTAAATATCCCGTGATGGCATGGGTAAATGTCATCTTTTCCCGGCGAATTTATGATGTAGCAAAAAAAGACCAAAGAAGAGGAATTACTCAGCTTTATAAGCAGCAAAAAGTTCCTCTTGTACTGGCATTAGATGAAATCTACAAAGATTTGCCTATAGAAAATGAGATATACTCTGAGGAGCAACAGTTAAAAGAAATCATTAAGAATGATCCTGAAAAGATTTTAGAAAATGACTATATTCAGAATTATCCGCAAGCGAATTTAAAAGCAATTTTGCTTTTAGTTTTAGAAGGAAAGCGATGGAAAGATATTTCTGAAGAATTAGGTGTACCCATCTCGACAGCCTCTAGTTTTTACCAACGACGGATGCAGAAAACTGTTACTTACCTAAAGAAATATATATAGAAATTGAATTAACCGATAATGAAAATTTGGGAGAATTATTTATGAATAGCATTACTGAGCAACTAACTTTTAGCGTGACTCTATCAACTAAAGCTCATGCACTAGCACAGGAATATAGCCAAGGGATTGCTAATCCTGAGAAGCACCAACAGATTTATCTCAATACCTTAGCTGTGTATGCTGTAGATCATTATCTACAGTGTATGAAATTTGAGACTGATTGGCTCTCTAGTGATAGCCGCGATCGCCTGACAATACAATTAATGAATGTGGCTGATTTAGAAGTAAAGAATCTCGGTAAATTAGAATGTCGTCCAGTTTTACCCAAAGCAGAAGTATGTGAAATTCCGCCGGAAGTTTGGTCAGATAGAATTGGTTATGTAGCTGTGCAATTCAATTCAGACTTAAAAGAGGCGACAATTTTAGGTTTTACAACCCAAGCTAAGGCTGAAGTTCCTCTGAATCAGTTACAATCTTTAGAAGATTTTTTACTTTATTTGAGCGAACTAGAAATAGCTGAATCTCCACAGCATGAAGATTCATCAAGTCTAGTGAAAATTGGGCAATGGTTGGATGGATTTGTAGATGCAGGTTGGCAAACTATTGACCATCTGTTAAATCCCCAACAGTTGGGATTAGCATTTAAGAGTGCTGTGAGCATAACGCGGGGACAGAAAATTGATTTGGGAATGCAACTTGAGTCACTTTCTGTGGCGCTAGTGGTAAAAATCGCGGCTGCTTCTGAGGAAGAAGTGGATATATTAACTCAAGTATATCCAGTGGAAAATCATATTTTACCTGAAGGTATGAAATTAAATATTCATGATGAATCAGGAGAAAATGTTTTAGAAGTGATATCGAGAGAAGAAGATAACTGGATTCAATTAGAGTTTAGTGCCGAATTAGGAGAGAAGTTTCAAATTATAGTAACTCATGGCGATTCCCAGGAAACAAGAGTATTTGAAGTTTAATAGTAATCTAACTTTATCTAAGAAATCTGAGGGGGTGACAAGGACCTTTGAAACCAAGACACCGTAAGGGTTTTGAATGGTTGTGTTCTAAAAAGATAAACATCATTTTTCGAGGTTATTGATTTCATTCTCAATAATCCCAGTCCAAAAGTCCGATTTTTCCGTTGGGGTAGGTTCTCAATGTGTCTTGATTGTTTCAAGGCACACCCTTCTATAACCCTTGTTTGATCAGGGTTTTAGTAAAGTTTTGTGACTATGAATATGTTTTCGACCTGCGTAAAAACATTGAATGGCTGCCGAAAAACAAATAGAAGCAATCAAAAAGCTGACATCACCTATAAAACCAATTCCCAATTCGCAATTACGTTTTGTCACCGGGTTTTAACCTTCTGACAAAGCCTTTCGCCTGAAAAGGGGAGGTTTTAAACCTGATTGTTTCGATAAACAGGATTTTTACAAGGATCGGAATCATGTTAAAAAGAATAGTAGCCTCCCTGCTCACATCCTTTGGTCTATTAAGCCTGAACGCTAACGCCACATTAGCAAGACCAGCCGAGAGTTTTAGATACCACCAAACCTTTTACCCATCAACTTGCACCATTGCATTTGACGGACAAATATATGGCTGTAATTATACAGTTATGGGAGCTTTCAGTAATGCAAGTGCCAATATTAAACTATGCTCTACAGACTATTGCTTAATACTGTTGCTGAATGCTACTGAACTTGCTAATGTAGCAGATGGCGAAGATTTCTCCGTGCGTCAAATCGCTTGGCAAAGAGGAAATTCTATTACTAACCAATGGGATGTATCAATGCAATGTGGTTTCAAATCAGATGGAATGGGATGTGTAGGAGAATTTGACAACGGTAGTGCGATCGCTATCTATGTAGAGTAAACGGCATTGCTGAATCAAGGGATGATTTTGCCCAATTTGAAACGAATTTCCCAGGGTTTCAACCGCCAATTCATCCCGCATTTATGCAACGCCGAGTAAACTTTTGTGACAATCTCAGCGATTCGCGTAAAATATTGTCAAGCTAACCGAACTGGTAATAGGGGTTTTGTGCGGGGGTGGGAGTAGTAAGGCCATGAATAAGTTAGTTATCCTCAAGCTGAATGGTAACTTCCATAACGGCTTTGGCGTTAGTTTAGAAATTGGTGCAGATGGTTCACTTCCTGATATTGAACTAAGTGAGAACACATTAAAATTACCGCCGCTTCCCACCCTACCTAATATTTATCAAAATTGGTCTAAAAGTTATCGCAGTCTGGATGAATACCGCATTAAGCCTAAAAAAAACCAGATTACTAATGTTAGGTTTCAATCGCTGAAAAAAGAATGCCACACTCAAGCTGATATTCTCAAACAGCAATTTATTACTTGGTTACAAGCAGATTCGTTCCGGCGAATTAAAGAGGTATGTTTAACACAACTAACCCCTAGTGATGAAGTGCGGGTAATTATTCGTACTAATGAAACGCAACTGCGAAAATTACCTTGGCATTTATGGGATTTATTTGAGTATTATCCTCATGCAGAAGTAGCTTTCAGTTCGCTTTCATCTCAAAGGTTAAAAACAAGCGATCGCCCCAATATCCGCATTTTAATTATCCTCGGTAACAGCGAAGGAATTAACGTTGCGGAAGATGAGAAACTCCTCAAACAATATTGCCAAGCAGCCAAAATCATTGTTTTAGCTGAACCAACACCTGTAGAACTCAACCAACATCTTTGGAATGAACAAGGTTGGGATATTCTCTTCTTTTCTGGTCATAGTCGCACAGAGTCAACAAAAGGCAGAATTTTTCTCAACCGCACCGATAGTTTAACAATGGATCAGTTGCGGTATGGATTGCAAACCGCAGTCAGCAAAGGGTTACAGTTAGCCTTTTTTAACTCTTGTGAAGGCTTAGGAATTGCAGCGGAGTTAGAAAGTTTGCATATTCCGCAAGTGATTGTGATGCGTGAACCTGTACCAGATAGGGTAGCTCATCAGTTTTTAAAGGATTTTATTCAAGAGTTTACTGGGAGAAAATCTTTCTATCAATCTGTTAATATTGCTCGGCAGAAATTACAGGGTTTAGAAACAGAATATCCTTGCGCTAGCTGGTTACCTGTAATTGTGCAGAATTTGTTAGCAACACCACCGACTTGGCAGAGTTTGGGGGCTGTCGTTAACTGTCCCTATCGCGGGTTAGCAGCTTTCAAAGAACAAGATGCGCCCTATTTTTATGGGCGAGAAACAGTAACGCAACAGTTAGTGGCGGTGGTGAAGACAAAGCATTTAGTAGCAGTTGTTGGCGCGTCGGGGAGCGGTAAATCTTCAGTAGTGTTTGCGGGGTTAATTGGACAATTAAAGCGAGATAAAAGTCATCATTGGCAAATTGTGTCTTTTCGTCCTGGGAATAACCCGATAGAATCTTTAGTGATCGCACTTTCTAGAACACTGGCGACTGGGAAAGATGTTCTTCCTCATTCACGGTTAGCGCAATTAGAACTGGAAATAGAGTTGCAAAAGAGCGATCGCACCTTGACCAACGTCCTAGAATCGCTGAGTAGCACTTCACCCAAGTCACGCTTTGTAGTGATTGCTGACCAATTTGAAGAACTTTACACTCTTTGTCAGGACAGCGAAGAACGTCAAATCTTTTTAGATAATCTGCTGAATGCAGTCAAGAATGTACCAGGCTTTACCTTAGTTGTTACCCTACGGGCAGACTTTTTTGGCGAAGTTTTATCCTACCGTCCCTTGAGTGATGCTTTGCAAGATGCACAAATTAACTTAGGGGCGATGAACGTCGAAGAATTAGCCGCAGCCATCGAACAACCTGCTCAAATCCTCAATGTGCAACTAGAAGCAGGATTAACCCAACGCCTGATTGATGCAGTGCTAGAGTCTCCCAGCCATTTACCTTTACTTGAATTTACCTTAACTCAGTTGTGGCAAAAACAACGCCAAGGATGGCTAACCCATCAAGCATACGCAGAAATAGGAGGTGTAGAAACCGCATTAGCAAACCATGCAGAATCAATTTATGCTCAACTGAGTCCAGCAGATAAGCAAATGGTGCAACAGATATTTATTCAGTTAGTGCAACCTGGAGAACAAAATGTAGATATCCGCCGCTTAGCTACTCGTGAGGAAGTTGGGGAAGAAAACTGGAATTTAGTTACACAGTTAGCAGGTGCAAGATTAGTAGTAACAAACCGCAACGAAATTACCAAGGTTGAAACTGTTGAAATTATTCATGAGGCATTAATCAAAAATTGGCGGAGATTGAGACAATGGATGCAGAATGATGGCGAATTTCGTCGTTGGCAAGAGCAATTAAGGGCAGTAATGCGACAATGGGACAATAGTAATCAAGATACTGGTGCATTGTTGCGAGGTAAGCCTCTAATTGATGCCCAGGAATGGTTAATGCAACGCCAAGAGCAGATGAGTGCGACTGAGCTAGATTTTATTAATTTAAGTTTAGAACTGAGAAACAGAGAACATCAAGCTCAGGATGCCGTCAGAAACAGAATTTTTTTCGCATTAACTATGGGAATAGTAGGAGCAATAATATTAGCTGGTGTGGCTTTATTCCAAAGGCAGCAAGCGCAAATTAATCAGATACAAGCTCTCAATATGTCTACAAAATTGTTGCTAAAATCAGGGAATGAAGTTGAGGCATTCAGCGTAATTTTAAAAAATATCAATACATTGGAGCAATTAAATTTATTAACTCCCCAAAGTAAGATAAGTTTATCCTTTCCTATGCTCGAAGGTCTCAACCAGATTCGAGAATACAATCGCTTGGAAGGGCATAAATTTGAGGTTACGAGTGTGAAATTTAGCCCAGATGGTAAGCTTTTAGCTTCAGGAAGTGAAGATAATACTATAAAAATTTGGCAACGAAATGGGCAGTTACTGCAAACATTAGCAGGTCATCAAGATAGGATTTTTAGCGTAATTTTTAGCTCTAACAATAAATTACTGGTTAGTGCGAGCTTTGATAATGAAATTAGGATTTGGCAATATAATTCACAGACTAATTTATTTGATAATCATCCGATTTTCACCTTCGCAGAGAAAGATGGATTGTGGGCGATCGCTCTCAGTCCTGATGGAAAAATTCTCGCAACTGCTAACCATAAAGGAGAAATAAAACTGTGGACATTAAATGGACAACTAATTAAAACAATTCCTGCCTACAATCAAAAAATTTGGAGTATAAATTTTAGCCCGGATGGGCAAACTATCGCTTCTGGAAGTGCTGATAAAAAGGTAAAACTCTGGAATCTTGAAGGTAAAGCTTTAAAAACCTTACAAGGTCATAGTGATGAAGTTCTGAGTGTGAATTTTAGCCGAGATGGCAAGATTTTAGCTTCCGCTAGCAAAGATAAAACGGTAAAAGTTTGGGACATTCAAGGTAAATTATTGCATACATTTGAGGGGCATACAGATGAAGTTTTAGATGTTAATTTTAGTCCAGATGGAAAATTGATTGCTTCTGCTAGTGCAGACGATACAGTAAAAGTCTGGAGTATCTCCCAAGATGAGAAATCTAATTCCTACCAACCAATCTACACATTTCGTGGACATGGGGGTAAAGCATCCGAAGTGAGTTTTAGCCCAGATGGGGAGACTATAGCTTCTGCTAGTGCTGACAGCACAATCAAACTTTGGCATTTACAAGGTATTTTACCTAGCTTCCCCGGCAATAGCTTGAGTATCAGTCCCGATGGAAAAACCGTTGCAGTAGGTAATCAACAAGGTATTGTTAGCTTACGACAGCGTGATGGAAGTTTAATACGTAGCTTTCATGCACATGAGGGGACAATTCTCAAGGTATTGTTTCATCCAACGGGAAAGAATCTGGTCACAATTGGCGTAGATAATCAAATTAAGCTTTGGAGTCTTGATGGTAAACTCCTCAATAGTTGGCCAGGACATGAGAAGGGTAATAACAGTATATTTGACCCCATCCAAGATATAAGTTTCAGCCCAGATGGGAGTAATATTGCAACGATTGGGAGAATTGACAAACAAGTTAAAATTTGGAATTTACAAGGAACTTTATTAAAAAGCTGGCAGACAGATGATAAGTTAATTACAAAGATTAACTTTAGTCCAGATGGTAAAACTTTGGCAACTGTTGGAGACAAAACAGTCAAGCTGTGGAACTTGCAGAGTAAATTATTACACACTCTCTCTGGACATGAGGATAATATTACATCTGTGAGTTTTAGTCCAGATGGAAAAATGATTGCTACTGCTAGTGCCGATCAGACAGTGAAACTTTGGCATAGTGATAGTGGTAAATTGTTACGAACTTTACAGCATAATCAAAGCGTTTACAGTGTTAATTTTAGTCCTGATGGTCAAATACTGGTTTCAGCTAGTAGAGATAAAATCAATTTTTGGAATTTGGAGGGAAAACTAATTTATACGCTTAGAGGAAATCAAGCTAGGATTTCGCAAGTAAATTTTAGTTCTGACGGTAAGATTATTGCTTCACTGGATGATGTTAGCAATCAAGTTGTTTTGTGGAATCTTGATCTTAAAGTTTGGCGACAACGTAGTTGTCAATGGCTGGAGGAATACTTAAAAAATCATGCTAATTTAGGCGAAAATGAAGATAATTTGTGCGAAGATAATAAACAATAAATCACCTACAACATTTATATAATCCGCAGTTGATTTTGAACATAGGGATATTTTTGTAATAGGTAACATGATTTCCAGGGTCAGTAAGAATCCAAAATATATTTTTACGGAAAAATAAAACTATGTTTAGCTTCAAGCTACCTGTTGCTTGTCTGGGCTTAACAATTACTACCTTGACGATACTTGGGGCAGTATTACCAAAAGTTGAAGCTTCTCCAACTCTCAATCAAGCAACACAGACCGCTAATAACTGGCTTTTACAAGGGATAGAAAAGGCAAGTCAACAAGATTATCAAGGGGCAATATTAGATTTTACCCAAGCTATTAATTATCATCATCAAGATGCACAGGCATATTATCAACGAGGTTTAATTTATGCTCAATATGCACAAGGTAAGCCCTTGAATCCTGATGGAACTTTACCGGGTTGTAAAAGAATTGATGATTATAAAATCATTTGTCCGGTGGAAGTGACAGATAAGATTAAAGAGTATAAGCAGAAAGCTATCGCAGATTTTACTCAAGCAATTACAATTAACCATGAATACGCAGCAGCCTATTATCAGAGAGGATTAATCGAAGAATCAGATATAAAAAAATTAGCGGATTTTCAATCTGCTAGAGAAATTTATTTTCAACAAACTTTAGTAAGTTTGCATCAACATAATTATCAACAAGCAGCAGATTGTTTAGCGACTATTGAAGAAATATATGCAAAGCGGAAAGTTATTATTGCTCCGATAGATAATAAAAGTCAAGAACAAGTAGACAATCCCACAAATTCTTCCACTGCTTCCCCTGACCGCCAAAAATCACCAGA
>Ga0116230_10004874_pt1 | contig 13137 bp, 9 predicted proteins | sample S1TSphfallax_3_FD_88678 | JGI IMG/M metagenome (GOLD analysis project Ga0116230, IMG submission 88678) | Host-associated microbial communities from peat moss isolated from Minnesota, USA - S1T2_Fd - Sphagnum fallax MG | ecosystem: Host-associated > Plants > Peat moss > Unclassified | place: USA...
ACGACAATAGTTGTTGCCATCGCCTTTTTCTCTCTGTAACACCCACCGAGAAAAAGAAGACATCCGCTATTGTCACCTTCTTCTTCTTTTCTACAATAGAAACCATAAAAGAAGAGGCAATGGCAGCTACCGTCGCCTTTTTCTTCTCTACAACACCAACTCCACAGAAGAAGACAACGGTGTGTTGCCGTCGTCTTCTTCTTCATCACTGCAACACTATTAGAGAAGAAGGTGATGGCAGCAAGCTGTCGTCACCTTCTTTGTTGCAACAGTAGCACAACAAAATATAGGGGAAGTAGGTAAGAGGTTTGTAGGAGGGGGGGGGAGGTAGGTAGGAAACAAAAACTTGAAAGAAGAATACAATGGCGTTTGCTTCTTCTTCAAGCAAAAAAAAAAGACGTAGACCCAAGGGAGGGAACTTACCTTTCTTCTTTCGCTTCTGCTCTTGAAGCTCTCCTCTTTCCTTCTCCTCTGCATGTTCCTTCAACATCCTCTCCACATTCCTCTAATGTTGAGCTCTCCATGTTCTTGCAATGTTGAGCTCTCCACATTCCTGCAATGTTGAGCTTTCCACATTCCTGCAATGTTGAGCTCTCCACATTCCTGCAATGTTGAACTCTCCACATTCCTGCAATGTTGAGCTTTCCACATTCCTGCAATGTTGAGCTCCCACCTTCCTCAAGCCCTGTGTCGTGAAGCTTTGTGGGGTGAAGCTTGCGAGCTCTATTGAGCTTTCAAGATGGAGTGAGCTAGAAATGAGCTGAGGGTGGTAGGAGGGGGGAGGTAGGTAGGAGGGGAAGATTTTGGGGCAGAGAAGGGGGCTGAAAAATCCTTGAGCAGGGGAAGAGGATGAGTTTTTGGTTCATCCACAAAACAGCTTGAACGGCCTCATCCTCAACTGGTGCATTGGTGGCTGCTGGTTCACTCCAGCCAAGGTATTGAGGGTTGAACAGCCACCTTGCTACCCTTGTGCATAACCAAAGGTTATTACTCTAATTTTTTTCCCATAACCTACCTGACACTGATATTGATAACCTGTGTGAACTTTAAAGTAACCTACCTGGCCATAATTAAAGAAGAAACAATAACCAGCCAACGCTGGTAAAAACTAAAAACCTCAAAATTCATTTTCAAAATTACCAGTGGTTCAACCTAGCCCAAAGTTAAAACCCCCAAGTATAGAAATCTGGAGATTTTTGTTACTTTTTTTTCTCACTTCACTTTTGGTGATTGGAAAACTCTAAAATCACTTGATTTACGAATTTCGTTTTGACAAAATATTGCCAATAAAAGAAAAGTTGGTACTGTTATAGCTCAAGGAATGGGGCTGTGCAAACCTTGAGGTGCAAGCCCCCTTATTTTCGCACAGCCCCATTCCTTAAGTTGAGTTTAAAAGGATAGCATAAATGTTCTTACTGAAACTTTAAAAAGGACAATTGTTGTCATCACTTCTTATTAAGAATAAGGGGGAAAAAAAGACACTAAAAAAATTCCCCCAATTTCTTCACAAAAGACTATACTGACAGTGATCAGCACCAAGAGACTTGGAACCAAGAAAACAAAATGGAAATGCTAAGGAAAGAAAATTTGTAATAGCCTGATCAAAATCGTGATTCTTTTTGCACGTTGAGGGGGGAAATTTGGATTCATATAGCCAAAATATACTACTATCTTTAAGCAAGGTCTTGACTCTTGACACTAAATACAACCCCCCTCCCGCCTCCATGGAGCTCTGGTCTGGGGCATATTTTTCTTGTCTTCTTGCACATGTTTTCGGGCCCTACATGGTTCTGTGTAAAACCACAACATGTTCTTTTTATTCAGTGAAAGAACTTAACAATGTTCTGCATTATTTTAAGTTTTGCTTGAATAATTTTTGTTTTGCGGCTGATTAGATTATTCGAAATCTAAACCTCCCATCCCTACACAGATTCAGTCATAGTTCGCTTAAGTGGCGATACTTTTCTCCAGTAGCATTAAAAACGTAGCCAGTATTGTGACAACTCGCTCCATAAAAAAGGGGTCAGTCTGGTGAATTGGTTTTAAGAAAAAAAGGGATTTTCGCCAGAAATTTTTAGCGATTTCTTGCCAGGAAAAAAAAAAGGGCTGGGGCCCATTAGACAGGCAATGAGCTCTACTTGTTTTACATACCGATTCTTAGTTTCACATGAGTTTGTTTGAATTTACCACAAAGGGCACAACCATTTGAGACTGACTTCCTTGTTTCACATACCCATTGTCAGTAAATGTAGCTGTCAGCTGGGCCTGGTGAAACATGGAATGAGAAGGTTCCATCACTTTGCATGTTTTTCCATTGAACTTGCCATAAAGAGCATAGCCCTTTGGGAATGATCTCCTTGTTTTACATACCTACTAGTGGGTGCCCATGGCCGAAGGCCACTGTGAAGCCCCCTGTGTGAAATCCAGGTCCCAAAATTGAGATCCCACATCCTGAAAATCACGTCCTAAAAAAACTCTCCGAAAAGTGACTGTTGATAACTTCCCTCAATGGGTGTTCTCTGGAGCAAAAGTTGCCCACAGACAGTCCGGACCGGACCCGGCCCGTCACCCCGTTCTTCACGTCGGCTATCTCGGGTCTCCGTTCCGCGCTAGAATGTCGTAACCTAATTTCCTCTAATAGCTTTGCCCACAGACTGGGAACAGGAAATTTCGCCCTCCGATTAGCGCCGGGCCCAGGCGGCCTGAACGGACAGACGGACGGACAGATAGACGAACGAACGGACACAGAGAGGGGTTGCAGAATCGGCCTCGCAGATTACCGGTGCAGAATGTCGTGTCAGACAGACAGACGCACTACGTGAATTTATATAAAAGACTAGTGGGTACCCATTAATTGCTTCAACCAATTAATAATGCACGCACGCTCTCAGGACCTGGGTTTCAGGACCTCGATATTTGGCTCTCAGGACCTGCGTTTCAGGACCTCAATGCGAGGTTTCAAGACCTGGGTTTCAAGACCTCAATGCGAGGTTTCAAGACCTGGATCTCAGGACCTGGGTTTCAGGCCCTCAATGCGAGGTTTCAGGACCTAGATTTCAGGACCTGGATTTCAAGCCCTCGACGCGAGGTTTCAGGACCTGGCTCTCAAGACCTGGGTTTTAGGACCTCGAAAGCTCTCCATCCTACGGTCATCTTATCTTTTTCTCGTCACTTTTCTCTGCGTCCATTGTCATTTTTCTTTGCGTCCAGTGGTCACAGACAGACAGACGGACTAAGTGCCTTTATATATAAGATTAGGATCTCGTAATACCACGCTTCATGAGGATCTTCAAGAAGTTCCACATGGCAGAAGGACTTTTTGAAGAAGTTATTAAAGTGCGCAAGCTTTGATCTTCTTCGTCCGTTTATATACCACTAGTGGGTACCCGTTAATTGCTTCAACCAATTAATAACGCACGCACGCTCTCAGGACCTGGGTTTCAAGACCTCGATATTTGGTTCTAGTGGGTACCTGTTAATTGCTTCAACCAATTAATAACGCACGCACGCTCTCAAGACTTGGGTTTCAGGCCCTCGACACGAGGTTTCAAGACCTGGCTCTCAGGACCTGGGTTTCAAGACCTCGAAAGCTCTCCATCCTACGGTCGTCTTATCTTTTTCCCGTCACTTTTCTTTGCGTCCAGTGGTCACAGACAGACACACGGACGGATTATATATAAGATTATCAGTTTTGCATGTTTTGGTTTGAACCAGTGTTGGGTGGTTTTCACTTTTGATCTTGAACTGTTGATTTCAGTTATTGTGAGTGCTATATGAGAATCGCATTGGTTCTTAGTATCATTTAACAACAATGGGTCTTGTAAAACCGACCCAGGTATCAGGATTATTTTCAAAGATTTTTTAATTTTTTTTCAAAGTCAAAGATTCTCACAAACTCAATAATAATTAATTTTCTTAACTGATTCTCCAGACCTGAATATCAAAATTGTACATTAGAAAAATGTCAAAAATGCACTTGTAATCGGGAAAAATGGAAAAATAGAATTACATAATTTTTTAATTAAATATTTTAATTATGGAAATGTTTATATATCCACACAATTTCATCTTTTCCAAAACCTCTTTTCTAGCTCTTTTTTGAAATCTGCATCTCTCCCAATGAATTCTATCAAGTTAAAAGGAGATGTATAACAAATTATAGGGTCATTGGGCTAATTTTTGCTCACAAAAATTGACTTCTTTAAATGATTTGATTGTAAATGACATCTTCTTAATTTAATAAGTATTTCAACTATTGAAGACATCCTTTCTATCTCAATTTGTTAATTTGTGAACCTATAATCCTGAAAATTTGACGAGCAAAAAATCCAATTATGGAAAACATAACTTTGTGTTTTTCCCACTATTGAAGAGGGTAAGTAATCTCCTTAACATCCATTTGATAATGCATGAAAATTAAGAACCTTTTTTTGACAATCTCTTTTATTGGTTCATTTGTTTTGGTTGCCATGTCAAAGATATCCAAAGTATAATTTACATCATTGTTTGGTCAGCAAATTCATTTTTTGATTCAACCACTGGAGACAATGATGATAACATTTCAAGAACATAGGATGTGAAAACCTTGCATCATATTCCTCAATAATGGCTACTCCTTGTTCACAACCAATGAAAAAGGACATTAAACAAAGGTTTTGAAACTTTGAATCCAACATCAAGGATAACATATTATAGGTTTTTTTTCATATTCTCAAGAATGAAAGAAAAAAATCTAACCTAATATAAACTTTTTTTCTAATGTTGGAAGGTAAACAAATTAACTCAAAAGCCACATTACAACCCTCTTTCATTAAGGTTTGAAAAGAAGGTGCATTTTAAGTTTTGCTAATAATATGACAGAAATAATTCCATCACATAGCAACTAATGACCCCTAAATTGATTTAAGGCATAAGCAATTACAACTAAGGAAAAAGAATTAACACTAATTTGGCAATTGTGCCAAGTTGAAGGAGGTGGCACTCAAGTAATCATCTTCATTGAACTATGTCTATTGTAGTAGAACATATAGCATCTTTGAATTGTAGAGCTTCCTAGCAAAAAATGGCCTTGTTAACAAATTCATAAAATAAAAAAAAATGTTAGAATTTTTTTTCATTCAATAACGTTTACAAAAAATATTAAAATGTGATGCTTCTGAAAAAACTACAATTGAAATAACTTATTACTTTGTTTTTACTAGAGTATTCAATTGTCTTTTGGGAAGGTTTGAATCAACAAGAGCTTTGTTTCACTCTTATATGTTTTTTAAAAACTTTTTAGTCTAGTTTATATATTTTTACAGGGTAGGCTCTACTTCAAGCCCACAAAGTTCGATGGGTGGTTTTAGAGTTGCCAAGCCAGCAAGTTGTTCATGGTTCACACCCACAAGTTTAGTCAGTCACACAGTTCTGTAATAGCAGGGATATTGTGTCTAGTCCTTAAGAATGGGATTGATCTTACACCTATAAGTCATGCAAAATAGATGGTCATTGAAGATACCATAGCAGGCACATAGGTTCGGCAATAATTAAATTCATATTTTAAAAATTCTGTAATTTTTGGATATTTTGAAAGCTTGTTGCAGAGTTTTTTTAAAAATATAAATTAAAAATGCCAAAAGTTCTTGAAATTCAATCTAAACATTCCATTACAAAGTGTCATGCATTGAACAACTCATAAGTCATAATGGATGAATGAATTTAAAACATTAAGGATACTTTGTTAAACTATGAAAACCCTAAAAATTTCCCCAAAAAATTCTGATCATTTTATTGATTCTTAATGAATTTTTTGACACTTTTGAAATAATAGTATTAATTACTTGACATTAATTTGCTGAACTTGCGTGCCTACTATGGTAGTAATGCAACAATGAAATGTTTTTCCCATATGCAGCCAATCTTCAATGAAACAATTTCGGAAAACTAGATGAATAATCACCTTTTTACTGAATTGAAAGGCCTACATTCCCATGCTCTCATTTTTCTTAGTTTTTTAATAATAATTAATATATGTAAAAAGAATTGTGAAGTAAGTGCATTAAAGATGCCAAAAGGGAGGACCCCATACATACCTAGAGACCTGGATTATTTTGTTTTGTGCTGTACTATTGAAGAAATTTTCAAGGGAAGGCACCCAACTCAAGAAAGGCCTTCCCTCTTACATCATGTTACTTCAGGAGTGACATACCTACTGAGCAAAGCCTTTGTGGAAAACTTCAAAGATCCAAGAACAAACCAAATACTCTATTATTATTTTGTGATAAAAGGAGGTTGAAATTTGGAAACATTTTGGGCAGTTATTTCTTTTACAATGGTGGATACGGACCACGTATATGGCTCATTTTCAATGATGATTTTCTAAAAATCAAAGTATTGATTCTTGCAAAGTGAACAAGTCCCTATCTATTATTTATTAAGGAAGGTAGTTTGTTTGTTAGATTGAGATCTCTCAAACCACCGCCCCTCCTTGCGCACTTGGTACATGAGCAAAATTCAATAAAAATGTTAATTCAATTAGTTGGTTAACAAGTTCACACTTGAGCCAACAATAGATGCCACACTAGTTTGAATGAAACAAACAATAGACCATACACAAAAAGAAAAGCAAGTGGAATGGGTCCAAATAATAGATTCAAACTTGGCTCGTAAAGCATGTCAGGTAAAAAACCAATTAATAAACCTTCGATAGTAGTTAGAGTTGGTATGATAGAGAGCCTCTTCCCTAAATAATTAAAACTGCCTTAGTTTGGATCCATGCATCTTCATATTGCTTATTTGAGGAGATCACCCATTCGAAAACTAGTCACAATACAAAAGTCTCATAACTAGTTGCAATATAAGTACTTCTTACATATTCACCCAAGTTTGAGGAAGGGGATCCAATTGAAGCTATAAATTGTCTTGGCCATGTTTGTAGTTTGTACATGAGATTCAATCTTTAAGATTTAAAAAACCTAAGTTCAATTCCATATTCAAAATTGCCAAACTCATATTGGTTTGTGTGGGCCATAGTAACGCCAATGTTTTGGGCATGGCCATAAAAATGTAGTTTACATAAATACTTTGAACAAGCCTCTTAGCCTTGACATCATACATTTCACAGCAAACAAAATTTGTGCCAAGAATTAACGATAACCACCCAAACTAGATGATCACAATTTTTTTTTATCCAACTTGATAAGCTCTATTCTAAGTTTAATACATTAGATGAATGAGTACTACAACTTTTAAGTTGGAAGTTTGAAGGCGTCCACCCCACATGCCTTGTCAAGAAAAGATGCCAAATAGGGTTTGTGCTTTCACATGATTAAAGCAATCGGTAACATTTTTTCTATTTGTGAAATTTTTCATCACATTGTTTCACTCAACACATTTCAATTATTTGATGTATCAATAGTTTCTAGAAGGATGACGAACATTGGAAGCACAATGAAAGGCCAAAAAAAAACACTCTTGAATTGGGAATACAAAGGAAAGAAAGGCAAGTTTTACTATAATTTAGACACAGGGCCTCAATATTTTGAACAAATCCCCCTTGATGAGAATCAACCTTTTCCACTTAATCCTATTTCATAAAATGATTGCTTCTTCCTCTTTCTAATTTTGCATCCTTTCCTTCCTTCCATGCACATTTTTTGACCGGTGAAGGAAATAGAGAAATTTCCTAGTGTATTTGGAGCTCACCTTATATTTGTGAATATCCCTAAGAGGACATTGTGTAGCGGGGATATTGTGTCTAGTCCTTAAGGATGGGATTGATGTTACACCTATAAGTAGGCTATAATTCTTTGGATTGAAAGAGGGGCATTGTTTGGTGATACTTTGGATTTTCAGTTTAGCATATAGCCTCACCAGGTGGAAGAATCAATGCCAGCTGATCGAGACTCGAGCTTCTGAGAGACGAGGGATCCATCAGCCATCAGGTGAGGGTGGAAGTTCTTAAGGCTTCTGGGTTCTGCTTGGGGTTGAACTTAATGGGTGGTGACTAGAATCAAAGTTGCTGTATCATGTTAGACTGAAGATTACTCCCTACTCGTTTGCTCTAAAGTCCAAGGCAAAGAGTGATCGATTTGGAACTTTTGTGCTTTATCCAGTATGGTAGATGACTTAGAAACTTTAATTTCAGTCTACTGTAAGAGGGCAATGCTTATGCAGGTTGCAGAAAATCTCAAAAGGGAACTGGACTCTAGGTTCAGCATGTCAAACTATTTCAATTTTTTCTATAGCCACCTTGCTTATTGTTTCCTCTAGCAAATCTTGACAGGCCCAACTGTAACACGTTGATCTACTTATGTTTTCTTTCTGCCAAGTTGCCAATTGACGAGTATTTACTTAGTGTCAAACATGACTTCAGTGCCATGAAAACTTGCCGAATGTGACCTATTATGTGTATCATTGCTAACAATGAATTTACTGGTTGCAAGGTTTGCACAATTAGCAGATTCAGGAGTTGACGACAAAAAGCAGAAATTTCAGTTTACATGATCACCATTGTTTGACCCAACGGAGGAGGAATCGAAAAAGAAGCCGGAGGGATTGGAGTGAAAGTACCATTGCGTTGCGATTTCCAGCTCTATTCTTCTTCTCATCAAGACTCTCAATCGTCATCTTGCTGTGTTGTATTATCCTGCTGTGTGGCCAGGGACTGTGTAACACCTTACAGGTAAAACTTGACGGAAATATTGTTTAAAACTTGTCGTTGAAACGATTGTTGTTTATAAGTTGGTTATCCTTCTTTGCCGCTTGCATCAAGATTTGCGTGCTCTTGCCAATAATCTCAACTAGCGCTTGATAATCATGCAGTAGCTGCATGCCGGTTCAGTACTAGATTTGAAAGGTTTCTAGATTATTTACCCAGAGTGCAGATCTAGCCTTATTATGGAACTTTTCGATTGCAAAATGTAGAGGATCTGTATTTCTGGTTTCAGAACTTTACACACACCCCGCTTGCTAGATGTTTTCTTCCTCTAGGAGGAGTACATGCAAATTCTCTAGGTTCCTTTGTCAGGTCCAGGAAACATCTGTCTCAACCATTTAGTCATGGGAAAAGCAAACTTTGCTCTGAATGACGTAACATTGTCATTCCCTTGGCAGGGTGCAACTGCACACTTTGTTCCAGCATGACAAGTGTGTACAGTGAATGCAAAAAAATGGCAAGCGACTTGGTGCAACTGTCTGGAGAGGTCAAATTCAACCAACAGCTTTGCAAACTCCTTGCAGAGACATACACAAGCTCGCTGAATGAGCTGGACGAAGAGATAGATGGAAGACCTCAAAATTCGTGCCAAAAAGTTCTGGCAGAATTGTGTCGTGTTATGTGCTGTGGCAAGAGGTTGGCAGAAGATTGGACCAGCGAGGATTGGTGGAAGTCAATGGCCAATTCGTCCAATTCTGTGTCAGTTGGAAAGAAGGTCGAAATCCACTTGAAAGAGTTTCTCAGTTGTGTCAAGGTGTTGAGGATTGCAATTGCAGAAGCCAAGTGCAACTTCAAATTTGATCTCTCAACCATCAGGGATTCAGAAGTGTTAATGTCTGATGTTTTTAAAGGGTATGAGACGACCCTTTTAGAGCACATCGATGCTTCTATGCAAAAATTTACTTCCAGTGAAGATTGTGAGCTTGCAAAACACTTGAAAGAGAGATTCATTGGTCAGCTGTCGATAAATTTTGCCGATGTGCATATAGATTATACAAATGGGCTACTTGGAGAAGGGACCTCTGCAAGGGTGTACAAGTGCAACTTCCTCGGAAGGGAAGCAGCAGCCAAGATGTTCGGACGTTGCCAGGACTCAAGCAGGAAGGATGTTAAAAATGAAGTGAACTTGTTGGCCAGACTCCAACACCCTAATGTGGTTCAGCTCATTGGGCATACTTTCAATGAAACTCAAGACGTAATTGTTTTAGAGCGGATGGAGGGCAACCTCGAAAATTACTTAAGCAGTCTAACCAGTTGCTTGCCACCGAACAAGGAAGGACCCCCTCTTCCCCTCCTTGGAGCTGTTGATATTATGCTCCATATCGCAGAGGGCATGAACTACTTGCATGAACATCATGTGGTGCACCGGGATCTTAAGGCAAGAAATGTCTTAATAAGTACTGTAGTAAAGGATGTTGAGAACCTTGAACGTTCCTGGGCTTGGCATGTGAAGATCACAGACTTTGGCCTGTCAAAATTAAAGGAGGCCGGCTCCCAATATTCCACATTAGACGTAGGCACCCGAGCGTTTATGGCACCTGAGGTATTCAATGTTGAGGACAACAAAGACAAGAACTACACCAAAGCTGCAGATGTTTACAGCTACGCAATGATTTTCTTCGAGGTACTCACTGGGAAGCCACCATTTGACGGTGTACCCCGAGGGGAGATCTTGAGAGAATTAAGAGTGGGGAGAGGCCCAATTTACCGTCGGAAGCCTACTGCCCAGATTACCTGTCGGCATTGATACGCAGGTGTTGGGCCACAGAGGCTAAAGAGCGGCCTGAATTTCCTGACATCTGCAATGTTGGTGTACTGCAAGGAGTTGATCCTAAGAGATTCTTTTCCATCCCCACTAATTTGCATTGCTGAGAATGATGCCCAAAAGTTGTCATCTTTTTTGGGTCCAAAATTGGGGATTCAATTACAGGTAGAATTGGGTAAGCATTTTGGCAACTGGATCAGTCAAAGGCAAGATTTTGACAAGGCATTCATGCTGTTCAGCAATGCAGCCAAGCAGAAGGACCCAGAGGCACTGTGCAGACTTGGGCTCTGTTTCGAGTATGGACTTGGTACAGAACAAACCATCAGGAGGCTGTTAAGCATTATGAACTAGCCATCGAGGGGAAGTATGCCAGTGCTTATGTGGAGCTTAGTTGCTGCTATGCCCTTGGACGGGGCGTGCCTCAAAGTGATGATCAAGCTATGAACATGTTGGAGAAGGCTTTAGAACAACAAACCTGTGCTGGCATTGTTCTCCCTTGTGTAAGAGAGATGTTACAATATATGGTACCTTCAAAAATCGAAGATGTTATTGTACCAGCGGAGGGACGCCGGAGAGCGATGCATAGGTACCTCCTCATTACAAAGTTTCCTATTGGGAGGAAGCTTCTTGCTGGCCCAAGCTTGAACAACAACCAAGAAGTTGACATTATTAGCATTGATGTCCATAAGCCAAAATCCATGGGTATAATCTGTGGGAGATCATTCAACCTTGGGATGGTGGGGTTTCTTCTGTTTTCTACACTTGTTCTGACATGTCTTCTTTCTGTACATGAGGTCCAACACTTCTTTGTAGCAATCGATCCTTCTCCATTTCTTTTCTCTTTGCGGGCAGCCCGAGACTTTCTAGTCATCTTTATGCTTGTCCTCTTGGGACTATTTTTGTTTGCATTCACAGTTGTCCATTTTGCGGCATGGGTTGTGCTCAAAATTGATCAGGTCAATGCTGGTAGAGAGCTTACAGACATGTTGAGGTCAACCGTGTTTTATCACCATTATCCTCCAGAATTGGTTTTTGTACAGGATGACCCTTATCTCTGGATACCTATGGTGTCCATCTTCTTGTCATTTATTGTCTTTTTGTGGTCATGGCCAACTGCTTGGTTGATTGTGCAATGTTCCATGTTTTGATTTGTCATGAGAAGTTGTATTTTGTACAGGGATTTTCTCTGTACGTCTTTTGTGAGTAACATGTCAAGGTTTTACAAATCTTTAAGTTTAAACAAGTTGTTGCAATCACATACAATTGGAGAGTGGTGGTTGAACCTTACAACCTCAGTGGGTATTTTATTGTTTCTTCCATTCTCTACATTTATTGTGATGAGGGCAAGCTTAGTCTTGGTACACGCCACTTTTCTTCTTTGTTTGACTCCTCCATAGAATCAATCCTACACTTCCTAGAATTTATTCTTTTCTCTTTCCAGGCAAAAATACACTTTGTAAGACTTTGTGTTTCTGTTTTCCTTTTCGAATTATTCATTTTTGGTTACATCAAACCACACAATTTGTAACACTTTGTTTCTCTGCATGGGGCCCAATAATACTTTTTTCTTTGCAGTTAACTCTAAACCTTATCCTACTCATCTTGGGACTTGTTTGATTTGTATGGACATTTTGTCATGGTTGATCATTTCAAGGCCAGAAGGCCTTGAGCCGCAATGTGGTCAATCTTTGGAGACCATCTGATTTTCCTCATGCCGAGAGAGACCCATTGTGGGTCATTGTGAAGGCATCCTATCTCTGTTTGATGTCATTACTTTTGTCATCTAGTTTATGTTTTTGGTCCTGGCCAACTGCTTGGCTACTTCTCAAGCATTCCTGTGTTACATCATGGTACATCTTGTGGTAACCTTCTGTCCAACCTAGTTAACGTCTGCCAAATAAGACTGTCAACAATCTCTTGCTAAATCCAAGGATGTAGTTTAAAGCCAAGCAACCATCCAAGCTACTAGCAAAGATGAGACTTGAGGAGCTGTGAGCATTGATTTGGTATTTGGAAGGTTGGGAAAGACTATTCTTCCCAATTTGTGCCAAACTGTACAATATTATCTTCTCCCAAGTAGCTGACATCAAATCAAGCACCTCCTTCAAATGCTTCTCGAAAATCACCAGGTGTGGGTGTTTTCTGGAATCAAGAGTTACATTTTGCGATACCCCCCTTCCAAGGTACTTTGGACATTCCTCACCCTTAAGTTTTTGCTTTGATCTGTTGGCATTACATTCTGTAGCAGCTCATTGGTAATACTCCATCATACTCTGAGACAATTAGTTTGATAGGGTAATCACTACAACAACATGGGGCTATTTTGCGATCCAAATATCATCGCAAACAACAAAGAAAGAAATTTCCAAAAGCCCGCTGTTGCGAACCATAATTCCTCGCAAACTTTTGACCTTTTGCGATACCATAACATTCGCACCCGTACCATCGCAAGTCCTTCACAACTCCCGAACTTGATAAAATCGCAAACTTTTCCAATTATAATTGCTTCTATACATTGTTTGCGATTAACACTATATCGGAAACTATTTGTAACAAACCCATCACCGCAACGACTTAGCGAATCGACTCAAAACTCTATCGGTTTCTGATATAAGATCCGACGTAAACATTTCGGGATTCTCAAAATGCCGCTAAAAGTTTGCGATTAACATTA
>Ga0116230_10004875_pt1 | contig 13135 bp, 7 predicted proteins | sample S1TSphfallax_3_FD_88678 | JGI IMG/M metagenome (GOLD analysis project Ga0116230, IMG submission 88678) | Host-associated microbial communities from peat moss isolated from Minnesota, USA - S1T2_Fd - Sphagnum fallax MG | ecosystem: Host-associated > Plants > Peat moss > Unclassified | place: USA...
ATTTTACATATAGACATACGCCAACTATGACTAAGCACCATTTCGCTTACGACTAAATGGGACTTTAAATGGCTACTCTTGGATGATAAATCCAACCCATATATAGATGGAAATAAAATTAGTTGCAAACTAGTCGCAGGTAGTCGAAGATGACTTGACTGATGTCAGCATGATGTCATAATAGTCGTATATAACAAAAATTTAGTTGCAAAGACCAAATAGTTGCAGGTAGTTGTAAATGTGATGGTCACATATTGGCCTTTTCCTTGTAGTGAATGACTCATTGAAAGAAGACAGGTGCATTCTTCAATCCAAAAAACATTAGAAGCCATTCCCATAACTTGTTGCTTCCATGGAATGTCGTTCTTTTTCGATCCTTCATAGCGAGCACAATCTAGTTAAAGCCTTACCTTAAATCCACAATTGTGAAGATGTTTGAATCTCCAATGTTATCAAAAAGTTCTTCAGGGATGGGCATGGGAAACATGTCCTAAGGTGTAAATGAGTTCAAAGGCCTATAATCCCCACACATCCTTTTCTCAGTCCATAATCTAGTTGAATCCTTCTTTGTTGGCATTACTATAGCGATTGTGAAATCAAAATTTGATGGCTGAATGAGACCAACCTCATGGAGCTGTTTGCATCTTTCATTTACAAGTTCCCACTAACGTTTGTTCAACCTATGTTTCCTCTAGTAGATGGGTGTCTCATCTATAAGGTCTATAGAGAACTACATGGTCTTACACCTACCTAAGTCTTTCATTGAAAATGTGAACACATTCTCATACTTAATTAGCAAGTTTGTGACTTGGCCTCTCTCCTTCTTGGTGAGTTGGTTCCCCATAATGAAAGGGTAGTTGGAAACACATGGAATGGAGTTGGAAAGCGTGTTTAAAGAACCTGGTCTATCCAACTGCGTAGATTTGTAAAAGGTTGTAATTGTTTCTCCAAAAGTTGATGAACCTCCAGATATATCAAAAACAACTTGAGTCAAATAACATGGTACCTCTTCCTCCCCAACATTAAGAGTGAAATGTAGAGTGTTGAAGATAAGCAAGTGTAGTTAGTTGGGGTGCGAAGTAGTCGCATCACTAGAATTGCAAGCTGATTGAATCAATGTTTGTGTTATGTACATTTGAAAGAGTACACATGTTACCAATAACCATGTAAGGGAGTTCAAGTCCATGCTTCTCCCTAGTAGAGCGTTACGTTCCAATCTAGTCACCTTGGTGTGACTAGTAGTGCTAGTTTGGAACTCCATAACCCATTCTATTTCTTATGGGTTTAGTTCATCCCAAATGGTTGAAGCATGACGATACACCAATATTGGTCCATTTCCCTGAAAGGTGTGTGCTCCTAGGAAACATACAAAAGTGGGCCAAACACCTCTTGGTTTTCCTATTGTGTTCATAGGAAACTAAAGAGGTTTGTCTTGCCTTATAGTTGGTTAACATGAGCTCTAATCATCTAATATGTGAGAAACATGCAAGTTGAGGTTTTTGATCGTGTATATCAGAGCCAACTACAAAACTGAGAGTGGTGCAAGGTTGTTCCACCAGTTGCACATCCAGTGTGCATAGGAACAACATTGTGCCGCATCGAGTAGGAGTGACTTTCCAAAGTAATGCTTGATTAGCGTGTAGTGTTCTTGGACTTTCACTAGTCCAGGAACACTACACGCTAGTCAAGTTGAGAAGGGGTGTTTTCAATTACATAACCAAACGTAGGAGAAATGGATTGAACCCAAGTGATCAATCATACCATGTCCGTGAAGAGACCAAATCCCGTGTCACTCAAGCCTTCTCCAAATCTAGCCATGGAAAATCCTTAACACTACAAACCTGAAATGATGAGGTCCACGGGGCCAAGTAATTCCATACGCTTCTTTTGAATTAATTGTATGTTAGAAGGCAAGAAAGTGAAATTCGGCTTTTATGCGGTGGTTGCAAATTGTTGTGGAAATCTAGCTATGAGCTCCATCATTTTGAATGCTACCACTTGCCTTACAATAGGATCAATGTCTATGTAAAAATACCTCTGAACCATCATCCTTGACTATAGTAGGGCTTTGAGACTTGTACCAATAGCACCAAAGAGCTCTATTAATGTAATTCCCTCTTTAGGCGATGTCTAGGTGATTAGTTGACGAAGTATTGGCTTAATCAATTCGCCATGGCTTTCCATGTTCTCAAAACTAGATAAAGCTTTGACCAAGGGCTCGTGAGCTACTTTTAACCTCTATAAAACCTCTAGTCTGTGTTGAATGTTAATAGGAACCACCCTCAAGCTTTTAGTAGCTTGGGCATAAGTTGTCTCCTCTTCATCTCCCTCTATCCATTTGTGGCTAGCTTTTTGGATGTAGGAAATGGTGTGCTTCCTTGAGCATACAATGGTGAGCCATAGGACTATGGTTCCCATGAAAATCAAGGGTTGTGTATCCTAGGTGGTAGCTATCAGTCTCCCAATCCATTCGGTAGTACGCATGTTCGAACCAGTTGTCAATTGTGAAACTTGGTGGAAATAGGGCTTCTTGTCCAATGAGCACATCGGAATTAGTGGCATTGGTGACTAAACATCTAACATGTAAGCAAAGCTCCTAATTTGTACTTTCATTGAAGTTAAGTGTAATAAAATCCGAGCTTTCCCCAAGTACCTCCTCTACGCTCCCACTAGTGATGCGAATTTGCCACATAGAGTTTTGTAGTTTGGAGTCGAACATGCCCATCTTCTTGGCAAATTGAACTCTCTGAATCACTGGTTGGGCACCTATATTAAGAAGTACCACTCTAGGTGTATGTTTTCCCACTTGGATTGTTGACTTAGTATTGTTAACAATGGCAACTTCAATGAAAATGGAAGTTCTCTCACTAGGCACCACCTTCAGAAATGAATGAAAGACTTTGTGGAGAAAATGACTATCCACAACGCCTTTGCTAAATAAAAAATCCACAAGTGAAGTGTTCTTAGTTCCCTTTTGATATGTGAATGTAGAATCAAAGGTAGGAGAACCCATTACTTTAGCCATGCTATAACAAATGACTAGATTACGAACGCCATCTACAACACGTTAGCCAATCAAATGTCTCTCCAAGGTGTTAAATGGGATCCATGTAGCATGTGGATCAGGGATTGGTAGAGAACCTGATGTAGTGTTCAAGGTATCCTTTAGTATTGCAATTATGTTTTTGGTGTTTAACTTCAAATCTTGAAAACAAAACAATGGTACACTCACAAGCTTTTGACCACTTCACGCATTTGAAATTGGCACTCCATAAGTTGATCATTGGAAAATTGTGTGTTTTTCTAATGTACATGTACTCCTAGGACATGAGAATTGATGCCCTAGCAGCTTGTGGTGTAGTAGTCTCTTCCCCCTTCACCAACAAGGTGCGTTCTTCTTCCATGTTGAGAGGATGAAAAGATTGTGCCATGATTGTTCGAACTCCTCTAACCCTGGTATTGCGACTTGAACCAGATGCGAGTCCATCAATTTGAAAACTTACTTAGTGGCAGAAACTCTGGATGCCACATTAGCCTCTTGTGCCGTGAAGTAGGAAGGGTAAAAAAAATGGCAAATTTTGGTGTGAAACTAGAATTGTGTGCATTGGAAAAAACATATTCCCCAACCATGGCATCGTGTGAAAGGCCATAGAACAACCTAGGAGGTCCTTCATGTGATCCTGAACCCTGTACAAGTTGGGCATGACTAATTGGTTGGGAAGACTTGCTTTTTAAATTAGCAAGTTGGGCCGTCAATGATTCGAGTTCATTTTGTAGAGTTTGAATTTGAGTGACATGGGCTTGAAGCACCTCCCTCTTGTTAACATTGTGTTTTTTTCTTTTAGCATTCTTACTTGAATTACCTTTGGTGGGGAAAACCTGAGTGGAAAGCTGAGGTGCCTTGGCTTTTGGTTGAAGGGTAGTGGAAGATGCTCATAGATTTTGCCGTGGTAATCAGAGTTGTTTCCGTTTCGGAAACTTGGCAAAATAAATAACTTCCTAATGTCCTTTTTTCCCACAATAATCACAAAAGAGATCCTCGGAAAGAATGTTACACTCACTAGTTTTGTGGGTAAGATTGCCATAGTAGTTGTAAGAAAGTAAGATGGGTGAAACCAAATGCACCACTTTAGCCTTTGAAAAAAAATTTGATGACTTGGTTGGTGCTGTTGGTGGAGGCTAAAGCCTTGAATGTGATGGAGGCCTCATAATACTGGTTTCATAGTGTGCATGAGCCAGTTCCAGCTTTTCAAAAATGTTGTATGCATCCAATAAAGTGTATGAATCTCCAAATTCTGCAAAAATTCATTACAAAACTTGCGCATGGAATGTTAAAGTACCTTTCAACAAACGAAGATACTAATGGGCAGCTTCTAGGTTTGTGATGCTATGAGTATCCTCTTTGAGCTTGAGAAGTTTCTTGTAGAGCATCTTGAGGTTTTCATCTTTCTGTCGAAAGAAGGTGGCAAGCTGCAAATTTTTTTCAGAACTCTTAATCGAAAATTCCAACTCAATAATTCGAAATAATTCCCCCATTGGATCAACAAAAGTTGGTGCATCGATGGTGGGAGGAATGTTTGTGGTAGTAGCAATGAGTTGTTGAGGAAAAAGGTTTATTGAAGTAGGTACTAGATCTAGATTATTGGGCACAGTCCCGTGATGTGCAATGGTAGCTTGGAGTGCAATTTGAGAGGTGGTGGCGATGGCTGTGGCATAAGCTTGATTGGGGATTTGGGTGACGCCCAAAATCCTTGGAGAATGTTGCTCATAGACATCCAATGCCTCATAGTGCACATAACAGGCCGGTTGTTTGAATGCAAACACCTTAGTGTAATTAGCACCATACTTGAGCTCCAATTCACAAACCACAGTTGAGAAAGTTGCCTTGAACTCCCTCAAAAAAATGGTACTTGGTAAATTTCTCAATTCTTCCAAAGGAACTACTGACCTCCATGGTGTATATGGGTGTAAAGGTAACGGTTTGCAGCGGAATATACGATGATGGTTTGAAAGATAATGCGGCAACAGGTGTACCCCATTGATTAACCCCTCCAAATGGACTTTGATGTACTATGGATGTAGTCTAACTTAAACTTGAATTCTTGGTAGGAGTTGTATTGGATGATGGTGGTGTTGTAGATGCTTGATGGTACCATCATGAAGATCGTGAACTCAAAGAAATCTATTCAATTAATTGTGTGTTATTTCATAGCTCATACCTTAGCTTTGGTTGAGTGGTAGTGTTCTCATCATCCAATGACGTGGTGTTGTCCCATGTCCCAAAATTTTGTAGTAATACAAAGCACTAGCTACAAAATTGTAACACAACATACGGTTTGAAAAATATGGTATCGACTACGTATGTACGTAATACATACGATTTGAAAATACGATATCAAATATGTATGTACGTAATACATACGATTTGAAAAATACAGTGCGTCGACATGGATGAATGGTGATAGACGGACATCGGTGGATGGAAGGGGTCGAACGAATGGACATGGACGAAACTACGATAGACATTGGATGAAACGGAACAAAATAGCGATTACGCTGGGGATAGCGCTGCAAAACAATCCGCATCTACGAGCTTTGCAACGATGGCATGCAAAAAAAAAGAGATTTTTTTTTCTTCTACTTCATGTTTTTTTTAAAAATTCTCTTCTTTTTCTTCTTTTTCCAAAGTTGCTATAAGGGTTATTCACTACATGATTGCAAGCTCAAAAACACACATGAGTGCATAGCCCAGATGTTAACCTCAAAACCCATGTATTAAGAAAACAAGTGTATGTGGGGTTGCATCACATGGTGTAGATCCTGTATTGCAAACAAACCTTGTGTGTGTGTGTGTGTGTGTGTGTGTGTGTGTGTGTGTGCTCCCAAGACCTAAAACTAGCAGTAAAACAAGCTTTGGAGTTGCTCGCTCCTTCCTCCCTCCGAAACTTTGAAATTTAGAACTTCACAACTTGTAGCTTGTTTTTGGTGTCCCTTATCCCTCACTTACGCTATTGCTAATTATGGTTGTTGTTGTTCTTGTTGTAGTTATAGTTCAAGAGTTGAAAAAGAAGAAGTAGTAACAACTCAAGAACATAAAAAACTAACAAGCAAAAGAAATCTAAGAAACTCAAAGCTAGAAAAAATCTACCGCTTTCAACATTAAGCAACAGAAAGTAAATTTTCTAGATTTAAATTGAAAAGAAGGAAAGAAAACGTAGTGTATGTAAACAGTGGTTGTGTAATGAACATTTAGAAATCCAATCTGATTATGGAAGAAACTCTCCTTAACAAAGGAATTCTAGCAAATATTGAAAAGAGAAGTGAAGAGCTTGACCTTTTATACAACTGTCAACAAAGTTGAAACCCTAAACAAGGCATAACCCTAAAACATCTAATAGCTTACAATAACTTAAGAACATACATTAACCTTAAAAGTATGATTGACATGCCCGTAATTGACTGTCATGTATGAGGCCATGTATACGAGCATCACAAGGTAAATGTATGTGTAAATTTTTAATTTATTTATCCAAGGGTAAGGGTATATTTTATTTTATTTTTGGTTTCATTAAGGTAAGGTCTAAGTAACCCCTATCATATACCCATGGTGAGGGTAATTAAAAAAAAGGTAAATGGTTTTATCTTATTTATTAAAAATGAGAAAAAATAATTCACACTTTGAAATTTATTTAAACAACTATCATAGGCCTAAATCAAATTGGATATTGCACACATGTGATGTCAAATTAATATAATAAAATTATTAAAATATTTCAAAATTTGAATTCTTATTTATAAACAAAACTCAGTCACCTTGAAATGTTAGGGTTTAGGTCAGACCGTGGAGATGTTTTAGGGTTTATGTGAATACTAGTGGCAATTTTAGGGTTTAAGTGAAATAGTGGTGGCAATTTAGGTGAAATTTACCCTAATAAAGTTTATCTAGATTTGCAAACATACCTGGGCTTGGGTATGAGTATTTAAATATATATATCCAAGGTTATGGAATGGATACATATTTTCAAAATTGTATACTTTTGAATATCCATTTGATTAGGGTATATTAATTTTGAAAAAATAGGATAAGATAAAATATATATACCTTACCTATACCTGATGGGTATATCCAGGTAAATGATATTCCCACACAACACTGGTCTAAACTGCAGAGAAAGACAGAAAAAGATTTTATAAAAGAATAAATTTCTTTTATTGTTTTTAGAAGGACATTAGATGTTTTTGATTGTTTGTTGATCAATATGGAACATGTTTGCCCACAACTTGGAACCCCTGTCAAAGGAAGGGTTCCCTATTTTTCAAGTATGGAGGAAGCTAACATGACACTACTTTGGAGTTATTTATTGTTTCATAGGATAGTTGGTTGGTAGCACACCTATCTCATCTGTGTAACCATGAAAAAGTTTCTGAAATAAAGAACCCAGCAATGAAGTAAAAGCTTCACTGAAGTTTCACAAGAGCAATTTCCATGATATCAAATGTACATATATCTGGCTGCATACTGTGGAAAGACGAGGCTGCATGGCTGTCACTTGAAATTAGTTTGTTTCACAACATTGTCCATGCATTTTCAGTTGCATGCTGAGTAAGGAAAAAGCCCTCAAGTCAATACAGCTTAGCTGGTTTTGTGATACTGTTTGTGCATATTTCCAGTTGCATGCTGAGTAATGAAAAGTGTTCCTGCTGTCACTCTAGCTTAGCTACCTCGTTTCAGAGTGTCTTTGCATGCACGCAACAACATGGGTATTTTTTTCCTTCTGGTACATAATTTTATATACATGGGTCCTGGTCAAAATTCGTTTTTCAGACTTGCCAACAATTCCCATGTCAGAACAAAACATTGTGTTTTGACAAGTTTGCCATGTTAGAATGTAAGCCTATTGCAGCAACTTCCCTGGTGGATTCTGGAAGATTATTGAAATCTCCTATTGCCAGAGTGAACCAGCACCCACCAGCACACCATGAAGGATGGGATGGTAAGTGGCCAAGAAACAGTTTTCTGTTGGCTTCTAGTTCGGCCCTAGCTAAATCAGGATGGTTAGCTCGATTGCCTTTTTTAGTACCTACCTACTAACAGGTTGCATGCAGGTTGTCAGTAGGTAGGAAGTAAAGACAGCATATAAACTATAAACCATCCACTCACATCACCTAGTAGAACCTTTTTCCCTTGCCTCTCTACCATATACATATAGAACCTACTTACAAGATGGGCTACCAAGGTGAAACCAGATATTAACTCAGTTGAGGTTCATCCAGCACTGAGTCATAACAGGCATGCAGTGCATGGTGAGCTGGTGGGTGCTGGTTCACTCTGGAGGCATGGTTCTGTACATGGTATTCCAAAATGATTCTACGACAATATACTTTTCACCTTGGCCTTTGCTACATATTTGGACAGTACCCAAATTACGATAGTTCAACTTTGCTCCTCCTTTGGGGTGAACAACTTTGAAAACTGATTTGGCATGGCTCAAAGAGTTTTTTATGTTTTGGTGTGCAGTGTGGCAGAAGGGAAAAATTGAAGGTCAGGTTCAGGAGAAAAACAAATGAGATTCTGACTGGGGAGGTTGGGAAGGGAGTCATATGATGGCTAAAACAAACAAATCTTAGATAAGTGATAGTTGCAGGGGATAACACTTAAACTTGGTACTTAATCTGTCCCTAACCTGCAGCAGAATCATGGCAAACCTGTGCCAATTGCTGCAGTAAGCTTGAAGTTAAAATAAATTTGGATCATCTCATGACAGGAACAAACAACAAACCAGTTACAAAAACAGTCCTAGCCTTTTGCTTTAAGGCTTGGTTTTCCTGCTCACCTGTACGTTGTGAACACTTTGTTTGCACTTTGTCTTTAACTGTATCTCTATAAAGACCCATTTATAGGATTAGTGTAGAAAATGTATACAAATATATGGGGTCTTCAGAATGGGCCTACGGATGAAGAAAAGTCTATATGACCAATCAGATAGGTAGAATAAGAGCTTTGAATTGTTTTGACCGGTTAACTTTAGTAAACTGGCACTTAAAATGTTGTAATAGCATCATAGGTTTGTACCTAACTGCTAAGAAAAAGGTTTTGAACAATGAGATTGTTCAAATTGGTGCATTAAATTGTTTAAAAAGTTGCATTAGTTAACTAATACTTATATGTTGCAGGAAAAAAAATGCAAATTGCAAAGAACTTGCAACAAGAATTTGGAGTTCTTAATTTTTACACATTATTCTACTTTTACTCAGAGATTTTACTCAAGGTACTCCTCATAATTAACATATGGTGTTCCGGCACATTACTTGTGGTGCTTGTTTTTCTTATTGCAAATGGGTTCCCATAACTGTATAATAAGAGGAAGAATTCATCAGCATCTTGGGGAAATTCTGAAAGTCTGAACAATGTAGCCTGGACAAAGCATGGAGTTACTTCAGCCCCATAATGCCAGCTGCATCCGCTAGTTGCACTATGAACAGTAGATGGGCAACTTATGGGTTAAATAAGTTGCAGAGAATCTCTCTTGCAAAATAAGGCTAGAGTAATAGTTGATGGAAAACTTCTGGCAGAGAATCTGTGCTAGTGCTGAAGGTTAGCGTAACTCGCTCGTCTACTTGCCTCCCTGTGTGGCCTTTTCCAGCACATCAAACAACAACAAAGTTCTGTTTCACTGATCAGGCTGCATTGGATCAGATGCTATTGCTGCCTAGACATCTGTAAGCCAGAAGATGCTTGAAAGGAATTGGCTCAGCATGTTAAGGTACTACAAAGTGCTTGCCTTTGATCGAAAACAACATTATCTACTACTTTGTGCATCAAGAATACGGATTTTTGGGCCTTGCGTGTTTGCAACTTTGTGGAATAGGATTGGTCATGAATCAGGAAAAAGAAAAAGGGAGTCTGGAACCAACAGAGGTAGTGACAGATAGGGTATTTAGTATAATGGGGGAAAATAATGTGGGAGGGGTTAGTTTAACATGCACATTAACATTTTATTTTTTTTGCCTGTGAGGGATATAGGGTAAACACACCTATGATCAAACACAAGTCAGTAATCGAACATTTATCCATATATTATTTATCTATTTATTTATTCATTTGTATAGTGATTTTCATGGTTGTGGGTGCATCAAGTGAAGGTCTAAAATATCTCTTTTAACTCCATACACAATTAAACAACCAAGAAAAGCAAGAAGAGAATGAGCATGTCAAAAGAACAAAATGCTTGAAAAAAATGCACTAAATCATCTTACTTTCAGACCCCATATTGTTCTCATCTCTTGTTTGTATTGAATGATCTAAATGGCAATTTTCAAAAAATAAAACTAACTCCATATATAGATATGGTTATGGATATGCCAGTTTTCAAATTTTGGTTGCATTATTGTCCTGGGGTGAATAGCACCTAAACTGGAACCATGATAAACCCTCCTCCCACTTCTTTTTTTCCTTGCTTCTAAGCATTATAAATATTGTGGCCTCAGGCTAAATTAAGGGTTCCAAGTCAAAATGTTACATTCCCTGCACCAAATTTTGTTTGCCCCATATGTCCCATTGTATAGTCCTACATGTTATTGTAGTTTCTGATTCTGATGCTAATGCGTTTTTTACACTGATTTCCCACCTCTTTCAAAAGGAAATAAGGAGATATCTATGAATCTTCAAACTCTACTGAATGGCTGTGAATAATATGCAGTTACCTCTACCAAGGCTTATGGTCAGGATCAGGTTTCTTTTCTTTTCTTTTCTTCTTCCTGTATAGCAAAGGACAGAAAAATTAGTCGAATTCACACTTTAAAACATATTTTCCCAAAATATTCACAATATTTGGTCAAGAGATTTACAAAAATTGTCCAAAAAAATCAATGGTCAGGATGTACTCTGCTGGTTTATATACAAATGTCCAATATTCAAAATCTTGCAAATTTCAAATATGGTTCTATCCATATCTGGCAGTTATGTGTATTCATATCCTTAAGAAAACATATAACCTGACAACATTGGTAATTTCCCAATATATTTCACAATGTTTCAGAAGGAAAAGCATTTATTGAAGACTATTGGGAACCCTATTGGTAACGTGTGAGGGAACGAAACCCCTAAAACCAAATAATTTCTTCAAGTTCCCTACCCTCCCCCCACCCATTAAAAAGAAAAAAGCTTGTACTGACTCACCTCATTGGACGCCTAAAAACATTTTCTAACTATGTTCAGCATCCCTTTTTGCATGGGCTACCAAATATACACACATACTTCCCTTTCCTTCGCCTTTCTAAGAGGGTCGGTACCTATTTGGGAAAACCTATTATTTTTGCACATACCCATGAAAGTTGGCTTGTCATTTCACCCTTAGTTGTTGCCATACTGTGTTGGCAAGATTGGGCATGTTCATGTTGAAAATTTCTTGGGAATCCAGCACATACACTAAGAAACTACTAATTGTGTCTTTTTATTCTTTAAGTTCATCTTAATTGTATTTCATAATTTCCTTAAAATGCTAAATATCATCATTTCTCATGATTTAGTTTGAAATTGTCATAAAGGGGTTAGAGACATTTCTCAATGAGTTGCTTGTATGAAGCAATGTTTTCCCCCCTCCCCCCAATTTTTCCAGTTGAATTTTTTTAATGCAAAAAATAAGTTTTTTTTGGGAGGGCTTCTATCACGAAATTTCCCAAAAGAAAAAGAAAAGGAAAACACCAGATTTTACATCAGGTTCTAATACGTATTAAAAAATATAAAAGAATACTTAAATATTTTTTATTTTCATATTTTGTTTATAGACAAACTGTGGGTAAATTGTCTTGTGGACAATCACCAGGACATCACAAAATTGAAAAAAAGCACTACCTAGTCTGAACTTTGCCACTAAGGGCAGAGCCATTACTCAATGAGAGAGAGAGAGAGAGAGAGAGAGCTACACACAGTAAGTGTTTAAATTTTGCCATTACACAATGAGCTGCTTGGTTGAACATTATTACCATAAAGAGCAGAGCCATTACACAAATGAGCTGCCTGTTTGAACATTGCCATGATTAAAAAGGGCAGAGCCATTACACAATGAGCTGGTTGTTTGAACATTGCCATTAAAGTTGGAGCCATTACACCATGAGCTGTTTGTTTGTAGGTTTGTTGTTGCTCAGGTTGCAACTTGGTATTCAATATAATACAAATATAAGAATAAAAAATCCCTTTCCTTCTTTCCTTCGTGGGTTGTCGTCTGCTGCATCTGTGGCACACGTCTGATAGGGGTAGCAGCTGTGTGTACAAGTGTGGTGGGATGGTGCACTTGATGATGCAACTCTGTGCACTTACACTTTGTAGAAGCAAAAGAAGCAGAAGTGTCTTCTTTAGTTAGTGAGCTGTAACTAGCTAGGTAGCTATATTAAGAGGAAATCAAAGTGTCAGTTTTTCACAGCGCTGCACTACTCCCAAGTGTCAACTAGGTAGCAGCTAGGCACGTTGTACTCCCCCGTTTTGGCAACCCCACCCGCGCAGTTGCAGTGGACTGTGACAGCCGGAAGCCGGAGGTGCTTCTCAGGAGCCGCCAGTTGCCGTGGACTGTGACAGGACGACGAGGACAAGGACGAGGTGCGTCCGAGGACCAGTCAGATTTTTCAAGATCCCGAGGTCGAGATCCTCCGCCAGAGTTAAATCGCGCAAACACGCTTGTCGTTGGTCCATTCATGCTTCACACCTGCAAGAGGCGACAAGGAGGAGAAGGAGAAAGAGGAGGAAGAAGACGAAGAAGAACATTCTAACTAAGAGGAACTTTTTTTTGTCAAGTAGCAGTTGTGGTCACCATTTCCCTGGAGAAGGGAGCTGCACTGCCTCATCTGTGCTTTCAGCTTTGAAGCTACGCGAGGCTCTGCACAGACAACTATTGTTTCTGCTGGTACTGTTACTACTCTTACTGTTACTTCTACTCCTCCTCATCCTCCTGTCATTTGTTAAATGGTCCATCTTGGAACCAGTATGTGCTAGTGGTGTTTTTTTTTTTTTTTTTTTCTTTTTTTTTTGGGTTTTTTTTTTTTTTTTTTTTAATTTTTTGCTTTAGGTTGGGATCTTGGGTGATTAATTCCAAACACTTTAGAGGGGGGGGGGGTTTTTTAATATTTTTTACTTACGCGC
>Ga0116230_10004879_pt1 | contig 13131 bp, 10 predicted proteins | sample S1TSphfallax_3_FD_88678 | JGI IMG/M metagenome (GOLD analysis project Ga0116230, IMG submission 88678) | Host-associated microbial communities from peat moss isolated from Minnesota, USA - S1T2_Fd - Sphagnum fallax MG | ecosystem: Host-associated > Plants > Peat moss > Unclassified | place...
CGTATCAAAGCAGCCACGTCAGCTGTTACCAATGGAGAAGGAAATGTTGAAGTCAAAACGTGCCAATTGGTTACTTTCATGGAAAATGGTATCCCTCTTAAAATGTCTAAACGTGCCGGTACATTTATCAAACTTCGCGATGTCATCGATCGCGTTGGCAAAGATGTCACGCGATTTATGATGTTGACGCGTCGCCATGATATGGGTATTGACTTTGATTTTGCGAAAGTTATAGAACAAACACGGGAAAACCCTGTATTTTATGTTCAGTATGCCCATACGCGTGCTTGTTCTGTACTAAGGCATGCTATTGCTCTGTTTACCAACCCCTTTGATGACTTATCAAAAATAAATGTCACGCTCTTGACCGATGAAGCAGAGTTAGAGATGATTAAGCTATTAGTGAGTTGGCCAAGACAAGTTGAAGTTGCTGCTTTGGTTCGAGAGCCCCATCGTATTGCTTACTTTTTGCAAGAGGTTGCTGCTGCATTCCACATGTTATGGAACAAAGGAAAAGACCAGACACACCTGCGTTTTATTGATCCTGAAGACCTTTCAACAACACGAGCACGGTTAGCACTTGTGAAAGGAGTAGCAACCGTCATTGGATCAGGCTTAGAGTTATTTGGCATTACCCCGCTTGAGGAGATGCATTAAAATGTCCCAGTTTACGCCACGGTTTCAACCCCCCTCTTCTAGATCTTCGGGTAAAAATCTTGATATAAAATTACGAACTTCTTCAGAAAATGATGATAAAAGCCATTTCAATTCTCCTTATACCAAACGCCATCATGAATCACAAAAAATAAAAAACCTTTCTTTTTGGGGCAATACAGATCAAGAGATGACTCAAGAAGAGGAATGGTCAGAACGCCAATTACCAATTCCTTTTATCTTGACGATGATTATTCTGGTTGTTGCAAGTACATTTTTGTGGTTTTTATTTCGTTGGGCCTCTGGCGAAAATTCGAGTATTCCCCCCCTCATTCCAGCTGATACAGCACCTTTTAAGGTACGCCCGGAAAACCCAGGAGGGATGATGATTCCCCATCAAGACAAGCTTATTTATGGACGCTTAAGCCAGGGTAGCCCCCAGCCCATTGAGCGATTATTACCGCCTCCTGAACAGCCAATTGTTCAAACACCACCCATGCCACCATCTATGGTGGCGCCGCCTCAAAATACTTACCCTCAACAGCAAGGTTATGCGACACCTCAGCAGCAGTACGGTTATCCCTCTCCTGCTCCTCTGCCTATGGTACAACCCCAACCTTATAACCCTGCTTATGCGCCTCCTATCCCCCATCAAGGCGCTTATCCTCAGCAGCAGCCTCCTTTAAATAACCAACCCCTTTATCCCACTCCACAAGGGCAACCTCTTTACGGACCTCATATGCCACCTGCCCCTGTTATGGCGCCACCTCCTTTACCAACACTATCTGGGCAACCTCCTTCCCCTATTGATACGCTCAAACCTTCAACAGTTGAAAGTATCAAACCAGCAACAGAGGCTGAAGAAGGTGATGATACGCCATCCCCTGAAGGCATTAAAGATCTCGATCAATTAATTGCCAAAGAAGCAGAGAAACCTTTGAAACCCCGAATCAAAAAAAGTGAGAAACCTTTTAAATCCACAGCTTTAGATTCTGCTAAACCCAGGGTGCAAATCGCTTCTCTTCCTACGCGCGCGATGGCGATTCGAGAAATGAAGCGCTTACGTACCCAGTACGGATCTTTTTTTGCTAACAAAACTTGGGGAATTCAAAAGGTTAACCGAGGTACAAATCGAGACCCTACCTATCGATTAATGGTAGGATCATTTGCCAATCAAAACGCTGCTTTAAAGTTTTGTAAAAAACTAAAGAGCGAAAAGATTGGATGTATGGCGGTTGCCTCTCCTTCAGAATAAAGAAAAGATGTCCATGTCTTATCCAAAAGCTGTTATTTTTGGTTGCCAAACAACCCACTTGCTTCCACAGGAAAAATCTTTTTTCCAGCGCACGAATCCATTGGGCTTTATTTTATTTGGTCGTAATTGTGAAACACTCACTCAAATTCAAAACCTTACCCATGAGTTACGGGAAGCTGTCAACCGTCCTGATGCCCCTATTCTGATCGATCAAGAAGGGGGACGTGTTGCACGCCTTCTGCCACCCTATTGGCGCGCTGCTCCCCCCGCTGGAATATTTGGTACGATAGCCGAAGAGGACCCCGAAAAAGCAAGCTGGTGTGTCCGAGCTAACGCTTGGCTTATTGGCCGTGAGCTACAACCCCTTGGTATTTCTGTGAATTGCGCGCCAGTGGTCGATATTCTTCATCCGATGACCCATCCTATTATCGGAGACCGAGCTTTTAGCCATCATCCTGAGCTTGTTGCAACTTTAGCCTTACAAGCCATTAAAGGCTTTCAAGAAGCGGGCATTATTCCTGTTATTAAGCACATTCCAGGCCATGGCCAAGCAACCGTTGATAGCCATGAGAAGCTCCCTATCGTTGTTGCACCTTTAGAAAATCTTGCAACAAGTGATTTTGAAGCCTTTCGCCAGGTTTGTCAGTACTTTAAAAGACAAACAGATGTTATGCCCTGGGCTATGACGGCCCATGTTGTTTTTAGCGCTATTGATCCAAATTGGCCTGCAACTCAATCTGCCCACGTGATTGATAGTGTGATTCGCGGACATATTGGTTTTTCGGGATTTTTGATCAGTGATTGTTTAACCATGAAAGCCCTAGAAGGCAAATTGGGAACTCGCGCCCGCAAATCATTGGATGCCGGATGCGATGCTGTCTTACATTGCAGCGGTATTTTAGAAGAAATGATCGAGGTTGCTGCCGAGACTCCTCTTTTAAAATCTGACTCTATGGACCGGTTACAACGGAGTCTCCTTAAAAACCAACCGAAGACTTTTGAGTCCGAAGAAAAAACTTTGCTTCGCTTAGAGCAGGATCTGCGTCAGGAAGGTTTATTACCAACAGAAGAAGGGGTAAAGGCTTAGATGCTCTCTCAAACTGGCTTAGAAACAATTGCTTTCTTAATTGCTCTTGTCCTTGCAATTACGTTCCACGAAGCAGCCCATGGCTTTGTGGCCCGTCTCTTTGGAGACAATACAGCAACGCGACTTGGACGCGTCACCTTTAACCCTCTTAAACACATTGATCCTTTTGGAACCATTATTTTGCCTGGTTTTATGCTTCTTTCAGGTACGCCATTCTTATTTGGATATGCTAAACCCGTACCCGTCAACTTTGATCATCTTCGCCCTAAGCGATTAGGGATGATCCTTGTAGCAGCCGCAGGACCAGGAACAAATCTGGCCCTTGCTTGGGTTGCTGCTTTATTGCTTCATATCAATAGGGGAGCCGATACATTGGGAAATGAAATTTTAATTAATTCCATTCGTTTCAATATCGTGTTGGCTGTTTTTAACATGCTTCCCCTTCCTCCTTTAGATGGTGGACGTGTGGCTGTTGGTATTTTGCCAAGGTCCCTTAGCACCCCCCTGGCAAATTTAGAACCTTATGGGTTTCTTATTTTATTAGGACTTCTCGTTTTGCCGAGCATCCTATTGCAACCCATGGGCATTAACTTTCACCCCCTCCAAGCCATCTTAGTCCCTGCTATACAAACACTTACCCACATCGTTTTATTCTTAAGCGGGCATGGATATGGTCACTGAGGTTGGAATCATGCTGAAAAAAATCACGTTAATAAGCACTGTTTGCATAGGTATTTTGGCTAGTCCAACAGAAGGGCATCTTGTACAGCCTGCCAGCAGCATTGCTATTGATCATCCTTGGGTCCGTATCTCAACAGGACCTAACACCGCTGCTTATTGTACACTCACCAACACCGGTAGTGATCCCGATAAATTGATGCGTGTTGAATGTATGGACACGACGACGGTGGAACTCCATAACCATGTAGAAGAAGATGGCGTCATGAAAATGCGCCCTGTATCTTTTATTGAAATTGGCGCAAGCCCTGTTACATTAAAACCTGGCAGTCTTCATATTATGCTCATGGGTTTAAAAGATTCCTTTCAAGGTAAAAAAAATATTTCAATGACCCTTTATTTCCAGAAAGCAGGGCCCCTTCAAATTGATTTCCCTGTTAAGTTAAAAAGTTAGGAGAGTCCCTTGATTGAAGATACTCTATTGCATTATTTTTAGCTTTCTCGTTGTGCAAGTTCGATGATAACACCGTTAGGGCCTTCAATATATACTAGTTTTCGTTTATGAAAAGTGAGAACGTCGCTTAAAATTTTAACGTTATGATCTTTTAACTTATGAATCTGCTTGTGAATATCATCAACTGCAAAACATAAGTGGTTATAGCCTAGTTTATCCAATCGATGAATGTGAGGATCTAATTGCGGAGCAGGCGTATGAAATTTTAGTAATTGAATTTCAAAACGTGGGGTCGAATTTTTTAGCCACAATGTAATATGATCAGCCTTCAGATTATCGATATTCATAAAATTAGAAAAATTATCTCCTTGAATGACTACAGACTGCTCTTCTTCAAAACCCAAAAGGCTAAAGAACTTCTTAGCTTCTTCTACATGAGTAACTGCTAAAGTAATATGATCAACATTTTTTATCATGTTACAATTATATATGAGATTATGTTAATAATGTCTTAAAGTGTAGCTGTCCCTCTCAAACCCTTGCAAGATCTGATCTATAAAAAATGCCATTTTCACCACAAAGCCTTTCAATTTGATGACACGCTCTCTCGTTTTTCAACACCGTCAAATCTTCAAAAAAACATTCCAGGGTTGACCGTTGAAGCACGATTCCAAATAAAAAACAAGACTGTTTTTTAAGGACATGGTATGTTTCTTTAACACAAGATATTGTTGTCACATTCAAAAATAAAACTATATTTAGTAGCAAAAGGGGGAAAGCTTATGAAAATTTGTCGTCAATTTACAACTGTGGGCCAGTCACCCTATGCTCCCATTTCTTTTCGCCAAACCAGCAGTGAAATTCGTAATCCAGACGGTTCTGTTGTCTTCCGCCAAGAGAGCATTGAAGTACCCGAATCTTGGTCCCAAGTTGCTTGCGATGTTCTAGCACAAAAATATTTTCGCAAAGCTGGTATCCCCGCAGAACTTGTCCCTATTGAAGAAAATACTGTTCCGAGTTGGCTATGGCGTCATGCTGCAAAATCTGGCACGACCTTTGGAGGAGAAACATCCGCCCGCCAAGTCTTTGATCGCTTAGCAGGTGCATGGACATACTGGGGCTGGAAAGGGGGTTATTTTGATACAGAAGACGACGCTCAAGCTTATTTTGATGAAATACGTTATATGCTATGCGTACAAATGTCTGCCCCTAATTCTCCTCAATGGTTCAATACGGGGCTCCATTGGGCTTATGGCATTGATGGCCCAGCCCAAGGTCACTACTATGTTGACTTTAAAACAGGTGAGTTAGTCACCTCACAAAGCGCTTATGAACACCCTCAGCCACATGCCTGCTTTATTCAAGGAATTCAAGATGACCTTGTTAATGACGGTGGCATCATGGACTTGTGGGTCCGAGAGGCTCGCCTCTTTAAATATGGCTCAGGAACAGGAAGTAATTTTTCCAACCTTCGTGGTAAGGGTGAACCTCTTTCTGGTGGTGGGAAGTCTTCTGGTCTGATGAGTTTTTTGCGCATTGGTGATCGAGCAGCAGGCGCGATCAAATCTGGGGGAACAACTCGGCGCGCTGCTAAAATGGTTATTGTTGATATTGACCATCCAGATGTTGAAGAATTCATTACCTGGAAAGTTCAAGAAGAACAAAAAGTTGCCGCTCTTGTCACGGGATCTAGACTTAATAAAAAGCATGCAGATGCTTTGATGGCAGCTTGCCATGACGCTTCCATTGCTGAAGAAGACCGCCTAGACTTCAAGAAAAATCCTGCCTTAAAAGAAGCCATCCGTTCTGCTCGCAAAGACATGATCCCTGAAAATTATGTCCAACGTGTCATTCAACTTGCGCGTCAAGGACATACTAAAATTGATTTCCCAGTCTTTGATAAAGATTGGGACTCAGAAGCCTATTTAACTGTATCGGGGCAAAATTCCAATAATAGTGTGCGCATAACTCATGAATTCTTGGAAGCTGTTTTAAATGATCAAGAATGGTGCCTAAAGCGCCGCACAGATGGCAAAACACATCATACTGTCCGTGCGCGAGATTTATGGGAAAAGATTGGGTTTGCAGCTTGGGCCTCTGCTGATCCTGGTGTTCAATTTGACACAACTGTTAATGAATGGCATACATGCCCTGCCAGCGGTCGAATTACTGCATCAAATCCCTGTTCTGAATATATGTTCTTAGACGATACAGCTTGTAACTTGGCATCTTTGAACCTTGTTACTTTCTATAAGGGGAAAATGTTCGACATTGAAGCTTACGAACATGCTATTGCTCTGTGGCTGATTACTCTTGAAATTTCTAATATGATAGCTCAGTTTCCTTCTCAGGAGATTGCTCTTCGAACTCACGAATTTCGCACCACGGGATTGGGGTACGCTAACTTAGGGGGCTTATTAATGGCTTTGGGTATCCCCTATGACAGTAAAGAAGGCCGCTCTATTGCCGGTGCTTTAGCCGCTATTTTGACGGGTGTATCCTACGCAACGTCTGCCAAAATAGCCAAAGAATTGGGAAGCTTTCCCGGATACGAACTCAATAAAGATTCCATGCTACGCGTTATGCGTAATCATTGTCGTGCGGCATATGGAGAAGCAAAGGAATATGAAGGTCTCTCTATTTTGCCTGTTCCCTTAAAAAGCAAGGATTGTCCTCTACTTGGTCTGACAGATGCTGCTAGAAGAGCATGGGACGAAGCTGTTAAACTGGGTGAAAAATATGGCTATCGCAATGCTCAAACAACTGTTATTGCACCAACTGGTACAATTGGTCTTGTGATGGATTGTGATACAACCGGAGTCGAACCAGATTTTGCGATCGTTAAATTTAAAAAATTAGCGGGTGGTGGTTATTTTAAAATCATCAATCAAATGGTTCCTAAAGCCTTAGAAGTTTTGGGCTATACCTTGGCGCAAATTAACGACATCATTTCTTACGCTGTCGGCCGCGGTACCTTAGAAGGTGCCCCTAGTATCAATTTTGAAGCCCTTAAAGCCAAAGGATTTACAAACGAGATTTTAGGAAAACTCAAAGAAAGCCTTATAAGTGCTTTTGATATTAAGTTTGCTTTTAATAAATATACGCTTGGTGAAGAATTTTGCCAAACGACTTTAGGCTTTACAGTTGAACAATTGGATGACTTTAACTTTGATATGTTAGCTGAGCTTGGTTTTAGCAAAGCAGAAATTGAAGCCGCTAATAACTATTGTTGTGGTACGATGACCGTTGAAGGTGCGCCCCATCTAAAGGATGAGCACTTAAGTGTTTTTGACTGCGCAAACCCCTGTGGACGCATAGGGAAGCGGTTCCTGTCTATTGACAGTCACATCCAAATGATGGCTGCTGTTCAGCCCTTCATTTCGGGCGCCATCTCCAAAACCATTAATATGCCGAATACAGCTTCCATTGATGATTGTAAGCAGGCCTATTTAACGTCATGGAAGCTTTGTTTAAAGGCTAATGCTCTTTATCGGGATGGTTCTAAGCTTTCCCAACCTCTCAATGCCTCACTATTTGAAGAAGAAGCTGAAGAATTGGTTGCCTTGCCACCTGTTGAAAAAGTTAAAGTTGTGGCTGAGCGAATTGTCGAGCACCTCATTGAAAAAACAAAACATAGTTCCCATCGGACCAAGCTTCCTAATCGTCGTAAAGGATATACCCAAAAAGCTTCTGTTGGGGGACACAAAATTTATTTGCGTACTGGCGAATATGAAGATGGCTCTATCGGAGAAATCTTTATTGATATGCATAAAGAGGGTGCTTCTTTCCGATCTTTGATGCACAATTTTGCCATGGCGATTTCCATTGGCTTACAATATGGCGTTCCCTTGGAAGAGTATGTAGAGGCTTTTACCTTTACGCGCTTTGATCCCTCAGGTATGGTTGAAGGTAATCAAACCATTAAAATGGCAACCTCTATTTTAGATTATATTTTCCGCGAACTCGCAATTACTTACTTGGAACGTCATGATCTTGCTCATGTTCAAATCGGGGATACTGACTTACGCCCCGATACAATTGGAGAGACAACAGACTACCCTGCCCTTTTCACTGAGGAAACGCAGGCCATTACACCTATAGAGACCGAAGCCTCTCATCAAGAAAAAGGTATGGATTTAAGCGACAAGCCAAATAATCTTTATGTTTTACCCTTGCGCGAAGAAAAAGACTCACCCTTGTTGGCTGCAACTGGTACAGAAGGTCTGTCTAGAACCCGCAAGCCAATCCTCCTTGATAGTGCACGCCGTGCACGGTTACAAGGGTATGAAGGTGATGCATGTAGCGAATGTGGAAACTTTACCATGGTACGCAATGGTACATGCTTAAAGTGCAATACATGTGGTGCGACCAGCGGGTGTTCTTAAAAAGAGAGGGAGCGTTTATACGTTTCTAGCCTTGTTATATACCCATTCCCGATAATTTTGCTGGAATTTTGGGCCCAAGATGAGGCGGGATTTTCGACCCTGGTTCGACGCCCTAGAGTTGGCTCATCCGAAGGAGAACCAAACAGGGGATGAAAAAACCGTTTCAGATCGTTGGCTAAAAACCTGGGAAATTATCGAGAATGGGTATAAATCCCAGCTATTCAATTGAAGCGCAGAGAGAATCACTTACATCCATTTCTGTTATAAGCGCGAAGCGTTTTTACAGAAATACCGCTAATCGCACCAACTATCGTCAAACCAATAGCAGGAGTGATTAACCAGCCACTTTGATAAATGAGCTGTGTGACTAAAAATGGCGCTGTACCCCCAAAAACAGCTAAACTTACATTAAAAGAGAGGCTTGAGGCTGTATAACGCACGGAAGGCGGAAAAGCTGTTGCAACCAACGTTGGGGCAGCACCATAAACTGCCCCCATTAAAATCGAAAAAATAAGTTGTAAAATTAAAAGCATTTTGATGGAAGGAAAGGAGATGAGCAAACCAAATAAGGGAATTGAAAGGATAAGAAACCCTAAGCTTGTTCCTATTAAAATAAGGCGCTGAGAAACTTTGTCTCCCAACCATCCAAAAAATGGAATCAGCATAACGAGCACAAACATAGCAATCGTGTTGACTGTCAGTACCTTACCTTCGGGTAACTTCAGAAAAACCGAAGCAAAAGTTGTTATAAAAACAAAAGTAATATAAATCCCCACACCGTCAAGGAGAATAATACCTATTGCTTTGAGGAGATCCCCAAGATGATGCTTAATAATAATAGGAAGGGGGTTTGATTCTTCACCCTCTTCAGTCGAACGATAAGTCAGGTCAGGAATTTTATTCCTAATAACGTACCCAATCACACCCGACAACCCTCCTAAAATAAAAGGAATTCTCCAACCATAGAGATGGAGATCAATAGATGATAATAAAGCAGCCATCATAGCTGCAACACCTGACCCTACAAGCAACCCTCCTAAGACACCAAAAGCAGCAAGACTTCCTGCTAAACCCCGTTGATGAAAGGGTGCATGCTCAATGGTATAAACGAAGGAACCTCCGTAATTTCCTCCTACAGCAATTCCTTGGAGCAATCGAATAAGCACCAAACAAATACTACTCCAAATACCAATGGCTTTATAAGTTGGTAACATACCAAGAGCCATGGTTGGCATTGCCATCATTATCAATGAAGTGAGTAGAGCGGCTTTTCTACCAATACGGTCACCTATAAACCCAAAAAATATAGATCCTATAGGACGCATTACAAAACCAGATGCAAAAACACCAAAGCTAGCTAATAAGGAAGTCATAGGATCAGAGCTTGGAAAAAATTGATTGCCTATAATGGCAGCAAAATAACCAAAGAGTGCATAATCGTACCACTCAAAAGCCGACACAAGCGTCCCAAAAATCAAAGCTTTATAAGGAAAAGTCTGACTATTTACATGAAAGGAGGAAAAATCCTGATCTAGATTATTTAAAGATGGTTTCATGATCATGCCTTAAAGAATGTATTTCTTCTTGGTAGACTATGAGCAATGGCTAAAAGCTTGCGTGTACCAGCAATAATAATAGGTTTTTTGCTAGCACCACCCTATCACGCTTTACAAAATCAACGTGTGATAGAATTAAGGACTTTGTTAATGCTCAAAAACTCTTGGTGCCCTCGGGGAGACTCGAACTCCCACATCCCTACGGACAGCAGATTTTGAGTCTGCCGCGTCTACCAATTCCGCCACAAGGGCATACCTAAGGTCAATCATCCCTTTTGGTTAAGTATAGGAAATCATACTCATTTAGCAAATAAGTTCAACAGAAAAATACAAGGTTATCCGTTTTTAAAGGGTGTGTTGGACATTAGAGCATCTTTCGCATACTACCGTCAGGGTTAAATTCTCATCACCCTTCCAAAACATCACAACCATCTTTCAGTCATCTCTGCTTATCCAAAATTCACTATCTTAAGATACCATTGTCTTCTAAAACTCTCGACATCGAAATGAGGGCTTGAACGTACCATAAAACGTACTATATAATAATTTATAGAATTCGGGAGAGGTTCATATGAATGTAATAACTGTAAGCCAAGCAAGATCAAATCTTTATCGCCTTATTGATGATACGAATACGAATCATCAACCAACTTTTATCAAAGGCAAAAGAAATAATGCAGTTTTAGTATGTGAAGAAGATTGGCGCTCTATCCAAGAAACAATTTATCTTTTCTCTATTCCAGAAATGGCTGAATCTATTATTGAAGGGAAAAAAATACCAATTGAAGAATGCGTTGAGGAGATTGAATTCTGGCCTGGAAAATAGTTTTTACTCCACAAGCTGTTAAAGATTCTAAAAAGATAACTTCATCAGCTCTAAAAAGTAAGGTAAAATTTTTATTAGATACTATAAAAGAGAACCCTTGCAAAATCCCCCCTGTTTACGAAAAACTCAGTGGCAACCTTTCTTCTTTTCTATCTCGCCGTATTAATTTACAACACCGCCTTGTTTATGAAGTCATTAAAGAACAAGGAATTGTAAAGATTATCCGTATGTGGACTCACTACGAATAAAACAGGGTAACGGTAACTGCTTGTTTCCAGCAAACTGCGTGTTATTGATTCCTTTACCTTTGATGCTTAAAATTAAAATAAAACGGGAAAAATTAGGGAAAGAAAATATGGCTATAATAGCGCCCAACCCACAACAAAGCATGGCCCAACTCAGTTATCAAGGACACACGATTGACTTGCCCGTATGTTTTGGTACAGATGGTCCTGGCGCTGTGGACCTGCAAGGCTTGCATAAGGCAACGGGATTATTTACTTTTGATCCAGGCTTTATGTCAACAGCCAGCTGCCGCTCTGAGATTACCTATATTGATGGGGATAAGGGTATCCTTCTTTATCGGGGTTATCCCATCCAGCAATTGGCAGAAAAAAGTGATTTTATGGAAGTTGCTTATCTGCTGTTATATGGAGAGTTGCCAACCACTACCCAAAAAGACGAGTTTGTTCAATCTATTAACAAGCATACCCTTGTTCATGAGCAGGTTAGTTTTTTCTATCGAGGCTTTCGGCGAGATGCACATCCCATGGCTATTATGGTAGGTGTGGTAGGAGCCTTATCTGCTTTTTATCACGACAGCTTGGATATTCATGATCCAGAGCAGCGGCATATTGCCGCGCTGCGTCTCATTGCCAAGATGCCAACATTGGCAGGGATGGCTTATAAATACTCTATTGGGCAACCTTTTGTTTATCCGCAAAACCGCTTATCCTATGCTGAAAATATGCTCAACATGTTGTTTTCTAATCCAACAGCTTCTTATAAAATTAACCCACTTTGGGCCAAAGCCCTTGATCGCATCCTTATTTTGCATGCCGATCACGAGCAAAATGCCTCCACTTCAACCATTCGATTAGCTGGATCCAGTGGCGCCAATCCTTTTGCTTGTATTGCAGCCGGCATTGCAGCCCTTTGGGGACCAGCACATGGAGGGGCTAATGAGGCTGTTCTTAATATGTTAGAGGAAATCGGAGATATCAGAAGAATTCCTGAATATATTCGTCGCGCCAAAAGTAGGCAAGATCCTTTTCGATTGATAGGCTTTGGTCATCGAGTTTATAAAAATTATGACCCGCGCGCTGCTATTTTACGCGAGACTTGTTACGAAATTTTAGGCGAAGCAGGTGTCAAAAATAATCCGACTTTGCAATTGGCAATCGAGCTTGAACGTATGGCATTGGCTGATGAGTATTTTATTGAGAAAAAGCTATATCCGAATGTAGATTTTTACTCTGGCATTATCCTGAAAGCCATGGGCATCCCCATTAGTATGTTCACTGTATTATTTGCCATTGCTCGAACTGTGGGATGGGTTTCCCAATGGAAAGAAATGATAGCCGATCCCACCCAAAAAATTGGACGTCCCCGCCAGCTTTATGTGGGAAAGCCTTATCGGGATTACATAACAATAGAAAAGCGTGTGGAGGAAAACTAATGATCAAGACAAGTAGGATGAGCACTTCACCCATCAGACAGAACACCCAGCAGCCTGATCCTGCTAATAGGGTTATCTTCCAAATGATTCAAGCATCAGCGAATGATAACGTCATGCCAGCAATGAAATGGTTTACGTGGTTGATTGCTTGGACGATTGTGGTTGGCACTATTCTGGCCTATGCTGTCTTTTAAGAAACAACAGGACTCTCCAGAATTTCAGCCAGCTAACACTTTGTTAGCCAGCTAAAATAGTTTTATATTAACCTTAATCAACAATTCTAGAACCTGGGGGTAATTCTCTTTGACCACAAGTTGGAACTTCAGGTTCATAAAGACCACGCGTTAGTTCAGATACTACTGTTTGAGATTCGCGAATTCTCTCACCTCCTCCAAGCGGTATTCTGTAGGCTGATCGGGTAACGTTGGTTCTATTATAACCCCAATTCGACGTAAGGCGAGCTAAGATTAGCAGAAAGTCTTGATATTTTGTGAGAGAAACCTTAAAAATCTTCGTGAATTTAACAAAAAATGGAGATTTCAAATGGTTCCTCTCGAA
>Ga0116230_10004881_pt1 | contig 13129 bp, 15 predicted proteins | sample S1TSphfallax_3_FD_88678 | JGI IMG/M metagenome (GOLD analysis project Ga0116230, IMG submission 88678) | Host-associated microbial communities from peat moss isolated from Minnesota, USA - S1T2_Fd - Sphagnum fallax MG | ecosystem: Host-associated > Plants > Peat moss > Unclassified | place...
GAGGTACTCCCTTGCGATAGTCGTGCCGACGTCGGCAACTGGTCGGGATGGTTAGCGGCAAACGACGGACTCTTTGCCGAACCGAACCGCCGCCAGCAGCTTGCCCCCGTCCCCGTGGCCTAGCCCGTGTTCCCCTGGGCTAGCCCTTGTTCTCGTGGCATGCCTTTGTTCCTGTGAGCTAGCCCTTGTTTCCGTGGCGCACTGCGCCGGCGCTTCCACCGGGATAGGGTGAGGCTCCTTCTGCAGCGAGGGCGGGTCATCGAGGCATGCAGCCGCCTCGCGCGAAGGGGCGCTGACGTGCAGGAGCCTGAGCAGAGCTCAGAAGCAGCCACTACCGGCGAGCAACAGGGACATCTGGACGTGGTCAGTCCGCCACTGGTGAACTCAGCGGCGATCGGAGTCGGAGAGATCGAACCCGTCGCGTCCGCAGAACTGGTTCGACCAGAGCAGCTCTTGAGCGGAATGTCATCGATTATCTCCAGCGAAGTCCTGGTAGACACCGTGTTGCGATGTATCGTGACGTTAGTCTCAGTCGTCGTGGGACGAGCAGATGGAGCAAGTGTCACCCTTGATCGAGGCGGCAAACTCCAGACGGTCGCTTCGAGCAACGAGACCGTCGCGCAGATGGACGCTGCCCAATACGAGACAGGCGAGGGTCCATGTCTCGACGCAGCACGCACCGGATCAGCGGTGCATCTCGATTCCGTGGACGACGAGCGTCGCTGGCCCAGTTTCACGAGTCGCGCTGGGCTCCTCGGTATACGCGCTGTTGTGTCGTCGCCGCTCAGCGCGCATGGGATTCCCGCGGGTGCGTTGAACATCTACTCCCAGAGTGTCGGGGCGTTTGAAGCACGCGATCTTGTGCTCGCTCAGCTGTTTGCCTCGGAGGCATCACTCATACTGTCGTCGTCGCTCAGCTTCGCATCAGCTACTGGATTAACGAGTCGCGTGCAAGAAGCTCTCGTCGCGCGTCGCGTTATCGCACAAGCTGAAGGCGTCATCATTGAACGCGAGGGAATAGCCGCCGAAGAGGCCTATACCGTCATTCGCCGCATCTCCATCACCTCTGGTCGGACACTTCGGGACGAGGCGGACGTCATTGTCCGCTCTGCGACCACGCAGACGGAGGCGGGCGATGGACGATCCGGAAGGGATGGTTGAGGAACCGTTGGATATCCTCGATCAGTTCCGTCAACGGGCACATCTCTCCCACGGGGAGCTATGGCTTCGCTACTTCGAGCTCGGTGGCATGCGGACGGATCTCCAGATCGAGGCGTATATCTGCGGTATCGGTGATCTCGGCGACCACGAGCACGACATGGTGGCGCATGCGCTCAACGAGCGCTTTGTCGAGCTCGGCGGAAACCACCCCGTGCCGTACGTTTCAGATGGACCGCCCCCGTGAGGGTCGGCTAAGTCTTAGTCGCTGGATCGTGGACCGCGTAGAGCTTGGCGTTCACGCTCGGTCGTGCCCCCCCAGACTCCGTACTCATGGCGAACAAGCGCCTGATCGAGGCAGTGGTGAACGACAGGACACTGTGTGCAGAGGGCCTTGGCTTGGCTGATTCCCGGCTCGTCGACGGCAAACCAATCGACGTCTTGACGGTCGACGCACGTGCCATCGGCCATCCACGAGAAGCGATCACCGAGCTTCTCGGCAATTGTCTGAGCACGCGAAGGTAGTGACTTCACCTCTGGGTCGCAGCTCTGATGCATGAACATGCGGGTTAACGAACCACGTCGAGAACTCATGATGTGCCTTCCGGGTGCAGCGCACCTGCGAAATCCTCGCTGCAGAAGACACCATTGATCTTATCGACGAGTGCACCGTCGTACGACGTCAGGGCGTGGTCGGGGTCTCCCTGTCGCTTCTAGCCCGATGTGCCACCGATCGTGCACGATCTGGCCCCCGTTCTGGCCCGCGTTCGGTCACGCGATCTCCGGTGATTGGACGCTCACCTGTATCGACGAGCTCCTGGGCAATGTCGCGCAGCTTGCGATTGAGATGCTGCGACGCTCGACGAAGGATGTCAAAGGCTTCATGTGCCGAGACACGCTCACGCTCCATCAAGATGCCTTGCGCTTGACCGATGACCTCACGTGTCGTCAGCGCGCGATGCAGGTCCTCAGAGACCTGAATGTCGGTCTCGTGTGAACGCGCTGCGGAAAGAGCGACTCCGGCTAGCGACGCCAAAATGACGGCTCGCGCCCGATCGAGAGCGCTATAGGCCGCTGGAAATCGCGAATAGAGGTTAAGGCTCGCTGCAGAGGTGGTCGAGACGAGCGGCAGACACAATGCGCCTCGCACCTCGGCAGAAACGAACTCAGCGGCGACCGCCGACCAGGACTGTTCTACAGCGATCTCTTCGGCATAAACGATTCGGCGCTGGGTAATCGAGTCGATACATGGACCTGCGAAATGTGCATGCTGGACCGCTTCCAGGTCAGCCACAATCTCATCGGTATTCGCAACCGATATGATGACATCGTCCTCGATCACACAGATACCTGCTACGTCACAGCCATCGATCTGTTCTACAGCAATGCGCACGATTTGATCGAGCGTGGCTTGAACAGTGTCCGCGTCGAAGACCACGAGTGCAATTTCTGCAAAGCTCGATGCCAAGTCGATAACGGCTTCATGTTGATCTGAAGTGCCAGGAACGAAGGTGCTCACAGGGAACCACCCCTCTCATGGGCCACTATCGCACACTCTTGCCAAACATGTCTGTCTGCGCACAAGGCCCAGGAATCCCGGGGCGCTTCGCACAGCTGGAGGTGTATGCTTCACTCGCCTTCTGCAGCGAGGGTTCGATGAACGAACCTCATCTCCGTCGCTGACGGGGGAAGACAGGTGCCCCTCATGGGAAACCAGCCGACCGAGCTCAATCGTGATGCTCGTCCACTGAAGCTTTCGACCTGGCTCTACCATTCCCGAGCTGCCTCGATCCTCTGGCTCGCCGTCCGCCTATGGCTTGGATACCAGTGGATTAACGCGGGCTACCAGAAGATCTGGGGAAGTGAGAGGGAAGCATTCTGGTTTGGTGGCGGCGTGGGCGTGAAGGGATTCGCGACCGCAGGTATTGTCGGATCGTCAGCCGGAAAAGGTGCCGGCGCTAGCTACGGCTGGTGGGCAGGGTTCTTGCACAATTTCGTGCTGCCCAATGCGAACTGGATTGCAAAGCTCGTAGCCCTCGGCGAGGTCGCCATCGGGATCGGCCTGATTCTTGGTCTGTTCACCGGGCTGGCAGCAGCTGGTGGAATTCTTCTCAACCTCACCTACATGTTCACAGGCACATCGGGCGTTAACCCGGCGTATCTTGTCCTCGAGCTCTTCTTAGTGCTCGCATGGCGCAATGCCGGTTGGCTCGGTGCGGACTACTTCGTCATGCGCGAGTCTTGGACGCTCCGACACCTCGGTGTCCTCATGCACCGGGTCTCACACCCGCGTCCTGTGGCCGTGCCCGCTTAAACCAACTCGAACCAACTCGAGTCAGCACGGCGGCCCTTCGAGGGTCACTGACTCAAACCTCGCGTATGCCTGCTGGCAATCCGGAGATGGTGGCAACGTCGTTGTCCACCACAATGTCGAGTCGAGAACCTTGGAGATAGAGGTTCTCGACTCGCATGGTCTCGAAGATCGCTGGGATGGTCGGCGTGCAGGCGATGGTTGCATCGGGGATTGACACATCGAGTCCAAGGAGCGTCGTACGCAGCAGCCAAAGTGGAGATGCAGCGGCCCATGCTTGAGGAGAGCACGAAGCTGGATAGGGCACTGGCTGGGGATAGCGCTCGCGAGGAAAGCCACAAAAGAGCTCGGGCAGACGACCGCCGAAGGCGCCAGCTGCCTCGAACAGACCTGCAGTAACGCGACTTGCTTGTTCGGCAAACCCATAGCGCGCAAGTCCAGCCGCGCAGATCGCCGTGTCGTGTGGCCAGACCGAGCCGTTGTGATAGCTGACGGGGTTATAGCGTGCCATCGATCGTGCGAGCGTGCGGATCCCCCAGCCGGTGAAGAGCTCTGGCCCGCAGAGATGTTCTACGACTTGCATGGCATGGTCGTCATCAACGATGCCGCTCCACAGCAGATGTCCGATATTCGAGGTGAGCGAGTCAATCGGTCGCTTCCTCGCATCGAGGCCCAGGGCGAAATAGCCGCGATCGTCGAGCCAGAACTGCTCATTGAAGGCGCGACGAAGCTCGGCGGCGCGCCGGTCGTGCTTGTCAGCAGTGGCGCCATCTCCGAGATGACGGGCGATGGAGGCGCGAGCTCGATGGGCTGCATAGACGTAGCCTTGGACTTCGCAAAGAGCAATGGGCGGCTCGGCGATCTGGCCAGCAGCAAAGTTGACCCCGTCAAAGGAGTCCTTCCAGCCTTGGTTCGTGAGGCCTCGGGCGGTTGCCCTGCGGTACTCGACGAAACCGTCGCCGTCACTGTCGCCGTACTCTTCGACCCAGGCGAGCGCACGATCGGCATGAGGGAGCAACTCGGCAATCGTGTCCGGGTCGGCGCCGAAGCGGTGAAGCTCTCCGAGTGCCACGACAAACAGCGGAGTGGAGTCGATCGATCCGTAGTACACCGAGCCCGCACGCGTATCAGCGGTCGTGGCTAGTGCACGTCGCACTTCGTGCAGGATTTTACCGGGCTGTTCTTCGGTCAATGGATCGACGCGCACGCCTTGGAGGCGGGCCAGCGTGCGCAGCGTGCTCGCCGTCAGGCTCGGATCGGCATGGATGGTCATCATCGAGGTGATCAGCGAGTCGCGCCCGAATAGCGTCATAAACCAAGGGGCTCCGGCTGCAACAACGGGGCTTTCTGGGCGCTCGGGATCAAAGATGCGAAGCGCACCCAGATCCTGTCTGCTGCGCAAGAACGTGAGATCGTGGGTAGGCGATCCCGTGTGCACCCGAGGCATCGTCTGGTCCCAAGCCTTTAATCGCTCAGCTGGAACGGACCTCGTGGCCGGATCTTCCCCTCCATAGCGAAGCTCGATCGGTTGATCGTCGACCGTGACTCGTAGCTCGATTGCGCCGTTCCACTGCGAACCTACCGGCACGACAACATCAAGTACGGCAATTCCCGGCTCGACACGCGCTTGGCCAGGAAATTCTACGTCGAGACGTCGAGAAAGCTCACGGTAGCGATACGTGAAGGACATCGTCGAACGATGCGCAGACGTCTCCTTTTCACCGCGGGCGATGATCCGGTTCTCCTTGACCTCGAACAGCTGAGCAAAGTCAGCCGCGACGACGATGGTGATCGTGCATGCGGCGTCCTCGCGCCCGAGGTTCGTGATCGTGATGTCCTCGCGCATCCCATTGCCTACATAGCGTGCGCGCTCGACGAGCAGAGTGCTGTCCGCTTGTCCATCTCTCGGGCGACCACGCGAGACGAACGTGGCAGAGAACGGATGACGTGGGACGAGTGCAAGCGGCTCGGGTAGCTCGTCGTCGAGACGTAGTTCGAAGAGCGAGACAAATCTCGTGTCCTCGAAGAACACCCCGTGGACGCTTCCGGGGGCCATGTCACCGCTCGTCGAAGAGATGGAGAACGATGCCCCTTCGACGAGCGTGACTGATCCCTCAGAGAGGCCATTCGCAACCGAGGTGCCCGAGAAGTTCCATGGGCCGCTCATCGTGACTGTAGGGGTTCGTCCATCAAGCAGCTCCGGGAATCAGCTCGTCGCCATGAAAGTGCACGGCTCCGATGCGGGCTGCGCGGGCTTGTTCGTAGACGGCGAGGTGCTTGCGCACCATGATCTCGATCGAGAAGGTGGATGCGATGTGCTGTCGGCACGACGACCGGCTGATGAAGGGGATCTTCTGGAGGCCGACGAGCATGGTGGCCTCGTCGTCGCAGACATAGCCGTCGATCCCGTCTCGTACGATCTCCGGCGCAGCGCCAAAGCTTGTCGTGATCACCGGTGTTCCACAAGCCAGCGCTTCGATCATCACCATGCCGAAAGGCTCGGGCCAGGCTATGGGGTTCAGTAAACACTCCGCCTCGCCGAGGATCTTGAGCTTGTCTGCCCGGTTCAACTCGCCGACGTAGCTGATGTCATGGCCAAGAAGTGGTCTGACCATGGTCTCGAAGTAGGCAATCTCGTCGGGCTCGCGCATCTTTGCAGCAATGCGCAGCGGAATTCCCGCCTTTCGAGCAATTCTGGCCGCGATATGAGGCGCCTTTCCAGGGTGCATTCGTCCGAGGAACACTGCCCCGTGACCGCCGAGCCCGATGGGAAAGTCGGCGATATCGACGCCGTGATGGATGACTGCAGCGATATCGATGCCGGTTGCTGTCGATGCCTGGTGGGCCGAGATCGCTATCACCGGGACCCGGGGTGCAAGAACTCGATAGAGGTCGACGAGCTGAGCATTGAAGGGCCCATGGTTCGTCGTCACAAGAGCGAGCTCAGGCAGTGCTGCGGAATAGAGCGGCCCGATGAGCGTGTGGTCGTGGATGATGTCGACGTCGTGAGCGGCCTCGTAGGCATTGATGACGTGTCGTATCTCGTCGACGCTGCTGCCAGCGCCAATGCCGATGGCGTGATCGAAAACCGACATGCGCGGAACATCACAGGTGCTGTCACCCGTCGTGCAGAGCAGGACGTCATGACCGGCCGCCTGCAGTCCGCTAGCAAGGCTGTCGAGAACGTTTTCCGTCCCACCGTAGGCAGGTGGAGGAATTGGCAACCAGGGTGGCGCAATAATGGCTATCCGCATGGCAGTCGCCCCTAGAAGGGAGCGTGCCCGCTGAGGTCGTCGGCCCGTCGGAACCTAGTGATCGCACGATCACGCGTAGCTGAGACGGGCGCCATGGGGACCAACCGATCTTCCCCCGAACGAGCGGAGGTGCAGTGGTCCCGAACGAACCTTGCTCAACCTACCATGGCGACCTTCCCCATTCAGGTCGGCGTCGAGGGCTCGAGCCCTGCTTGACGTGCGGCAAGCGGTCGCGATCGACGACTGGGGACTTCATGAACAGATTCTCATATCTGGCTCATCGAGGCTTCAGCATCGGCTGCAAAGACTAGGGAGATGGACAAGCCTTCGCTCAACATCATGCGTCGTCATCGCGGTCGGGCACTTGGTGCTCTCGTGGTCGTCGGGGCTCTCGTCGTCGGGGCGGTGATCTTCCACGCCATGCCAAATGCACGTTCCACTGCCAGCGTGGGAACTCCGGTTTCGGCCAAATTAGCGACCACGCGCCAAGTCGCAAGGGCTGCAGGAGGAAAAGTTCCGGCCTCCTCGACCAGCGGTGCACGGCCAACCTCGCAGCAGGAGGTTGCGCGAACAGAGTCCGAGCTGAAGCACGACGTTGCTGTCGAGGCTTCGATTGTCAGCTCAGATGAGAGGCGGCTCAGTGCTGCGGCAACAGCGCTTGCATCCAAGAGCGCTGCACTGAAAGCAGCCGAAGGAGACTCCGCGAGCGCTGCCACGACCGCAGTCAGTCCGTCGACAGCCGGCCCGTCGCTGGCGACTTCGACGGCGGGCACTTCGAGCGCTGCGACCGCGTTCTCCACGGCGTCGACCTCCGGGACTGCTGCGTCGAGCTCGACGTCGGCGACGGCCACTTCCCCATCAGAGAGTGATTCGGACAACGACAGCTCGCAGTCGGCCGACACCGGCAACGGCGACTCGGATTCGGACAATGACAGCTCGCAGTCGGCCGACACCGGCGACGGCGACTCGGATTCGGACAACGACAGCTCGCCGTCGGGCGACACCGGCAACACCGGAGATAGAGGTGACACCGGTGACACGGGCGATGCCGGCGACGACTGAATGACCTGTTCACGACCGCCCACGACGAGAGGACATTCCCATGCCTGTGGTGTTCGCCACGATCCCCGTGATGTTGATCGCACTTGGAGGCGCGCTTGGTCCACTGGTCTGGGCCTTCCACCACGAGCACCGTCTCGAGTGCTCGTGTGCGTGCCACCTGCACGACCCCGAAGAGCTGAGTGCTTCGTGAGACAGGGTCTAAGCACAAACGAGACGTCGTCGGATCCGCTCGAATGCTGAGCGACATTGAAGCCAAGCGTCGCACCGCAGCAGCAGCGATGATGCGTGCGGGAGTCCGCCGCAGATTCGTCCCCACGATGCTCGTGAGTGCGTTCGTCCTGGTCGGCGTGGGCTCCGCAGACGCTGCGATCCAACGCCGCATTCCGAATCAGGGCCGCGTGCTCACGACGAGCAGACCAGCTACGACCGGGTCCACGTCAAGCGGGCCAACGACACCCGCAGAAGTCCCCAGCGTCAATGAGGTACCCACAGCACTTCAACACTCCCTCTCGTTAGCACTCAAACGTGCTCGCCATGAATTAAAGAAGATCGAACGCAGCGCCGAGGAGACAAACGCGCTGGCATCCCAAGCCATCGCCACGGCGAATGCTCTCATCCCCACACTCCACGTGCCGACGGTCGACATTGCATTGCCGACCGATCAGTCACCACTGCCCACTCCTTTGCCTGCTCCGACGCCGGTGAGTAGCGCGCCAGTCACGCACGCAACGTCGGGTGCGTCGGGATGACGACGCTGGAGGTGCACGGCGAGACCGTGGCAATGGCGAGCTGTGTGCAGGTGCGTGCAAGGAGTCGACGAGGTGAGCTGACAGCGGCGGACGATGGGCTGAGGTCACTAGAGCTGGCAGTGAATCGTGCTCTCGGTCACTTTCGGGCGATCGAGCAGACATGTACACGTTTCGTCGCCGATAGCCCACTCTCGATGGCCAATGCAGCCCCGGACCGCTGGCACGAGGTTCCTCGTCTTTTGGCTGACGTTGTCCTCGAAGCCCACGATGCTTACCGAGACTTCTCTGGGCGTTATGACCCGCGTGTGCTCTCGGCTCTCGTCGGCCTCGGATACGACCACTCCTTGGCGTTTGCAGACGGAAACATCGATCTGACGCGAGTGGTCCCTGTGTCTGACTCGTCACCTCAAGCCCGGCCAGTCGAGGTGTCGCAATCTCGGCCGAAGTGGCAACCTCGACGTCGAGACAGCATGGTGGGATCCCAGACATGCCTATTGCATCTCGGTAGAACGGGAATCGATCTTGGAGGAATCGCCAAGGGCATCGCCGTGCGCTTCGCGAGCGAAGCGTTGCGGACGGTGGCGAACGATTTTCTCGTCGAAGCCGGGGGCGACTGCTTCTGTAGCGGTCGCGCTCCCGAGGGAACGCCATGGATGATCGGTGTAGAGGATCCATGTGGCGGCGACGAGCCGGTCGCCGTGCTGGCTGTCGAGGACCGAGCGGTGGCTACGTCGTCGACCAGGCTCAGGACGTGGCGGTGCAACGGCACACTCGTGCATCACCTGATTGATCCGATCACGGGCCGTCCAGGCGGTGATGGCCTGCTCTCCGTGACGGTGGTGGGCTCCGATCCTGCCAGGGCAGAGGTCGTCAGCAAGGTGCTGTTTCTCGAAGGTGCCTCAGACATCGCTTCGGCCGCAAGCTCATGGGGTGCAGCGGCGCTCTGGGTGGACGACCTTGGGGAACGACACTGTTCTGAGGCAATTCGTCCGATGCTTGCATGGACAGCGTTATGAGTGTCGAGAACACCGGTCAGGCGCGAGAACTGCTGCTTGACCTCGTCTGGGCAAGTGTTGCAATAGGTCTCACCGGGGCAGCAGGTGCGATGGCTGTGCACCTCGTCGAGCCGAGCATCCATAGTCCCGATTTTCTCTGGATAAGCGGACGCGCGCTTGGGATCGCTGCATATGTGGCTCTCTTCCTTCTCGAGCTTCTCGGTATCTGGATTCGTCACCCGTGGAGATTCCGGGTTGTCCGACCACATCCCGAGGCGCGTCTTCGCGCCCATGGAGCACTCGCTGTTGCCACCACGTTGCTCGTGACAGGCCATCTCGTCTCACTCGCAATGGATCGCTACGCAGGTGTTGGCTGGTGGGGAGCACTCATTCCCGGCATGTCGCACTATCGACGTGGCGCCGTCGCCTTTGGCGTTGTCGGGTTTCTCGCTTTGGTGCTCATCTCGGCAACTGCGGGACTCTCTGGTCGGGTCGGTACCCGTCATTGGCTGGGCATTCATCGCTGCGCTGCGCTCGTCTTCGCCGTGGTCTGGGCTCATGGCGTGCTCGCAGGTGCAGATAGCGCCCTTCTGCGTCCGATGTACGTCGCTACTGGGGTGATCTGGCTGGTCGCGCTTTCATCACGGCTCATGGCAGCGCCGACCCCGGTGGCGTCGTGAGCCTTGCGCCTGTCATGCCTGGAGCCGAACACACGGACAAGACGTGGCATCTCGTCCGAGGCCAGTCCATGCACGGCCACGATCGGACGTCGTCACGCATTCGCGCGCGCAAGCTTCCGGTCGCTGTGCTTGGCGGTGAGGGAGCGCGCCTGTTGGCTGGACCGGAGGTCGACCCCGAGAGCTTTGTCGATCATGAGTTGCGACTGGGAAGGCTCCAGGTCTCGAACGATCCGTACGTGCTGGTCGAGCAGGTGAGAGCGAGTGGCCTCGTCGGTCGGGGTGGGGGAGAGTTCCCTCTCATCGCAAAGCTGGATCTGGCGAGGGCGTCGCAAGGCATTCCGATCGTGGTCGTCAACGCCAGCGAAGGTGAGCCAGCGAGTAGGAAAGATCGAACGCTGGTCGAATTCCGACCGCATCTCGTACTCGATGGTGCACAGATCGTGGCCCATGCGATCGGAGCAGAGGAGGTCGTCGTCTACGTCCACGGTCGCGGCACCGACCTGGCGATGGTGCTCTCCCGAGCGGTCACGCAACGCTTCAAGCATGGCCATGATCACGTGCCCACCCGCATTCTCGAGACCCCGGAGCGCTATGTCGCCGGGGAGGCAAGTGCCGTGGTGAACGCGGTCGCAGGGGGGCAGCCACTACCGAAGAGGTCCGAGTACCCCCCTGCGGCCGTGGGAATCCATGGCCGGCCAACGATCGTCAGCAATGTGGAGACCTACGCACACGTCGCGCTCATTGCGCGCTTTGGCCCCGACTGGTTTCGCGAGGCTGGTTCGGTCGCTGTCCCGGGATCTACGCTTGTGACACTTGCGGGCTCGCTTTCCTCCCGGGGCACAGTGCTCGAAATACTCGGACCCATCAGCCTCGAAGAGCTCCTGGTGGAGATCGGTGGAGGTTCGCACTTTCAGGCGGTACTTCTCGGCGGTTACTCGGGAACCTGGCTCAACAGCACGATGGCTCGCCCCCTGAAGGTCGAGCGAGCAGCGCTGCGCGGTGCAGGTGCCGCACTTGGCTGCGGCCTCATTGTGCCGCTCGGCAGTGATGCATGCGGCATCGCGGAGACGGCTCGTCTTCTTCGTTGGATGGCCGGGGAATCAGCTGGCCAGTGCGGTCCGTGCGTCAACGGCCTGCCAGCGATTGCCCGGGTGATGGGCGAACTTGCCTCGGGGTCTGGTCACCGAAGCGATATTCGTCGTCTTCGCCAGCTTGCCGTCATGGTTCGTGGGCGCGGCGCTTGTGGCCATCCAACTGGCGTGGCAAACCTCCTTGAAAGCACGATGGAAGTCTTTGCCGAAGAGCTCGAGGCACACGCTCGGGGCAAACGTTGCCTCGCGACCGGAGAAGGCCTCCCTCTACCGTCGATTGCGCCGGAGGGTGCACGATGACAACGGAGACACGATGACAACACAGTCACGATGACAACTGAAACAGGAACTGCATTTGTTCTACGTGTCGACGGAGCGTCATGCGATGGGCATGGGATGTGCGCGCTGCGATTCTCGCGTCGGATCAGCCTTGATCACTGGGGCTACGCCGTGATCGATCCCGCGCCGATTGTCTCGAACAGCGACCTTGCCAAGGCTCGGCGAGCCGTGCGGGCCTGTCCCGTGCACGCGCTGTCTCTGAAAGCCGTCTCGCACTCGACTCGCTTCGTGGCAGGATCGTGACATGACGCGTGTCACTCGAGGTCGGTCGTCGTCGGCTCGAGGAACGAGACCGTGGTGGATGCTGTGGATAGGCGGAAGCTCTATCGCTATCGCCGCCGCCGTGGCTGTGCTCATCGCCAGGTCCTCGGGATCGTCGTCCCCGCTTCCGAGCGTTATCGACGTGGGAAAGGGCGTCGTGGCACGTTCCACACCGCCACCTGCCAAGTCGCCTGCCACGTCGACAGGGGTCCCTTCCTCGTCAACGCAGACGACGAGCACCACTGCGCCCACCACACCGCCCACCACAACGCTGCCGTCATCGGTTCCGAGTGAAACGGTGATCGCGACGCCAGTCACGACAACTTCGCCTGCGCCGACCAAGTCGAGTGTCACGGTGGTGACGACTCGACAACCCGTCTCCGACGGTAATGACAATGACGATGACAACAGTGACAACAACGGCGACAGCTCGAAGCACCACGACCACGACGGTGGCACCGGCGCTTCGGGTGCGACTGGCGCGACAGGTGGCATCGGCGCTTCGGGTGCGACTGGCGCGACAGGTGGCACCGGCGCTACGGGTTTCACGGGTGACACCGGCGGCGACCACTGAGCCCAACCGTGCGCGACACAAGAGAGCGGCGCAGCTTCTGGTCGCGTCCGCGCCGAGTCAGCACAGCATTGCGCCTCGCTGCGCTGCACGGGACCGTCCAAGCAGTGGTACTCGGTGTCGTCGCCTTTACACTGGTGTCAAGCTTTTCGACGAGCTACGAAAGCGTGACGGCACGCGAGTTGGCAGCACAAATTCGCACCTTTGCCACGGCGGCCGCTCATCGGCCTTCGACGGAGTCCCTCGAGTCCTTTGCGGTCTCCTATCTTGAAGGTCACGCCCTCGCCGTTGGGCAGAATGTGATCGTTGACTTTCGCAATGGCCGACGAGTCGAGACGTCGGGGGCACGCCTACTCGACCGTTCCGCGCTGATCGATCAACTCGCCGACTCTCACGTGCTGCAGTCGAGAAGCGTCTCCGCCACCATCGATCATGAGCCTGTTGAGATCGTGACCGAGGATCTCGAAGAGCGTCCGGTCGTCGTCGCGACGGTGCTTGCCACCGCCAACCTGACGAGCTTTGCGGCCGAGCGGTCGCGAGTCCTTGCCCTATCGCTCGCCGAGGCTGCTATCGCGTTTCTCGCTGCGATCACGTCGAGCTTTCTCCTTTTGCGCCAGCTGCTTCGCACCGTGGGCCGCATTCGCGGCGCAGCAGACGA
>Ga0116230_10004883_pt1 | contig 13127 bp, 4 predicted proteins | sample S1TSphfallax_3_FD_88678 | JGI IMG/M metagenome (GOLD analysis project Ga0116230, IMG submission 88678) | Host-associated microbial communities from peat moss isolated from Minnesota, USA - S1T2_Fd - Sphagnum fallax MG | ecosystem: Host-associated > Plants > Peat moss > Unclassified | place: USA...
CTAGCAAGCTCGTTCAGAAGCCAATTTCGGAGTATTTCTCCAAGGTTTAGCTGCCCAAATGTAGAAAAATTTGTGTCAAATCTATGTCTGCCATAGTGATTATCAATATAAAAAATTTCGGGACCGCTTGTGGAATATTAATTATTAACTTTTGGAGGTTTATTAATAAATGTATGGGGCCCGACTTGGGACTAGACCACACATATTAATTATCACAGGTTATTAATTTAGGCAGTATTAATTTAGACAGGTTCTACTGTAGAATGTAATGTAACATATTATCACAACAAGTGGTGTGGTTTGATGGTAAAGGTGTTTGCCCCCATTCCAAAGGTCAAGGGATCAAACCTCATGGGTGGTGTTGTGTGTGGTCAATAATGGTATGTTGACCAAATATTTTCCTATCGAATTCCTAGGTTAGGTGCCTAGGTTGATTACGTGGCCTACCTACCTACCTAGGTTAGGTTTTTAACCAAACGTAGGTAGTGACATGTGTCAATAAATAATAGGCTTTAAAAATCATGAAATTATCAATAATATTATATATTAAATAATAAAAATTTAATTAATTTCCATACTGGTTAATTAATTAACTAGCAAGTGAATGGTTTGGTAAATGTGTATTTCACTTGAAAATAACTTTGTTACACTAGGTACTACTGAAACAAGTCATTGTCCTTAGCAACTGGTCCCCGTTCACTAGGGGGTTAAACAATTTCACTAGGTAAAATTGTTTAAATTCACTCAAAAATCTAGCGAAACCCATAGTGAACTAGGATGCAGTTCCTAGTAGTGTATCCAAACTTAATGCACTTTTTGTATTTTTAGAATGTGTATAGGCATACCTCTTATAAGTCCAAAACAAATTCTACGAAATTATTGGAAATTGGGGCTAGGAAACAAAGTGCTACCATGATACTAACTATTGTACTTCGTAGGTCATGTGACAAAATGAAATGTCCAACCAACCAACACCATATCAAAAGAATATTTGCCTTTCACCTATAACACAAATGAAAAACACAATAAAAAAAGTATGGAAAATTGAATTTCACAAATGACATCCCTAGCATTATGGTCAACATCATGGCTAACATTATGGTTAAAATCATTGCTTACATCATACATGAACTTCATCCATGAATGTCCATTTTGCATCCACATGGATGAAATTCATATATTGTTCATCCATAATGTAGTTAAAAAAGTTCCCCAAAAGGTTCCATGATATATTTTGAAATATTTATAAATGTTTTCAATTATTCATTTGAGATTTTTTGAAATATTGTGAAACATCTTGAATTAATTTGAAATATTTTGAAACATTTTAAAATATATTTCATTAAACTAGGTCGAAATAGTGTATAAATAGAAGTAGTTTTCTTCACACTATTCTTAATCTATTCAACACCAATTTTGCATATGATTTTACACCATAGCCTTATTGTGCTACTTTCATATTCATGTTTCTATACTTCATTGGAATACATTTCCGTTTGAACCCACATTGTGCACATTTTGTGTGTATGTGTTTTTTTTAATGCTTAATGTGTATACTTAAAATTAAACATATATGCCTTTGTCATGGTCTATTCATGTCTTTTAGAAATCTTTGTTTTGATGATTTTTGTATTCATAACATTAAATCTTTAGAAAGAGCAATGGATGCACTTGAAAAAGGGTAAATTTTTTTGAGAAAAACCAACAAGCATTGTCACACCCTTCTAACCTCTCTTTTAAATCATTTCAATGGGAATAGAAGATCAAGGAAATAAGGGCTAATACAAGGTGTGTTCATTGAAGAAAAGGATGCAACAATGGTGGCTTGGACATTGGGTATGTAAAAATGTGAATCCATTGCTTTACACCATTTCAAAATGAAGGTGGTAAAACTACATAAACCAAACCAACCCCCTTTAAAAATATTTTTTTTAGGAACACCTAGTGGTATTGATTCAAATGTTGAAATCTGAAATTAAGTATTCAATTTGTGCAAGGATTGGAGGTATGCAAAGCACAATGTTTGACAAGCAAATCATGTAACTCCTTTTACTAAAACTTGCAAACATTATATACATTCAACACAAATGTAACAAAGATCACATATGGAATACATATGAAATAGAAAGTCAAGCAAGATAACCTTGGTCACATGTTAAGGTTATGGCAAAAAAAAAGATTCCCAACATGTTTATAGCATCATTCCCATATTTAAGGAATGGTTGATAACAAATTGTGGGTGAATTCACAATAAAACGACCATTTTGCTCCCTTAGTTGCTTATTTTCCATTAGGATACGGATTTTTTTTGCAAACTATTGGTGGGACTTTTTAAAATCTAAATAGGGAAATAGTCAACCTTGACATGTTAGGGTTTACATGTGGAAAAGGAAAATTAAATTTTGAAATGGATAGGGCGAGTGACAAAGGGGTCATCTTTTTTATTTAGACTTTGGATGCAAGACCAAATAGTTTGAATTTTCCCTGAACCAAAGTTAGTTCAACTTCGTTCTTTTTTCCTTGGAAGCATAGAGCTCAAGCTGATCATGACATTTTTAGATGTACATTATTTGAATTTTATTGTGTTGAAGTGAACGATTCTTAATGACTAACCATAGAAGAATGATCCTAGAAAGGAAAATCAAGGACGAAAAAAAATGAAGAAAGAAGTGAATAGAGAGTTTCCAAAGTTTGTTCCTTGGGAAAATGTTGATTACCATGAGAAAATTATTGAATATTTTGCAAAAGTCAAGGGGCTACTTAGCACAAGTCTAAAACCCCAAAATTAGCATCATTATTGAACATATGACAACAAAAGACATAGTTGAAGTGTTTGGACTAGATTGTTCAAGTTTTAAGACCAGAACCCTCACTTGCACATTGATGCTAACATGGATCTTGTCAAGCTTTATTGGCAAATTTCTGGATTGGCCATTATAACAAGCAATGAGTTCATGCTTTGGCTTGTTAAAAGGTACGTTGCAAAACCGAAGTGGCATTTAGTAAACTAGGTAATAATTACTACATCTATAGCTAAAAGAAAAGCTCGTAGACTAGAGGTGAAAGGGTTGAAAAGTGGATCAATCAATCTTTCAAAACTTAGTTCTAGGGATCTAGGTGGAAGGTTTGAAGGTGACGGAATGTGCGTAACTCACACAACAAAGTTAAAAAAGGAAAATATGGTGGTTGAAAATGTGAAATGTCGATTTGGGATTTTGATTGTTTTGGCCCAAGAAATCATGCAAGTGGGTGATATTCATTTGTTGTTGTGTTATTTAATAATGTGTGCCCACACAAAGGTGTCTCATTTGGAGATTGAAAAGACAAAGCTTGATGAGAAGCTCATAGGGTTTTGATTCAATATGGACGTTTGCATGAATGTTATGATTATGGTGCAAGGCATCAATTGAATTTGATATCAAGGCCCTAGAACATAGTATGTGATCCTTAGAGGAAAAGGTAAATTTTGGGCTATACAATCTTTTGAGCTATGAATTTTTCAAGGTGGGACTTTGTTTGTTGAATTCCATAGTTTAAGGTTTAGATTCTTGTTTAAAATTGATATGAATTGTTATGTTTTGAATTGTCAAAACATGCAAAATTGGAATAGCATTAGGAGGAAAGTGTGACCATTGTAGAAGGTCTATTTGAATTGATAAGTCTTGCACTTGATTTAATTATACAAAACTACAAACACTTGTTGCAAAGCATGAGGCTTTAAAGGGAGAGCTATTCAGTGTAAGAGGGTGAACCCATCCTTGGGTGGTACCACTAGGAACCACCTCAACAAATGGTTAAGGAACCAAAAATAGCCAAGTCATTTTTTGGGGCCCTTTTTGTTAAATTTTTCACAATTATAAATTATTATTATTTCATGTTTATCAATTGCATGCACTAATATATGGCTTCAAGTTTATTTGGGAATTTTAAAAATTGGAAAATCTTAAAAATTTATATTCTTAATTAAAATGGCCTCTTAAAATGTTTCAAATAATCAAAGGAACCAAGTAATTTTTGGGTTAAGCAATTTTTGAAAAATTCAAGATTGAATCTTTGAAGATACATGGTCTCATTAAGGATGCAAAGAGAGAATTAGGGTTGCTTGAGGTAAAAGAAAAAGTTGTGGATAAACAATTGGAAAGTATCACTATTACAAAAATGGGGTGCACATCATTAACCTAAATCACTATGGGACCTTAAAAGTGAAATAAGTTCATTACATTTTACTGATTTCACCTTGGTGAAAATTATTTCACTATAATATCACTATGTAAACATCATGTTTCATTAATAGTTAACATAATTCACTATTATAATATACTACAATAAATAAGTTTATTTCTATGTTTTTAAAAATATTTTATATATGATATACCTTATATTATTTTAAGCTACTTTAGTTATTCTAACTTATACCTTATGTTATTATAAGTTATTATAGGCTATTATAAATTATTATACCCTAAACTAATATACGTTATTTTATTTTAAAGTATGTTAACTAGATTATTATAAGCTTTTAAATTAATTTAAATTAAATTTTTCAACTAATTTTAGGATATACCTTAGGTTAATTTACTTTAAATTAATATATGTTATAATTTAAGTTATTAAAGGTCATTTTATTTATGTTATTATGAATTATTTTTATCCTAAATATAATAACTTAAAATAATCTAAAATAAAATATAATGACCTAAGGTGAAATAACTTAAAATAAATAATAATAACCTATGAAAAAAATTTAAAGTACCCTACAATGTGATTACTACCAATAGCCTATGATATTATAATATAGAATATCGAACAATAATTTATAATAAAATAATTACCAATAGTCATAATATAACACATAATAACCAACAATAACTTATAATACAATAACCACCAATAACCATTAATAAAATAGGCACTAATAGCCACTAATATAATAACCATCAATAGCCACCAATAAAATAACCACCAATGACTTACAATGGAATAACCACCAATAGCCACTAATATAATAACATTAATAACCACCAATAATCACTAATAAAATAGTCACTAATAGCCACCAATATAATAACCATCAATAGCCATTAATACAATAACCATTAATAGCCACCAATAGAATAGGTACTAATAGCGATTAATAACCACCAATAGCCCCAATAAAAGAATAATCAATAGCCATATATTAAAATTACTTAGGATTGTCAAAAATAATCTAAGGTGAAATAATTTATAATAGAAAAAAATTACTTGAGGTCAAATTACCTACAATAACTTAGAATTGCCAATAATAACAAATAACCTTTAATAGTAAAAAAAAAACCAATAATAGCCTCACATAATCAAAATAATTTAAGATGAAATAATTTAGAATAACCAAAAGTAAGTTATAATAGTTATAAGTAACCTATAGTGAAATAATTTACAATAGCCAAAAAAACATAAAATAACCATAAATAATTACAATAGCCAAAAATAGCCTAAGATGAAATAAGTTAAAATAGCGAAAAATAACTTAAAATAACCAAAAGTAACTTAAGGTGAAATAACTAAAAATAGTCAAAAGTAATTGAAAATAACCATAAATAATAGTAAATAATGTAGGGCGAAATAATTTAAATTAATGAAAAATAACCATATAATAACTGAAAGTAGCTTAGCATAAGTAGTATTATTATATTATTTATTAAACCTTTTTTTTTCAAAAGAATGGTCATTGAAATGTTATTGAATAATTATATTCAAATTTTTTTTTCAAATGATTTTACACTTTCAAAAAGAAGTAAATGTAATTATGTACATTATTGAATTAAAAAAAAAAACTCGAATCATCTCATTTGAACAAAATTTCAATAAGATATTAATTTTTTAAGTTTATGTTTTTGTAATATTTAAAATGAAGCATTTGATAAATAGAATGTAATGTAAAATATTATCATAAAAAGTGGGGTGGCTTGATGGTAAGGGTGTTTGTTTTTATTCTAAAGGTCAAAGGATCAAACCTCATAAGTGGTGTTGTGTGTGGTCAACAATGGTAAATTGACTGAATATTCTCCTATTTAGTTTCCTAGAGTAAATGCTTAGGTTGATTACATGGCCTATTTACATAAGTTAGGTTTTAAACCTAGCTTAGGTAATGACACGTGTCAATAAATCATATGCTGAAAAAATGAAATTATCAATAATATTATATATTAAATAATTTAATTTTAATTGATTTCCACGTTGGCTAGTTAATTAACAAGCAAATGAATGGCTTGGTAAATTATATTTCACTTAAGAATAACCTTGTTTCATTAGGTATTAGTGAAATAATTAATTGTCTATAGTAATTAGTCCCCGTTCGTTAAAGGGTTAACTAATTGCACTAGGTAAAAATGTCTAAATTCACTCAAAATTTAGTGAAACCTAGAGTCAACTAGGACGCATTTTGGTGTAATGTATGAAGAAGGTGGGTGGCACTTCTTTTTGGCCAAAACCCATTTTACACCTTCCTACACAAAATGAAATTGAATTCATTATAGTAAAACCATGCGAGTTTTGCAATAGAGGATTTCATTGCCATGACATGTTGCAATTGCTTCTTGTAAGCATGTATTCCATCCATTTTGTTTGAGTCAAGTTTTTAAGAAGATAAACAAGTGCTTCACTTATGGGCAAACTTTACACGCTAATTGGTGCAACTCATGGGGTTTCAAAGAGATGGATGATGAAATGGCAAATTATGCTGCTAGGTTGGATTTGGATGCATTACGAGAAACAATGATGCAATCACTAAAGGAAGCCACAAGTTTAGGGTTTAAGGTTTAAAGATTATAATAATTGAAGTTGGATTTTCATATTGATGGTGTGCTTATAACTTCAAGGGCTAGGTGTAGTCCTTTTCCTTCCTATTGTCATAGATTAATGAATCTTAGGACTACATAATACTTCTCCTCCTTACTTGTAGTGAATCAATGACTTTAAAGATTATTGACAAGGACTCTTAGTATTTTTGAGTCCTTCTGCTCCTTGTGAAAGTTGTAAGCACTTTGGAATACTTATCTTCTTTGGTTATAATCAGTCAATGACCTTAAGGATTGTTGGCAAGGACCTTCAATACTATTGAGTCCTTATGTTCCTTTTTATTCATGATTTTAAGGACTATTAGTTCTTTAAGGATTGTGAAAGTGCTAGAGTGGTTATTGGACTGTTGTAATGTTGAAGTAATGACTACCAACATTATGTTAGTCCTTATGTATATGCTTGATTGATTAATCAAAGCATCAAATCATGGCTTATATACTTATGTATGTTTAAATAGTGGTTTGCAAATAACAAAGTTTGTTCTCCTATATTACTTATAATGTTTTTGTTATCCTATGCAAATGATGCATCAAGTTTGAAGCAAACAGAACTAGGCTTTACAAGCATAGTATACCTTCAAAGTAGAAGATGTTTCACATGAACAATTAGTTTGAGTCACTTGGGTTTATAATCATGCACTGGAGGAACCCATGAAACACCTCTAATATCTCCACAATCTATGAAACAACATGCAAATCACATTGAATCACCTTTCAAGATATAGAGTTCAACAGATATCCATCAAGCAAGGGATTTGAATGTCAAAGCCCTTTTAAGCAAGCTAATGGAATTCCATCTCAAGAGGCAGAAGAATTTGTATGTAAGAATCCTTCAAAAAAAGGGCTAGATTTTGATTGCATGATGGGCTTAGTTCAAGTCCCACTATATGTCTAATAAGCTAGCAAAGAAGGAGGACAATCTAATGGTGCTTGAAACAAGTGATCAATTATCATCCTTCCATTGTAATTTGTAATGTTATCATTATTTGTAATTGATTTCAGTCAAGGTTGTGTAATCTTTGCATTAGTGTGTTATGCCTTCATAACATTTGTTTATATTTGGTTGACTTGAATTCATTTTTGCTTACTTGAATTGTGGAGAGTGATTCTAACAATTTCAGTTGCATTGCAATGTTTGAAAGTGGTTAATGTTATTGCACAAACTAACATGGAGGAATTGAGAGCCACTATTGAAAAGACTGTTGTACCTACTTACATGGAGGAGGTAGACTATGAAGAACAACCTCTAAAAACACCAAAGGTGAACCCACCATCTCAACAAAATGCTAATTTTCCACATCAAAAGCCAGCTTCATATTCATTCTTGAAATGAAGGTGTGATCCTAATATAAATTTCAACATAGTAAAGAAAAAAAATCCCTTTCTAACCTATCTAGCCCAAACTTGCTTTCAAGAAAACTAGGTGAAAACATTTTCACAAATCTTTAATAGGTCTTGTTTTGCATGTACTTCAGCAAAATATTTGAAATTTATATACATTTAACATGTTGCATGCAATATCATGTTTTACTTCTTTATAGTTTTCCTATAAATGCAATTGATGGTGTAACAACAATGTAAACAACAAAGGATGACCAAAATCTTCATCCTTCCAAGGTGAAGGGCCAATGCAAGAAGTCAACTTGCTGGGCTTTTAAGCACACAAAAACAAAAAAAACATTAGGGATTGAAATTGGACAGCAAAGTTTCTACTCAAGGATCTATTGAAAAAAAAATTAGTCCTTCATCTATTACATGAACTAAATTAAAATAAACAATGCTTGTAGGTTTATGACACAATGGTTTGCAATTTTTGTTATATGTTAAATTACACTAGTAATGTGCAGTCTATATGGTGTGAACAACTTCAATGGATTTATCTATGTAATTCATCTTTAGAGATTAGTCAAGTGTGGTTTTGCAACTCACATAAGGAATGTTCACTATTTTTAACATTTGTCAATTCTAAATATTGATACACAGGGATAATCTATTTGATTTTTTCATAAATAATCTTGTGAGCTTGCAAGCTCCAACTTGTGTAATTTACACTTTGATGGCATATTTTGAAGATCAATTGCAACATTCATTCATGTGTAAATTGTTTTGATGGTTCATAATTTGTTTATGTCATGTTTTGTTGTTGGATTCAAAGTCCTTAAGCTCCATGTAACATGTTGGAAATTTGCTTGTTGATGTATTAACAAATTGATAATGTGAACTTCTAAAAATTATATTTATTTCATGTGGTGTCTAATTTGCAAAATTATTGTCACCATGTTATATAAAATGATCAATATTGTTTTCAATAATTCAATATGTAATGCAACTTTCTACAAGTCATTGCTTGTACCATGAATAAAAGAATGCACATTGGCATTTGTGTGAATTATGGTTTATAAATCAAATAACACTAATTATGTACAAGGAGTACCATGTGAAAAACAAATTGTTATTTTCTAGACATTGTGGGTAGGATTTAGCATTGGCACAAATAATATAGTGAATGGGCAAGGCTATGGCTTTGAATATTAAAATAACATTTTATGATATCAACTTTACATATATCCCTTAATATTCATATGCATGTGCTAGCTACATTTTGCATATTAGATTTAACAAATTATGCAAAATGTAAACCAATGTAACCATTTGGTGGAGTTTTTTGTATTAGAGTTCAAGCTCAAATTTTACATGTTTTTCATAACTCAACTTAAATAACCAATAGGTTAGTTATATCACATAGTTTGTTACACCCATAGTTTTAAATACATAGATAAAACATGTCAAACAAATTGAGCTCCATAAATTTTATAGTTGTGTCATTTTGTTTGTCTATTGAATCATCAAAACACTTGTACATAATCAGCTATTATTGGTTCCCAAATGTATATTGTTGATTGAACTATTCAATATCATCAAAAGATTATACACAAGTTTTTGATTACATAAATATGGTTTAAAAGTTTCCTCATGGAAGGTGAACATACTTCAATCAACATATTTTTTTGGAACAACTTAACATCTATAACATTAAACCCAACCTCACCTCCAAACTGTCTATATGATTGAATAAATTCAACAATTTTTACTTTAATGGAAAAGGCTTACTTTACGAGTCCTTCCAATGTTATGGAATAGCCAGGAAAATAATTTCTTAAGATAGAAATGATCCACAATAATGGCATTATGGCAAACATAAATCACAATGTATTGACCTTGAAAGACATTGATCAAAGCAAAATTCATTAAAGAAAAAACTTTTTATTCAATTCAATATAAGTTCCAACATGGAATTGTTTTCAATGATCCAAAACAAAATCAAAATGGTCAATCTAACAAGTTAATAGATATATTTAAGGAGATTTGGAATCAAAATAAATCATGAACCACAACCAAAAAATTGTAGTGGGAATAAAATACATCTTTCCCTTCCTAGACATCCATGTTACATGATTCAATTAACCTAGACACATCTAGATAGTTCATACATGTATTTTGACAACTCCCATATTAGGCATGGATCATTTTGCAAAAGGTCATGCAATTTCCATTCCTCCACCTTCACCTGCATTAAACCCAACTTGCCAACAATAAAACATCTTGAACCTTGGAATTCCAACACCTTTGAAAATAAGGCTTAAAAGCAACTCCCAAATGCCCCATGGATTCACTGATTTTTTCAATGTAACATGTCAAAGAAATCCAGAAACTTGAACTCCACCCCTAACCATGTAATCAACTTCTATTTTCTACAAATCAATGGGAAGGATTGTAATACAAAAATTCACAAGATTTTGAAACTCACAAAGATGGTGATGACATTTCATAAAGCCATAGCAGATCCATACATCAAGCAACCAAGGGTGCATGTTATGGTTTTGCAACTCCATGAAACACCCAATATTTTAATTAAAGATCAAGGGACAATATTTGAGTTACCTTACAAATACATGTAAGTATATGCAACAACTCAATCTAGCAAATTAATTGCTTCTAATGTTTCCACAATCACCATTGCCACTTCATCAGTGAATTCATATGTAACGTACCTCCCCTTTATAGAATGAATACTAGCATGCATACTAAACTTTGAAGCTAAAACCAAATTTGTGAAAAAAATAAGCTAATGGTTTATCATTTCGTAATTGATATAATTGATTACCAAGTTGTAATATTTCATACCAATATCCTTTAACCACAAAATCTCATGTGGTCCATTCATTCATATCAACATCTTCAAAAGATTTAAAAACAGTGTGAACACCATTGTCCACCAACATAAACCAAAATGGTTAGTTTCACAACAACACATCTTAGGTTTTACAATTGGTTAATAAAATGATTATTGCTTTTTTTACTATAATTATAACTACAAGTTCATGTTAATGATGGTGTAGTTGTAAAGGACATTGTGGTGCCATGTGGCATTATGGTTTTACAATTATATATAGTCGATATCACAACTTGATGGTTTTTACATAATTATCAAAAATTAAAAAATGTATTTTGAATGATCCAAATTTAGGTAAAAATAAAATTCCATTGATTTTTGCAACTTTTGGTGAATAATAACAACAACTTATGGTCATGTGATGCTGATGTGGCATGCCACATGGCAACAAGGTTGACTAGTAGTCATAACACCTTATGATTTGTGACACCAACTTTGCATCATGATTCATGTCATTGATTTAATGAATTAATCTCATTTATTAACTAATTGACAATATTGTTCTCCTTTGCAATTAATAACAACTTGATCTTCCATGTGATGATGACATGGCATGCCATGTGGCAACAAGGTGTCACAAATTTTCATGGCAATCCATGATTTTTTAAGTTTTTGTGTGTTTTGAATTTATGGCACCAATATTTGTCATGACATACCATAATTTTTTGTGTGCCACGAGGTTTGAAATTATGAATGCACATACATGTGTATGTGTATTAAACAATCTATTGTTAATTGTAATTATGACTACAATATTAATAGTCATTTTGAAAAAGGTGACACATAACTCCTTGATGTTTTAACTATTTAACACACTAACTTAAGTTAACATACCTATTAAATTAACCTATGTATTCAAGCTACTTCATAAGAACCTATTTTATAATATAGGATACCTTGTAAGTTACTTCATTAGACATAAGAAATTTACTACACCTAGTATGTTTAAATATACCTAGAATAGATTACCCCATTAATAGGTTAACCTAGGCAAACTGCCTAGGTTCCTAACTTTAGGTTTTTTGCCAAATCGATCTAGGTAGCCTCCTTACAAAATATTTTATCAAGTTTGTAACCACCCCAAGTTTGTGTAACTAGATGTGACTATAATGTGACTAGATGTGACTATGATGTGACATAATTATCCTAGGTTTTTTTTAGCTTATGAATGTTTAGGTTAACCTACGCTAGGTTATTAAATATTATAGGTTGACAAATTAGTTTTTCCTAAGTCAACCTAGGGAGGTCTAGGTTTATGCTAGGTTGGTAGGTAGTAGTAGGTTGACCTAAGGTAACCCAGGGTGGCCAAATAGAGGCTCACCCATTAAAGAAAGGTGAAAAGATTAATTGCAACAAAATTAACAAGTCAACTAATAAATCAGGTGGGACTTGAGATATTGGTAAAGGGAGATACCAAAAGAGTAATATGGTGAAAAAAATTATAATCATTTGGGCTAACTCTCCCTTATTCTATAATGAAAGTTTTTATTTTACATGTGCTTTCATGAAAAATATGGTGAAATACTTCCAAGAGTTGACCTATTGATCATGGAGTACCTAAAGTGTACAACTTATATAATGGAAATTATATATTATATTGTTAAGTACATACTTGTACATTTTTTATACAAACATACACATAATGGACAAGATCAAATCCATCATGTGTAATGGAGATGATAGTCATATTATAAGATTGTATACATTAAGTAATGGAAATGGTAATCATACTACAAAACCATATATACTATGATGGAAATGACAATCATATTGTTCTGCTGAAAATGTGAAATGATTCAAGATTCATTGATGAGATTTGTTTTTAGTTATCATTTCTATAAATATGTATTATATTAAGTTAGAGTATAAATGCATGTTTTAGTGTTATAGATCACAAAATAGGCATATTATCCAAACATAAATAATTAGTGGGTTATTATAATGTCCCATGTAATATTGGAAGTTCATGACAAAAACATGCAGTACCAAGTGTAGAAGGCCTTTTGTGGCAAATTAGGTGATGGGAAGGTTCTTTGTACATAATATGTTCACAA
>Ga0116230_10004884_pt1 | contig 13126 bp, 16 predicted proteins | sample S1TSphfallax_3_FD_88678 | JGI IMG/M metagenome (GOLD analysis project Ga0116230, IMG submission 88678) | Host-associated microbial communities from peat moss isolated from Minnesota, USA - S1T2_Fd - Sphagnum fallax MG | ecosystem: Host-associated > Plants > Peat moss > Unclassified | place...
ACTACATTTTGCATCCAGAACTCTATAAATCAATGTGAAGTAATAAACTTTTGTGAGAGCAAAATAATTTTGAGTCTATCTTAAGTGTAATTATTGAAATATTATTACCTCATGCATCACATAGATTGTGAGGAATTTCATGTAAATTTTCAAAAGTAATAATAATTTTCTCAATCAATTTAGGACCGACAAATGGTTTCAAGTGTTTTCTAATTGTTCCACAAACTTCTTTCACTGTAATTGATGCCATACTTTCTAGAATCCCATATAGACCTCTCTAGACATATGTAATGAAGTTTTGCTACTCCATTTTGCAAGTGCCATAACTATTCTAGCTTTAAACAAAACTAAACCCATTGTATCCCAAGAGAAAACACTTTTATACCATGAAGAAGGGTGCCACTCAAGAGTTCAAATGGATTCAAATTGGTCCTTAGGATTCTGGACCATGGACCCTGTGGCCCAAATACCCTATTCACAACATCAGATTCATTGGACTTATGTAACAATGCTTTCTTTGCATTTCTCAAGCAGTAGGAGTCCAGATATTCCATATACATAATGTCAGATCAAAATGAGTCCAGGCAAAACACAAGAGCATCATCATTTTCAGGTTGATACACTGAAGTGAGCTGAGAGATTGGGATGGAAAGTCTTGGGAGTAAAAAACAGATTCTGCATCAATGTTCCAAGTGGAAGACATATTCAGTCAAATTCTGCAGCTGGCTGGAGTCTGTCTTCTTGGTGGCAGCTGCAACCATGGGCATCACTGTGAGCATCTTTGTTGCAGGATCCAGGACCCATCCATGCTGCTGGCTTGTAACTGCATTCACACAACCACCTGTGAAGACCTCACTTCTACCACATGCAATTTACTCACGCTATTGAGTCAAACAAAAAAGAGAAAACTGACTATGAAGATGCATGAATGTCTTCAAGAGAAAAAATGAGGTCTGCAAATTACAGTGATGGAGACCTGAACAAAGAAGCAGCTCAACTAAATCAAGATGTAGGTGATATATACTGCAAGAGAGAAATCTAAAACTTAAACAGGAAGCATACCCATATCTATTTTGAGCTCAACATGCTAATATTCAACATGCACGCTTGAATTACATGGAGGAAAACTGTATTTTACAACCTACTAACAAAGAGCACGTTGACCTCAATTGTAGACCAATATGAGCACAAGGAGGCAACGAAGGCTTACAAGTCACGACATCATTTTCACTTAAGCCAAGAAAGGCAGCAGCATCAACAACACTGACAGTAGAGTAGGCAGTTGATAGCAGTTTCAGCATGCCATGTGAGTAATCCTCTGAAAAGTGCAACAGCCACCCATCATAGGCATCAATTGGATTGCCAACTTGAGTGCTTTCTATAGAAACCAGTTAAGTCACTCTAGCAACTCATCAGCCTCTCTACCTTCTGACCATGAAGCCTGTACAGAGACTGCTGATGGTCTGAAAGGAGTGCAGGCTTTGGCAGTAAGGCTTCTCAATAATGTCAGATATCACCAGGCTCCAGTTGCTAGTACAATGGTAGGCTTCTTCAACTCTCAAATTTCATCCATTTCATGGCTAGATTGCCACATGGTGATAGACCTAAATAGGTTAAATCTCATGTAGTGACCACAATGAGCTACTGTAAGAGACAGGAGACTCACCACCTACTGCAGCAACAACCTGCTGAACATCAGATGCCCAACTGTATGCACGAAGTGCTGCATAAACCCCAGCATGATCATGCATCCACATGCACTGCACTATCTTCCAGGCTGCCACCAGTTCTGGATTGCTCTGCTTCACTGCATCAGGAGTTCTCTTCCAAACAAATCTCGCACTATTTCTATCATAGAAAACAAAAGCAGAGTAATTGCAATTGTCAAAACCAACTCACATTTCATGCATGCTCTACAATCTCCAGATTGCACCCATCTCTTTCAAATGATGACTATGTTGTTGATTAGGGAATAAAGGTTTTAGTCACAGTTTCTCTGTATGGTGAGAGCTCTTTGAGGTTGCTGTTACTTGTTACAGTCCTTGCATTTCTTTTGAAGGGATTAAACCAGCTCTATCTTGTCAAGGCCTGCAAGCGCAAAGCTGTCATTGCCACAAGGAGTAAAATGTCCATGGATGGCACTCAAATCTCATGTGTATCCTTCAGCTGTTGGGATAGTATATATAGGTAAGAGTCAAAGAAACCCACTCACAAGTCATGGTTGAAAACATGAGCAAGAATTTGGATAGCATACGGCCAGTCCTGAGGTTTTGAAGCTCCTGCAGCTGCTGTCTGCAACCCATTTTAAACCATAATTCCATCAACCTCACCTGGCAGATTCTATATAGTGAAGCAACATGTGAACAGTGCAATAGAGAAAGCAGCAATAATGCAGAGCAAATTGAATCCTAGTAACCAATTCGCAAAGCCCGGCAATCCCTCGGAATCCAAGCAGCGACTCCTTCTACAAAACTGGAGATTGAAGAACAGTTCCAACGCAGACGCTAGGGCATCATGGACGTTCTTACTGCTCTGTGCCCCTATACTGCGACAACTTGGGTTCCCCTGCCTTTCAACCCCAGCCTCATCATGTGCAGATTGAGAACCGAAACGCAAACTCACAGAAGGCGGTCCGGAAGGAAGACAAACTCATGACTACCTCTGGATGCAAACGCTGAAGTGTCAGCCTCTCAGAGTTAGAGACTAGATAATCCACAGCAACGAGAAAATCCAGCAAGAAAATCCCCCCCCCGGTGACACAGAGAAGAGAGAGAGAGAGAAAGAGAGAGCGTCTCACAAACCTCGAGTTCCAGAGTGTCAATAATGTTGGCAAGATCCGCATACAGCCCTGCTTTGATAGCCTCTTGCACCGCAGAAAAGCTGAGTCCAGAAGGCCCCGCAACAGAACCGTTCACTGGGATCGCCATGTCAACCTTCTTCTGATCCTCGTCCTCCTTGACCGCGTTAGATGTACATGGAGGAGCAACACACTACTCGTCAACGCCATGTGAGCTCCAAGCCCTAATTTGTTTTGGTTTACACAACACACAGCCCCCCTCTCTCCCACGCTAGGAACCGTTCGGCGAGACGGAGACGATGACCTTGGTCCGTCAGATCTTCAAATCGACGGCCGCTGTCTCACCATACGGATACACTACTTGATGAATGAACTATCTGGTAAAACTGGACTTTCCTAGTGTTACCCAAAATCAGAACCTCAGAACCAGAACTGGAACCTGAATTATTATTTTTTCAAGAACTGGACCCAGGGTTCCAATTTTTTTGTGGAACAGAAACCAGAACCAAAACCATTCTAATTTTCTTAAAGAACAAGTATGTGCAGGTTTGAACTAGTTTCTTAATTTGGGTGTTGAATTTCGCTCTGGATGTTTTCAGTTCCACAGAGAATAGGTGAAGTGTGAATCTCACCAAACAAGTGCGAATCCAAGGACTTTTAACTTCACCCGAACAGTTCTATATCTTCAAATGCCAAGTGAGTTCAGCGTGTCTTTCACATTTCTGGAGGCAATGGGAGGGTGACTGAATGATCCCATTGAGTCACTCACCATATCACTAAAGAGACATAGCAAATACTAAAATTCAATAATATCCCCATTCAAGCTGCCACAAGCTTATGAGGGTAGGATTTGTTCCATTTCAGCATGCCGAAATGGAACAAAGCCTCCAGGATTCCAGGCTTCAAGCCGAAGGCAGAAAGGCTTCCACAGAAGGGACTGATTAAAGCCTCCTGCACTGTGAACATTTCCATTAAGCACACTACTGGTGGCTTAACACTACTGGTGTATTCCACTATACAACACACATTCCATTCTGCCTCTCCCTATAAAAATGACAGAGAAAGGGAACTCATTTAACAGTAATGACCCACAGCCACCCGTAATCAAGAACAGATATTGGGAGACAATATCCCTCATAAGAATTGAGAAATCTCCATTCTTGTGACTAAGAAAAAACAGAGCAAAGTTAACACTCCATTAAGTCACAAAAATTTCCAGAGAAGGATTGACAAAACTGAGAACAAAGGACCATGACACAAAAACCAAACAAGGACAAGAAACCAAAGTAAACACAATGCAGATATTGGGAGACAAATAGAAGTGCTGACCTACAATCACATTTCCCATTAGTACTCCACAGTTTCTTTGTTGTCCCAATCTAAGCATATAGATAGATGACCTGTTGTACTATTAGTCAGGCACTGTAAAACCTGTCCCAATGTTAGCAGATTACAAGGTTGTAACTGGGTCACCAGCAGAATGCACTAAAGCATCACCTTCAAAAACCTGCCATTCCTTGCTGCATGTCAGCTCAAATAATCATATTCTGGAATAAGGCATCAACCATAAACACATAGGAATAAAATCATGCTTACTCTATAAATGCTCTTTTTAGAGACTTCAAGTCCCAAAGAATTAGTATACACAGCTGTTTGAAGTTCCAACTTTCTGCAAGGCCCCAACTTCCAGAGATTTTGCCACTTTCTACATTCGCAATGTGAGAACTGAGAACAACCACACAGCTTTATTGTTCCAAAAACCCCTAGATATATCTGTTGCAACCTAGATGATGCTGCACTTCTGGAATGAGAGTGCTCATCATGGTTGTAAATTTCAAGAGTGGATCTCCACAGCTCCTTCCCCATGATCTTGACCTGTTTTGTCAACCTTCAATCTAGAAAACAGCTAAACTCTGTTGACTGCTAGCTGGCCGAGCAAATACTAATAGAATACATGTGTTCTAACAACTCAACAGTATCTTCCTTATCTGATGGTATGTGAGAATGCATCTCCCTTCGGGACTAGCTAACTATAAGTATTTGAAGCAAGAGAAACACAGAATCCAGGGAGTGGGAGTAGAGGTGCGCAAAAGTGGTTAGCCACCCACCCACCACCCACCCACTGTTGGTTGCAAATGTGCTACAGAATACCATTTAACACACGCTGGTAGTAGTCATATTGTCGTGTCCGCCAGGCATCTAGGCTGCTGCTGATGAGGGACAAGACCAGTGAAACACATTGCTGGACAGAAGCACCACACAAAGAACTCAGGTGCCAAAGAACTTGAACATCATTCACAAGAAAAATGTTAACACACAATTGCAACTATCTCATATCAGTAGTGACTGTACCTCCTCTGTCAGGCTCAAATGAAACCGTTTGCGCAAGTTCTGAATGGTCCGAGGGCCACCTTTAAAACATGGGCATCCAGAATCCTGCAATTACAAATGCCATGAAAAAAAAATTTAAACTTGTTAACACTGGAAAACAGGTGCCAGTCCCATTGAGACAACAGTGGTCCTGTTGCTTCTCTAAATGCAATAGAAACTCAGGATTCAGATTTGGTATAATTCCCAGCGAAGTTTGGAGCAGACAAACATAGGAAGATGCATCTTAAAACTCTTGGACTTTTCTACAACTTCACTTACCTCGAAATTTCAGCATCCAGGAAAGAAAGAATGGAGGACACTTTATCCATTCTCCTTTCTACAGGAGTGTTATCAAACTGAACCTTCTACTGTCAATTTCCACTTTTGAGTCCATAAATCCCCAACAAGTTTTTCAACAGATTTTTTAGGCCAGCATCCTTTTGCATTTAGAGTCCATGGCAATTTGTTAAGTGGCTAGGAGACCTTCAAGCAGTGTCCACTGACATCCAAGTGCTTCTACTGTGACAAGAGGAGTCAGTGGCTCATACATGCAAATCAAGGAGAAATATACTTGGAAGCATGAGCATGATAGTAAACACAACACTCTTGCTTAAACACAAAAAATATGAGCAAAAAGAACACCACCCATTAGGTACCAGTCAAAGTCACAATGGCTGGCTAAACAAAAATTATTGCAATCACTCAGTTTGCTGAATGCAACTTCTCAGGATAGGAAAGAATTTTATAGGAAGGTGAAGCACCTGCATCATCTCCACAAGCAGGATGATGCGTTCTGCATGCTTCCGACATGTCAAGAAGCCCTGGATGCACAACACCTGCCCAAAAATGAAAATACACAGACCTCATTAGAAGACAATTTCTTTGATACACAGCCCTCATTTCTGAGTATTCTGAACAAGCACTTGATCAGGAAGTTAGTACACAAAGTCACTCCATAAACATTAAAGCGCACCTTCCACTTTGCAGAATTTGACTCTTACAATTAGCTTGACATACTAGTAGATTCAAAACTGCATGTAAAATTCTATACCTACACAGAGTTAAATGCCTAAAACTGACATTCATTGTCCACCAACAAATTTGCCAGTACACAGGGGGAGCAGAATTGAAACCTTGAAGTAGTCAAAGAACTCACTCGCAGTACCTTCTGCATCTGAGTCCATAACCTGGTCCAACCACACCTTTACATCATGTGTACAGACATTCCAGAAAATGGGCCAAGAATAAAAACACCTTCACAAACTGGAAGAAAATCAGTAACTCATGTGGTTCACCTCTAGAAGCTCTCGTGTGAGTTTGAAAGGTGCACTCTCAAAGTTGACTCCCCCTGGGGAATTTGAGAGCATAAACCCAAAATCTATGTGTATAATATGGCCATCCTCGTCAAGCAGAAGATTTGCATTATGTCTATCCTTCACCTGCCACAGCACCAGATATAGATGTCCTGGGTCAGCATAGAAAAAACCCTATGTACACACTCAGCATAAACTCCTAATGGAAAGCCTTATCCAGTTGTGCTTTGCTTCAGCAATAGACACATGCATTACATAATACTTATCCAGAATCCGGGCAAAAAATCAGCAAACATGATTGACAGGCTTGGAAAATGAAGCAGGGCATTAACAAATAAGCACATTGCCATTTTGCACTTGGAGCTCTCCAAGACATCTGTTAAAACTTGTCTGCAAATCCACAGCAAGAAACTCACTGAAGAAAGCAGGTGATTGACTAAAACACAGTAATGCAATGAAAGCTTCTGGGAGGTACCTGAAGAAAATAACACAAGATTGAATAGCCAGCCATGCTCTCTACAAAGTTTCTCTGCAAAATGATGAAGGAAAACTTAATTTGCATGACAATTTCAGATTAAACGTTCATGCTTGAAAAAAGAAACCAAGAAAGAATTCACTGTCCCCAAAAGCAAGAAAATGCTATTTTCATGTCATCTATGGGGGAAAATCAAGGAAATCCTAAACCCAACACTTCTAAGTATGAAGAGAGATGGTGAACCAGTAAACTATGAGACCACAATAAACAGGAGAAATTATCAGTATCTGGATAGGAACAAGTTTACTAACACCATGGAGTGGAGAAAAGCTACAGGTGTACCTGAGCAAGTTTGAAAGAAGGAGAACCCTCCTCGTACTTTTTGCAAAAGAAATCCCGCAAACTAGATAGGTTTGCATTCCTACTTTTAATTGCATGAATTGAAGCCTGCCAGAGCAAACCATGCATCATGTCTGCACATATCACTTCCTATAGCTCTCCTATAAACACATTTGTATGTTGCAACACAGACACCAGGAAAAGGAAAACTTTCAATGATAGAGATGCAAACTAATCCAAGAAAGTACAGAGTGTTTTCCCAGAAAACTACTACCGACAACAGGCTTAATCAAGAGGAACAGATGAACTCCTTGGAAGAGTCTGAAATAAGATTTGAGACTTTGCACTGGAACAAGAAGATCTTGAAACATGAATGGTGTGCTCACTGTGTCATAGATGGTCTCAATCAGTGATGTATGGGAGGATGTGACAAGTACTTCATATGGGCGCAACCAGAGAGGAAGGCCAGCTTCCTGATAAATATCTGCTTGTGAAAAGTTCAGATCCAGTATCAGGTATTCCAGACCACTTGCAGAACCTCAAGAACCAATACAAATGAATTTTCTGTTCTATATCATGATAAGAGAAATCAATAACCCTGGGTGTTGCATCAAACTGAAACATGCATAGTGAAACAATGTAGTGGTGTGAAATGGGAATCCTGTAGTTGGGCTGTACTTTTCTTTCTACAATACAGACCTGAGATTCTTGTTTCAGATAGCTTGGAGCTATGACCTAAGCAGCATTAACAAGAAATGGACACCAAGGTCACACATCCACTGTACCAGAACACAGTGGAGGCACAACAATTACTACTTCCAAGGCACCAAGAAAACTGACCATAAAAATGGGCAACAAGTTGGACTGCTAGATGCTCTTGTCGGCAGTCATCTCCACTCTTCACAATCATCTACATCACACACAAAAAACTGGCAAAATTAGCACACAACACAATGGAAAACTTGAAGTGGATACCCAACTTGCCATGCCTGAAATTAGAACCAAACTTGGAAATGCAGCTGAAATCAGCACAGGCATCATTGTCTTACTGAGCGTAAGTCCCAATCTGGGTTTGAGCTCCATTTTGAAGCCCGCCGTATTCGTTCCTTTTTGTTCTCCCAAAGCTCACCAGCTAATGCATCTGTGGCCTTCACATTCACTCCTACACTTTCCTGCAATGACAAGCAGAATTGTTGAACATATATTCTTAACCCCAAGCAACAGTTGAGGAAACTGGCACACTAAAAACACTGGTTTTTAAGAATCCTTAGAACTCAGCTCCCAAGTACATAGACATGAAGAAGCCCACTTCAAACATCAGCTGGTAATATACCATCAACTTATGATCCTCAACATAGAAAAATGCAAAGAAGAGACTGCACAGTCACAATTTGAAACTGACAATGCAAAGTCAGATGACAATCCTGAGGTTACACATTCCCATAAACAAAGAAGTGATATGTGAAAAGAACTACAAAACAGATCAATTCCCAGATTCCACAGCTGCCAATCTTTGACCCTCTAATGTTGTTGGACCTAAGAGATCACCATATGTTCTGAAAACTTTAGAACCCTGGAAGCTTTAAAACCTAAAGAGCTAGCTGTTGATGACACTAGCTTTATAGCATGTCAGATACTAATATCAATGTGTAGCATATGAATCATGAGAATGCCAGAATACTCAGCCCACCCATGAACTTTTTTTGGAAGACAATAATGTTAAAGCACTTGGGATCATTGCCAAATCAAGACAAATTGCAAGAGATCAAGTATAAGGGCAATTATGGTCACATGCAAATTCCTGAAATATCTGGCCACTGAATGAGTCCTTAACTGGGTACATGCAATCTGGAAAAGTAGGGATCTCCAGGAAGGTCCAAGTGGACTATTTGACCCAATAAGCAGAAAATTCAATGCCCCTAGAAATCCAATTTTCTCCTTGAGAACAGAGGGACCAAAGTAGGTGACAACTAGAAAACTTTGAAACTGAAACAAACCAACTAAATCTGCAAACAACTGTTTTCACAACAAGGCAAAAGAAATATGAGTGCACAAACCCCAGATTGTGGTACAGATGGTGCTGTGCCACTCTTCTTCATGGGGAGACCAGGTGGAGCTTCTCCATCAGCCACAGCAGCCTGTAACAGAATTGCAAAGAAAACATCATCATAAAAGCTGCATATCCTGGAACAATAACTCCTCTACTTTTGACACCACAGCAAAAGAAATCATGTATAGATGGTGTTCACATCTTCAACGCGGGGTGCCTGTTAGCATGGTAGCACCTATAAATAGCAATTCCACAAATACAAAGGTGCAGACCATCTATTATACTTGCACTTGGGTATTATATCCAGATCAACCCACATACACAGAAGCTCCACAAAATAATGTGTCACAGCAACTTACTTTAACTTCATCCATTGCAATTGTACTTGGCACTCGTCGGTGTTCTTTTCTTCTAGCAGGCTGCTCCTCCTCAACATCTTCCATGTTCACCCCAGGGACCACTGACAACATAACCCTAACCCATTCCTCACCATCCACCTTATCATGGCCCTGTACCTGTAGGCTTCCTCCATCAATAGATCTCTCAAATGAATCACCTCCAGATGTGATTTGACAGCATGCATTAAACTGACCAGTTCTGATATCTTCCACTTCATCAATCCCTCTTGGTCTCACTTTCATTGCAGAATCCTTGGCACTGATTTGACTTTCACCTATCCTATAAAGGGTTGAATTGTCATTAGGCCCTACTCTCTCTCCAATGGGTGTTTCATCATGTGCAAGCATGTTATTTCCAGACACTGTCCCCACACATTCACAAGTGGTTTCCGTATCAGGTGCATCACAATTTCCTCTCTGTGAAACTTGTGGAAGTTCATTTCTGGTCAGACCTTTGCCTTCGAATGCTGCCCTTTCTTCCCCTAAAGTTTCTTGCTTCCTTGTTTGGACTGAAAAGCTAACATCCACCACTTTCAATTTGGTCTCCCAAAGGTGTGCCATGGCTAGATCAATAGCCTTTGAAGCCGTGCGGAGAAGTTGCTGTGTGTTTGGCTGTTGGACATCTGGTTGAAGAGGGTAAGCCCAAGGGGGAGGAGACTGCAGCTGAGCATCACCACTGGCAAGGGGTATCCCCCGTCTGGCTAACTTTACTCCTGTACCTGAATCTTTCTGATCCTTGTTTTGGCTGCTGCTCATACTCCCAAACACAAAGAAACTAGAGTTAGCTGACAAGGACTCTCTGAAATCACCTCAACCAAACTAATCAAAAGTAGTAGAGTTGGTCAAGAATCCACACAGACAGCACATTTCATTTAACAATAGGATAAACAAGGTTACAGCATAGATAACACAAAACAATCACATCCTCAGCAATTGCCATATTTCGATTGTGTCTCCTATGACCCAAGACTTCAGGCCAAAGATCAAATTACATAACGCTTTGAAACAAGTGAATTGCTTTGGATTTTCCCTGGCTATCGAGCATTCAAAACTGATGCTAAAATGTGAAGCGCACATCTCTACAGTAGATCCACAGATTGGTCTATATCCTTTTCAGTCATCTTCTGAAAAGTTGGTACATTCAGCATTCTAGCCAAAAAAGATAGTACACAAATGTGGGGGAAAGAAAAATTGAACAGCAGAATGTTGAAGGATGCAGCAAACCTCTTAGCTTCACATTTCAGCACCTCCACACATATCAAATATGGTGCTTTCTCCCTCGAATTCAACAGAACAAACTCATCCTCTGGGATGTGCACAACACGATACAAGCCCCTGCCCATTGGAAAGCACACCCCTGCTCCATTTGCACATATGCCATGCACAACACTGTGAGATTGGAGGGCAGTGAAATTTATTCTGTGAAAATCCCAAAGGACAGAGAAGCTGCGAGCCTTTGATGACAAACAGGAACTAGCTTGAAGAATATTAGGTACTTTACTGAAGCTGATTAGCATGTGTGCATTATGTCTAACCACTTAAAGCACCAGAGACAAAACAAACAACTGCTTAGTTGGTCTAACAGTAAAAGTGAGAAACTTGAGAGGTACAAAGAGATTTTCTCGGTCTAGAGTGTAAAAATCAGACCCCAGACAAGCCTACCTCCATCATTTTCTGCAGCCCCCAGATGATGATTGAGTTCCATAAGTGACTGCCACAAATGATCAAACAAATTTCTGCATTAGAACACACTCTATTTAAGTTTGGTGTCCCATGACACAGTATGGAACCTGATTCTACAGTGGTGTGTGAGGTCAAATTTCTTTGACAAGGGTTTCTCTAGGGGAGGACATATCAAGATCCAGTAACAGGAGGAAAACTCAGCCAGAACCTCCTTGCTTAGCTATAAAGACATCAACACGTCTGATCAGAACCAACTCATGACATGATTGAGAGCAAACTGAGACAACATTCTCCAAGGTATGGTACATCATCAAAGTGCCCCATGTACAGCTGACCTAGTGAATCAAGTTGAGAGGACAGCACACATACTTCCTGAAGAGCTTGGCGACGATCTTCCATGGGAAAGATATCTGCAAGACCAGATGATGTGTCACAAAGTGACTGCACAAAGTCCAGAGTTGCATGAAAAACTCCTTTCCGAATGTGAAATAAAGAATACTTTGGTAGTGGTGGTTTTGCTGATGACTTGTCTGGCTTCTCTGCTCTTTGTTTTGGAGACCCAGGCCGCTTCTGCATGGATGTTGTTGACCCAGAATTCAGATAAGCTCCAAATGTTAATCATATGTACATCAACCTTGAGAATTGGAAGAGATTTGAGAAGGACAGAAGAAACAGTTGAATTAGTACAAAGCACAGACCAATCATCTCCGTAACAGATACACTGAAAGTGAGGGATTACTTACCATGAAAGACCTTCCAATGTCAAAAAAAGAAGAATCTGATGATGGCAATTTCCAACTGCCAGAGTCTGTTGAGAGCTTCTCTGCTGCCCTCCCAGCATCCCAATGGGGTATGTCCGCCACTTCATTTTCATCTGCCTCATCAAGTCCCTTTTTGCTCAAGTCAAACCCATCAGCAGACTGTTGATCTGTGGCTGCAAGTTCCATGGGTCTGATGACAATAAGGTCCTTCCCCAGGCCTTCCACATCATGTGTCCGATCTCTTGAACGAAATATAGACATCCCACGCAAGCTGTCTTGCAAGAAATTCCCTTCATTTGATCCATCTGTGCTGTCATGAGTCAGAGAGAGGGATCCAAAGTCATCTGATAAAGAGCCTCCTTCTTCATCACTGCGGTCTTTAAACAGCCTTCTCAAGAAGCCCGAAGGAGTTGTTGATGGCACTACAGGATCCCCCTCTCGACGCACACCAAAAAACTTCCCACCATCCTCAACTGACCGATTCTGGAAGAGTCGCTTGAAAAAGTTATCATTCCCTGGATTAGTCTCTGGAATAATGGCAACTGTGTGCTCTTGGTCCCCCAGAGCTCCTGCCACCTTTTCCTCTCCAGGGTGGACTTGTCGTAAGAATTTCCGAAACAGAGAAAATTCTGGGCCTTCATCATCCTCCCAGCTACCATTCCCCTTTTCCTCTTCCTCACTCTTCTCACGGAAAAGTCTCCGGAAAAACCCATCCTTTTCATCCTCATTGGTCCCAACTTTCTCCTCAGCATCAGGCTTATCACGAAAAAGGCGGCGAAAAAACCCTTCAGAATTCACCAGCTCGTCACTGCGAATGCCTTTCTCATCCTCATCCTTGTCCCTGAAAAACCGCTTGAAGAAACTGTCTGAATCATTCTCCTTTATTGCCCTCTCTGTAGCAAACTCCTCCTCTTCTTTCTCCTCCTTCTCCTCCTTCTCC
>Ga0116230_10004885_pt1 | contig 13125 bp, 12 predicted proteins | sample S1TSphfallax_3_FD_88678 | JGI IMG/M metagenome (GOLD analysis project Ga0116230, IMG submission 88678) | Host-associated microbial communities from peat moss isolated from Minnesota, USA - S1T2_Fd - Sphagnum fallax MG | ecosystem: Host-associated > Plants > Peat moss > Unclassified | place...
ATGAGATTGTTTTGGACTATCGAGCAACTTTTTCTATGAAATACGGCTCTATAGAAATAGGCACAATGATCGCGCTAGATATTTAGTTTGTTTAGGAGTAGTTGTATGTCGCGCCGGAGTCATGGCACATCCAGAAATAAATTATTTTTAGCAGGGCTGGAAATTAAACCTGCAATGCTCCTGTTGTTGATTACAGTGTTTGCATGTGCCAGCGCTCATGCGCAGGTGACGCTGCTGCTGGAGGAGCCTTACGGTGAGTTTGGCAGTTTGAATCCGACCGGCCATGCCGCGATATATTTACAGCGGGTTTGTGCGGACACGCCGACGCACTTGCGGCGGTGCAGGCCGGGTGAGCTGGGCGTGGTGGTTAGCCGCTATCACCGGGTGGATGGATATGACTGGCTGGCCATACCGCTGTTGCCATATCTGTATGCGGTGGACCGTTTGGATGAAGTGCCAGCGGAGGCGGATGCTGCGACTGCGGAGCGGTTGCGGAATGAGTGGCGCATGAAGCACCTGGAATATTATGCGCCGGATGTGGCCGGGCATGATGAAGTGGCGGATGGGGACACGCCGCCTCCGGGTGAGTGGATACAGTTGGTGGGCGAGGCGTATGACCGCAGGATGTATGGCTATCGGCTGGCTTCGACTGTGGCACAGGATGATGCGTTTATTGCTGCGTGGAATGACCGCAAGAACATTGCGCACTTCAATTTGCTGTTCAACAACTGTGCTGATTTTGCGCGTAAGGTGCTGGATTTTTATTATCCCCATGCAGTGCACCGCAACTGGATTGCCGATGCTGGGATGACGACGCCGAAGCAGGTGGCGCGATGTGTGACGCGCTACGGGCAACGGCACCCCGGGCTGCATTTGGAAATGTTTGTGGTGCCGCAGGTGCCGGGCAGCATCAAGCGGAGCCAGCGTGTGGATGGCGCCGCTGAAGCGATTGTGAAGACGAAGAAATACATTATTCCGCTGGCGTTGGTCCACCCTTATTTTGCCGGGTCGCTGGTGGTGGCATGGGCGACGGAGGGACGATACTCGCCGCCGGAGGAGGCCCCGCTGATGGCGGAATTGAAGGCGCCGGACACGCAAAAGTTGCGCGACCGATTGACGATGAAACCGGCTGCGACGGGACATCCTATTCCAAGTGCAGCAGCGGAACCTGGTGGGTTGTGATGCGTTAGCCTTGCCTGAGGACGCGGTCGAATATGGCATCGACGTTGGAGAGCTGGCGAGTGAGGTCGAAGGTTTTCGCGAGCTTTTCTGGTGTCAGCCTGGCGGTGATGGCCGGGTCGGCGGCGACTTGATTGCGGAAGACAAGTTCATTCTTCCAGGAATTCATGGCGTGTGACTGGACGAGGCGATACGCGTCCTCGCGTAACATGCCTGCTTCGGCGAGGTCGAGGAGAAGCTGGCCGCTGAAGATGAGTCCGCCGGTGGATGCCAAATTCTTAATCATGCGCGCTGGGTAGACAAGTAGTTTGTCGATGAGCGTTGCGGTCTTTTCGAGCAGATACTCGGTGAGGATGGTGGAGTCGGGCAGGATGACGCGCTCGGCGGAGGAGTGGGAGATGTCGCGCTCATGCCAGAGGGCGACGTTTTCATAAGCAGTTTGGGCGTTGCTGCGGACAACGCGCGCGAGACCGCTGATTTGCTCGCAGGTGATGGGGTTGCGCTTGTGCGGCATGGCGCTGGAGCCCTTTTGTTTCTCACTGAAAAATTCCTCGGCTTCGCGGACTTCAGTGCGCTGCAGATGGCGGATTTCCGTGGCGATTTTATCCAGCGTGGCGGTGATGACGGCGAGGGTGGAGACGTAGGCGGCGTGGCGGTCGCGCTGAATGACCTGGGTGGCAACGGGTGCGGGTGCGAGGCCGAGGCGCTCGCAGATGGCCTCTTCATGCGCGGGTTTCAGATGGCCGAAGGTGCCGACGGCGCCGGAGAGCTTGCCGATGCGGAGGTCCTCGGCGGCAGCGTCAAAGCGGCGCAGGTTGCGCTGCATCTCGGCATACCAGACAAGGAGCTTGAGGCCGAAGGTGGTTGGTTCGGCGTGAACGCCGTGGGTGCGACCAATGCAGGGCGTGAGTTTGAACTCGACAGCACGGCGGTGGAGGACATCACTGAGGTGGACGATGGCGGCGCGAATGAGCGCGGATGCGGCACGTATTTGCAGGGCCTGTGCGGTGTCGACGACATCAGTGGAGGTGAGGCCGTAGTGCAGCCAGCGCGACTCGGGGCCAATTTTTTCCGCCATCGCAGTGGTGAAGGCGATGACGTCATGTTTTACTTCGGCTTCAATGGCGAGGATGCGTTCGACATCTGCCGGGCCGTCAATGGTGGCGCGTTCGCGGATGGCGCGGGCTGCCTCTGCGGGGACAATGCCCGCCTCGGCGAGGACTTCCGATGCGGTGGCCTCGACTTGCAGCCAGCAGCGGAATTTATTTTCGTCAGACCAGATGCGGCCCATTTCAGCGCGGGTATAGCGAGCGATCAAAAGCTGTTCTCCATTGCGGGAATTAATTCGTCCCATATAAGTGTAGCGGAGAAGAAGGGGCGGGCGGATGCATCTTGCCGGTTGTATCGGTGAAAGATAAGATCGTATTGCGATATAAATATGGCCGGACAATCGAAAATCCCGGATGAGCGCCAACTGGACGCGCTGGCAGAGTTCCGCTATCAACTGCGGCGCTTTCTTCGGTTTAGCGAAGATACCACTGCTGAGGCGGGCCTGCGCGCACAGCAGTACCAGTTGATGCAGGTGGTTGCGGCTGCATCGAAAGAAGGGCCACCGACGATAGTGTATGTGGCCGACCGGATGCTGCTGCGACACAACAGTGCGGTGGAGTTGATTGATCGCACTGCAGAGCAGGGGCTGCTGCGTCGTGTGCCGGACAAAGAGGACCATCGCAAAACTCGACTGAAGTTGAGTGCGAAGGGGGAACGTGTGCTGGCAAAGCTGATTGAAAAACATCTCGTACAGTTTGAGTCGGACGGGGATGAGTTACGGCACTCGCTGGACAGAGTGATGGAAACCATACTGGCTGTGGATGCTGCAAAACAGCCAATAGAAAAATAAATCGAGATTGGGGCAACATGGGCGGGATAAAATGGGCGGGATAAATAAGTTGTTTGAGTTGGGCGAAGACACTGACCTGCGTGATTACACCACGGACACGCGAGTGTTGTATGTAAGCGGTATTGCAGCGGTGCTGGGGGCGGTGAGCAGTGTGCTGGCCTGGGTGCTGCTGAAGATGATCGACATTGCGACCAATCTTTTTTACTACCAAAAATTCAGCAGTGTCCATAATGAGCCTGCTGGCACGCACATGGGTTGGGCCCTGGCGTTGATGCCGGTGCTGGGCGGGCTGATTGTTGGACTGATTGCGAAGTATGGCTCGCCGAACATTCGCGGACATGGAATGCCGGAAGCGATTGAGGCGGTGGTGTTTCAGGGTGGTCGGGTTGATCCAAAGATAGCGGTATTGAAACCGGTGGCGACGGCGATCTCAATTGGATCGGGCGGTCCGTTTGGCGCAGAAGGCCCGGTGATTATGACCTGCGGCGCGGTTGGCTCTGTTATGGGCCAGTTGCTGCCAATGAGCGATGCCGAGCGCACCACCTTGCTGGTGGCGGGCGCGGCGGCGGGAGTTTCAGCGACGTTTAGTTGTCCGCTGGCGGCGATACTGCTGGCGGTGGAGATGCTGCTGTTCGAGTGGAGGCCGCGGAGCCTGGTGCCGGTGGCGATTGCGTCGGTGGTGGCGGGAATCCTGCGGCATATTTTGTTGGGGCCTGGGCCGGTGTTTCCGATGGAGCCAACCGTGGGTTCGTTGAGTCTAAGTGCGGAAGCGGCCGCGGTGGCTGTGGGCGTGGTGGGTGCCTTGATGGCGACGCTGCTGTGCCAGGCGATTATTTTCTTTGAAGAGCAATTTGAAAAACTGCCCATCCATTGGATGTGGTGGCCGTCAATTGGTGGTGTGATTGTTGGCTTGGGTGGATTGATTTTCCCGCAGGCGCTGGGTGCGGGCTATGACGTGATCGGCAAGCTGGCTGCGGGCGATGTGGCGATATCACTGCTGCTGGGTGTGCTGCTGGTGAAGACATTTATTTGGACTGCATCGCTGGGGTCAAACACGGCGGGTGGAATTTTGGCACCGCTGCTGATGATTGGCGGGGCGATGGGCGCGGCGATGGGGCATTGGCTACCGGTGGTGTCCCCGGGTGCGTGGGCAATGATCGGCATGGCGGCGGTACTTTCTGGATCGCTGGGTGCGCCGCTGACGGCGGCAATGATGGCGACGGAGTTGACGCACAATGGCGGCATCCTGGCACCGCTGTTGCTGGCATCGGTGTCCTCATACGCCCTGAGTGCGGTGTTGCAGCCGCGGTCGATATTGACGCAGGGCATGAGCCGGCGCGGGTTCCATCTGAGCCGAGAGTACAGCGTTGACCCTCTGGAGATTGTGAGTGTGCGTGAGGTGATGCGGACGAGTATCTTTGCGTTCCCATCAACGGCGACGGTGGCTGATGCGCAGCAGTGGCAGCAGAAAAATCAGGTAGTGGAAGATGATCCGGCAAAGGCCAAGATGCGCAGTCGGAGGCAGCGGCTGTTTCCGGTGGTGGATGCGGAGGGGAACCTGGTTGGGGTGTTGACGCCCTCCCGATTGAGAGATGCGGCACGAGGCGGCGATCCGGCGGAGCCGTTGCTGCCGTATGTAATTCGTGATCCGCAATGTACGACTCCAGAGACACACTTGCGATCACTGGCTGAGCAGATGGCCGCGACCGGGCTGGGCTGTATGCCTGTGGTAGAGCAGGAGACGGGCAAGGTGGCGGGCATGGTGGCGACACCTGATTTGCTGAAGGCGCGGCAGAAGGCGAAGCTGCGTGAGACTGAGCGGAGCCAGGTGCTGCGGTTGCGCTGGCCATTTACGAAGGACGAGTCGGCGGCGTAATGTGCTTGACAGTCTTTAGCGATTTAGGCCGTAAGTGAGCGCGATAAAAATTACAGTTGGCGGTGCGATGGAAGCTGAAGCTTCCCAGCGGTTCATTGATGCCGGGCATCGTGCTGAACGCGGTGACTATGTGCAGGAGCGGCATTATGCGTTTGAGAACTGGGAAACACTTTCCCGTGTACTGACCGGTAAACGCATGGACATGCTACGTTATATTTGCCGCAATCGAGTTACGAGTATTCGTGCGCTGGCTATTTCACTGGGACGTGATTATAAGAATGTCCATGCCGATGTGCGCGCGCTAAAAGGGGCAGGACTGATGGATGCAGGGCATGGTGGACTGTGCGCAAATTATGATGCAATTGAAACCAAGATTGCGATTTGAATTCATTGCTAACAGATGGACATGATAAAAGCCCGCTGAATTGAGCGGGCTTTTTGCATACTTGGAGAGTATGGGTTAGAGTCCAATGACGGCGCAGAGTTCCTTGACTGCCGCGGCGGACTTTTTGAGGGCGGCATCTTCTTCCGCGGTGAGTTTGATCTCGACAATTTGCTCAAGGCCGCCAGCACCCAGCTTGCAGGGGACACCGATGTAGTAGCCACTGATCCCGTATTCGCCGGTCAGGTAGGCGGCGCAGGGCAGGATTTTTTTCTTGTCCTTGAGGATGGCTTCGACCATCTCCACCGCAGCAGCGGAGGGCGCATAGTAGGCGCTGCCGGTCTTGAGGTGTTTGACGATCTCGGCGCCGCCATCGCGAGTGCGCTGCACCAGTTCTTCGAGGCGCGCGGGTGCGATCAGCTCAGTAATGGGAATGCCGGCGACGGTGGAGTAGCGCGGCAGCGGGACCATGGTGTCGCCGTGGCCACCGAGCACAAAGGCGGTGACGTTTTCGACGGAGACTTTCAGCTCCTCTGCGATGAAGGTGCGGAAGCGGGCTGAGTCGAGCACTCCGGCCATGCCGATGACGCGCTCGCGGGGCAGACCAGACTGCTTGAAAGCAGTCTGCGCCATTGCATCCAGCGGGTTGGAAACAATGATGAGGATGCAATTGGGCGAGGCTGCGACGACTTTACCAACTACGTCTGACATGATTTTGAAGTTGGTATTGAGCAAGTCATCACGGCTCATGCCGGGTTTGCGGGCAATGCCAGCGGTGATGACGACGATATCTGAATTGGCCGTATCGGCGTAGTCATTGGTGCCGGTGATGGCGACATCGCGCTTCTCAATGGGCATCGCTTCGGCGAGGTCGAGGCCCTTGCCCTGGGGAATGCCTTCAACTACATCGATGAGGACTACGTCGGCAAGTTCTTTGGCGGCGATCCAGTGAGCGGCAGTTGCGCCGACGTTGCCAGCCCCGACGATGGTTACTTTTTTACGCATAAATTCTCCTATTACTATTTTGAGGTCTGGTCCCTTTTATTTCTTTACCTTGTCCATATTTTCGATCATGCGGGTGGCGAACTCGCTGGTCTTGGCTTTGGTGGCGCCTTCCATGCCGCGCTCAAAGTCATAGGTGACAAACTTCTGTTTGATGGTAAGTTCCATTGAGTCCTCAACCAGGCGCGCGGCCTCGGTCCAGCCGAGGAAGTCGAGCAGCATGACTCCTGAAAGCATGACGGAGCCGGGATTGATGACGTCCTTGTCCGCATACTTGGGTGCGGTGCCGTGCGTGGCTTCAAAAACTGCAAAGCCGTCGCCGATGTTGGCGCCGGGAGCGATGCCGAGTCCGCCGACTTGCGCAGCGGCTGCATCGGAGATGTAGTCGCCGTTGAGATTGGTGGTGGCGAGGATGCTGTAGTCCGACGGGCGCAGGATGATCTGCTGGAAGATGGAGTCAGCGATGCGGTCATTGACGAGGATTTTCTTCTTCCACTTGCCCTCGCCGTGGCTGCTGCCGATGGCGGCAAGTACAGACTTGACCTCGGCAACGACGGAGTCACCGAATTCTTTGGGAGCAAATTCTATACCGGGTTCGATCAGCGCAGCATTTTCCTCTGGAGTCAGTTTGGGATTGGCTTCAAGGTTGCCGAGGATCCAGCTCTCGCGCTCGGTTACGACAGCGTCGCGGAATTCTTCGGTGGCGACTTCATAGCCCCATTCGCGAAAGGCACCTTCAGTAAATTTCTGGATATTGCCCTTGTGCACGATGGTGACGGTCTTGCGGCCAGTGGTAAGCGCGTAGTTGATGGCGGCACGAACCAGGCGTTTTGAGCCAGTGATGGAGATGGGTTTGACACCGACACCGGAGTCTAGACGGACTTTTTTCTTAGTGCCTTTGAGCATCTCATCATTGACGAAGGAGATGAACTTTGCGGCTTCGGGAGTGCCTTCGCGGAACTCGATGCCAGCGTAGATGTCCTCGGTATTTTCACGGAAGATGACAACGTCGAGCTGTTCGGGGTGCTTTACCGGGCTGGGAACACCGGCATAGTACTTCACAGGGCGGACGCATTGGTAGAGGTCCATCAACTGGCGCAGGGCAACATTGAGGGAGCGGATGCCGCCGCCTACGGGCGTGGTGAGCGGTCCTTTGATGGAGACACGAAAATCAACGGTGGCTTTTACGGTGTCATCGGGCAGCCAGTTTTGTGTTTGGCGATAGGCCTTTTCACCAGCGAGGACTTCAAACCAATGGATGGCACGCTTGCCGCCGTAGGCCTTCTCCACGGCTGCGTCGAAGACACGCTGGGATGCGCGCCAGATGTCGCGACCGGTGCCATCGCCCTCAATGAACGGGATGATGGGGTTGTCGGGGATTGTATATTTTCCATCGGCGTATTGAATGGCTGCGCCGCCCTTGGGCACGGTGATACCGTTGTAAGACTCCTGCATGATGGGTGTATCTCCAAATGCTTCTATATAAATTTCACCTACAAGGCTAACACCCTATAAAAACGCTTGGCAAAGCGGACGCGCGATGGGGAAATGTGGTCTGATGGTGAAGATGGAATTTGTATCCTGTAATGCCGGGAGCTTTTGATAGATGAATAGCCACCAGATGTTGAGCCAGATTATCGAACTATTTGGCTTTGTCATGCAGCTTGCCATACTTGCGATGTTAATTGTGCGGCGGCAGGCGCTTAAGTTTCCCGCGTTTGGGTTGACGCTGATTTTCTTCTTGCTGCGTGCGGTGCTGTACTATACCGCCGGACATTATCCTGCGGTGGTGAAGGCGCTGACGACAGCGCAGTGGGGCCAGATTATTCTTGGCCTGAGTATTACTGAGGACGCACTGCAGGTGGCGATTGTGGTCGAGTTGCTGTGGTGGCTGGTGCCTGCGCTGAATGCATGGCGCAGCCGCATCTACTGGCAACTGGCGGTGGGTGCCATGGTGGGGGTTGGATTTATTGCAGTGATGTTGAAGTATCTCGGCTATTGGCCGGGTGCGACGGTGGGCCATGGCGCTTCCACCCGGACATTGCTGCTGATGAATGGACACGTGGGGCTGGTGTCATTGACGGCGGAGTTGCTGATACTGGCTGCGCTGGCGGCGGTTTCTGGCGAGACCAAGGTGCAGGCATTAGGGTCAAAATTAGCGCTGGGCTGGGGACTTTTTGGCAGCGTGAACTTGATTGGCCTGGCAGTGGGCCACTATGCCATGCGGACTGCGAACGCGATGCTGTGGGAGCGCACGCAGTATGTAGTGATTGGCGCTTATGTGCTGATGCTGGTGCTGTGGCTGGTTGGGCTGATTGTGTTTTCTGAAAATAAAGCAGAACTCGCTACGGCGAAATAACATTGATATAGCGACAAATAAAACGCCCCGGAGAAAATTTCCGGGGCGCTCTGTTTTGCGTGTCCAAATAAATTAGGGCTTGGGGACGCTGTTGATGGTCTTAAGTATCTGGGAGACGATCTGGTAGGGATCGGCCTCAGAGTTCGGACGACGGTCTTCAAGATAGCCCTTATAGCCGTCCTTGATGAAGTTGATGGGCATGCGAATGGAAGCGCCGCGGTCAGAGAGCCCATAGCTGAATTTGTCAATGGACTGGGTCTCATGCAGGCCGGTCAGGCGGAGATGATTGTCTGGACCGTAGGCAGCGATATGGTCCTTGACATTTTCTGAGAATGCCTTCATCAGGGCCTCAAAGTATTCTTTGCCGCCGGTCTCGCGGATGTATTTCGTGGAGAAGTTGGTGTGCATACCGGAGCCGTTCCAGTCACCGCGGATGGGCTTGCAGTGCCATTCCACATCAACCTGATACTGCTCGCAAAGACGCATCATGAGGTAGCGCGCGGTCCAGGTGTCATCAGCCGCTTTGGCAGAGCCTTTGGCGAAGATTTGGAACTCCCACTGGCCCTTGGCAACTTCAGCATTGATGCCTTCGTGGTTGATGCCAGCGGCAAGACAAAGCTCAAGGTGCTCTTCGACAATCTTGCGGGCGATGCTGCCCATGGTCTTGTAGCCAACGCCACAGTAATAGGGGCCCTGGGGAGCGGGGTAGCCGTCCTTGGGGAAACCGAGAGGGCGACCATCTTGATAGAGGAAATATTCCTGCTCGAAGCCGACCCAGAGATCAGGGTCATCCTGAATAGTAGCGCGGGTGTTGGTGGGGTGGGCAGTGCCATCGGCGAGCAGAACTTCGCTAAGAACGATATAGGCATCTTTGCGGCTGGCATCGGGATAGAGAGCGACCGGTTTCAGAACGCAGTCAGAGCTTTTGCCCTCGGCCTGCATGGTGGAGCTGCCATCAAAGCCCCACCTGGGGATGTCTGCAAGGGTGGGTGGCTTCTCAAAAGATTTGAGTTGAGTTTTGCCACGAAGGCCAGGGACAGGCTTTTTGCCGTCCAGCCAGATGTATTCGAGTTTGTATTTCGTCATTGTGTTTGGTCTCCATTCGATTCACATACAAGAACAGGTGCGTTGAAGCAAGAACATGCTGGGCTACTGGTTTTATGCGCGGGAAAGGTGCGTAGGTCAAAAGCCGCGTCCGCCAAGTGGCCAGTTGTCTTCGGAATTTAACGATACCGCAAAACTGGGGAAAATTGTCCGCCTTAACGCACTCCTTATAAAAACCGGGCGGTGAGGGGATGACGAGAGGACACGCTAAGGAGAAAAATTGACGGGAAAGCGGGTACATGCGGTCCGGCAACATGATACTTTTAACATCGTGTGCTTTGTTGGCCTCGGTCACACTGGTATGCACAAATATTTCATGATCTAGCGGAGGATTCAGACATTGGGCAAGAGTATGGTGCCGAAGAAGATTTTCTTCACCAAGGGCGTTGGCAGACACAAGGAACGTCTTACATCCTTTGAATTATCACTGCGTGACGCTGGTATCGCGGCCCAAAACCTGGTCAGGGTATCGTCGATTTTTCCGCCGCAATGCAAGATGCTGTCGCGCAAAGAGGGACTGAAATATTTGTATCCAGGCGAGGTGACGTTTGCAGTGGTGGCAGAGAACTCCACCCGCGAGCCGCACCGGCTGGTTGTCTCCAGCATTGGCGTTGCCATACCGAGCGACAAAAATACCTACGGCTACTTGAGCGAGCACCATAGCTTTGGTGAGAGCGAAGAACAGGCTGGCGACTACGCCGAGGAGCTGGCGGCAGAGATGCTGGCTACCACGCTGGATGTGGAATTTGATCCAGACAAGAGCTGGGATGAGAAGAAAGAAATTTATCGCATCTCAAACAAGATTGTGCGCACGGCGAATGTGACGCAGAGCGCGGTTGGTGACAAACGCGGCCTGTGGACGACGACGATTGCCGCGGCAATTTTGATTTTTGAGTAGGCAGTTGGGTATTCAAGAGCGGCGCTGGCAGATGCTGGCGCCGTTTTTATTGGGGAAGTGACTTTGTATTTTCGGGATATTTGTATTTTCGGGATATAGGATTAATCCATGGCTTATAAGACAAAAATTGCGTTGATTCAGATGAGTTGTGGTCCGGGGCCGGAGGCGAACCTTGCCAAGGCCGCTGACAGTGTGGCGGAGGCGGCACGGGCAGGAGCGGACCTGATCTGTTTGCCAGAGCTTTTTGGTGCCCAGTATTTTTGTCAGCGAGAAGACCACGCGCTGTTTGATCTGGCGGAGTCTATACCCGGTCCAACGACGGTGCGCCTGGGTGAAGTTGCCCGCGAGCATAAAGTGGTGGTGATTGCATCGCTGTTTGAGCGCCGTGCGGCGGGACTGTATCACAATACTGCGGCGATGATTGAGCGCGACGGCAGCATCACGGGGCTGTATCGCAAGATGCATGTCCCGGATGATCCTCTTTATTATGAAAAGTTTTATTTCACGCCGGGGGACCTGGGATTTCGCGCCTTCGACACCAGCGCGGGCAGAGTGGGCACGCTAGTTTGCTGGGACCAGTGGTATCCAGAGGGGGCGCGGCTTACGGCGTTGCAGGGCGCAAATGTGTTGTTTTATCCGACGGCGATTGGCTGGCATCCGGCAGAGAAAGCCGAGTATGGTGAGGCGCAGTACTCCGCCTGGCAGACCATGCAGCGGGCACACGCCATTGCCAATGGGGTTTATGTGGGTGCGGTGAACCGCGTGGGACACGAGTATGGTGATGTTCGTGGCAACAAAGTTGAGGGGCTTGGATTGGAGTTTTGGGGCGGCTCATTTATTGCCGATCCGTTTGGCCGTGTGATTGCACAAGCACCACATGATGCGGAAACAATCCTGTACGCAGAAATTGATTTGAAATTATTAGAAGATACCCGGCGTAACTGGCCTTTTTTGCGCGACCGCCGGATTGATGCGTATGGCGGAATTACGCAGCGTTTTTTGGATGTGAAAAACTAAAGCGTTCTAATAAGTTTGCATTCGCTGATGGATTCTTAATGTGCAGATATAAATATTTTATGAATGATTCAAATCTCCACTGCTGATAGGGTTATTGTGGATATATTGAAAATTTATCACTCAGATTTTCTGCATGAGTGTCGATGAATCTTTTAGCCATACTGCGGAAGTATTAATTATTATTTGATCGTAATTAGAAAGCTGCCAGAGCACATATCGGCTGCACAGGCCCCCAGTCAAGACAAAAATACAACAGCGGAAGTACAGATGACACCTTCGACTTCGACTCCAAGGCAACTCGGTTTTTATATGCCCGCGGAATGGGCACCCCACGCCGCTACATGGATTGCATGGCCGCATAACGCAGAGGACTGGCCGGGAAAATTTCAGGTCATTCCGTGGGCGTATGCGGAGATAATACGTTACCTGGCGCGGGTTGAAGACGTACATATTCTGGTAAATGATATTGCTGCTGAAAATCGGGCAAAGCGGGTTTTGCTGCGCGTTGGTGCAAATCTGGCGCGGGTCCATTTCCATAGTTGGAAGACAGATCGTGTTTGGTTGCGCGACTCTGGTCCAATTTTTGTAAAGAATGCGGCAAACCAAACGGGCATTATTGATTGGAAATTCAATGCCTGGGCAAAATATAAAAACTGGCGGCTTGACGACCAAGTCCCGGCGAATGTCGCCAAGTTTTATGACATGCAGCGCTGGCAGCCGGTGATAAAGACGATGGAAGGGGAACATCGCGTGGTGCTGGAGGGCGGCAGCATTGATGTCAACGGAGCCGGTATTTTGCTGACCACCGAAGAGTGTTTGCTGAGTGATGTGCAGGAGCGTAATCCAGGCATAACGCGCACCCAGTTGGAGCAGTGTCTGGGGGAGTCATTGGGGATAAAGCAGGTCATCTGGCTGAACCGTGGCATTGCCGGTGATGACACGCATGGCCATGTTGATGACATTGCGCGTTTTGTGGATGAGATGACCATACTGGCTGCCGTGGAACCCAATGTGCACGACGAAAACCATCTGCCATTGCAGGAAAATTATGAGCGTTTGCGTGCAGCCCGCACCAAAGTCGGCAGGCCGTTCCGTGTGGTGAAGCTGCCCATGCCTGCGCCAGTTGTGTTTGAGGGCCAGCGGCTGCCAGCAAGCTATGCGAATTTTTATATCGCAAATGGCTTGGTGCTGGTGCCAACTTTCAATGATCCAAATGACCGACATGCGCTGAATAAAATAGCGGAGTGTTTTCCCCAGCATGAAGTGGTGGGCATCTATTGTGGCGACTTTATCTGGGGACTGGGAGCAATACACTGCGCGACCCAGCAGGAACCGGCATAACAATCCATGTCGACCTACAACAATGCTGAATATATGCAAGCGGCATTGCATGAAGCCAAAAATGCAG
>Ga0116230_10004886_pt1 | contig 13124 bp, 11 predicted proteins | sample S1TSphfallax_3_FD_88678 | JGI IMG/M metagenome (GOLD analysis project Ga0116230, IMG submission 88678) | Host-associated microbial communities from peat moss isolated from Minnesota, USA - S1T2_Fd - Sphagnum fallax MG | ecosystem: Host-associated > Plants > Peat moss > Unclassified | place...
AAGCATTTTATTTCTATATGTTGGAGCTTCCTTAAGGAAACCCAATACAAATATGGAATGATTGTTTTCAATCCCATCACACATGTATGGAGAACTATTGTCCTTAAGAAAATCTATATGAAAGTGTGGTAGATGGTTGTTGATGTTTTGGACTTGCTACAAACCATTTCAAGTGTCTAGGAGTGGTGGATTTATGTCTACTCATCTGAATCTAGTAAGTTTGATGCACTTTGGATATGGACATCTCAAGGTTGAGGTGTTGCACAATGTGATGGAGTCTTTTGTTGAGTTGTACCTTTTCATAATTGGGTTTTCGTTGGAGTACCTTCTTCACATCCTTCTAGCTGTTGGGCAACAACTGGAGTTGCATTCCAGTAGATAAAGTACAAAAGAAGTTGTGCCATGCCAGACAAGGCTCCAAGTCCATTTGGGATCTGAAAATGGGACAAAAGCTAAGTTTGTTAAAGTGACTTGTAAGTTCAAATTGTACAAGCTTTCCTAAATTCTCCATGTAATTAAACTGGCAAGAGATGTTAGGGTTTAGGTGAACATAATCAATTTGCACAACTTTTCTTATCATGCTTCCAAAGTTTAAAGCTTGAGGTATAAAAGAATTTGGATAGGGATGATGAGTTGTCATCAGTACACTTACCATAATGAAGACGTCAATATGACCAACAAAGACATAACCAAACCAGACCAATCTCTTTGAGGTTGAAAAGAGATAAGAGGAATGGCATGAACTCAATGCTACGTGTCCTCATCACCATGCCTTGGACACAATATCAAGCATGGATTCAATATCAGAGCCATATCCTTCAATAATAGTAGTGCAGCTTGAATCACATTGAAAAATCTAAATCCAGGGCTACATTTCAAGAAGGCTTGCATCAGCTTGGATGGCAAAGAATTGCAATCTAAATTGAACTTACCAGATTTACCTAAGTCAACCACTGCTGCCGGAAACTTGCAACTAGGGTTCCTAGAAAGTCCAAAGCATCAAAAGCCATCTACCACACATTAGTACAGATTATAAGGGGAATTGTTCTGGACATGTTATATGAGATCAAGTGATGCCATTACAAGGAGTGGGTTTCCTCATGAAGCTCCAACTAATAGAAATAAACTGCTCCTTATTCCAAGCCATGGATAAACCTTCATGTGTCCCTAAAAGAGAAAGTGAATTGATTCTTCACTATGAGTTAGGTGAGATGAATTCTCCTTGATATAAGTCACTTGACTGAAATGAGGTCATGACATTGTAGCTCAAGCTCAGGAATCATGGGAACTTTTGAGGAAATTGCACCTGAAATTTCTTTGGAGCATCAATCAAGTATATAGTTATTTAACCAATCTCTATCAAGCATCCTTCAACAGTGTTTGTCACCACCATTTTGTAATTTCCCATCAGGCAAATTATGACACACCCCATAAGAAGCAAGACAATTGAGGAATGCAGACACATCAGGGGGATGCCTGGGTTGAATACCCAACCATCTAGTGACATCTATGACATATTGTACAGTTCTATCTCCAAAGAGGCAGTCTTCTGAACAAGAAAGCTACAAGTAGCAGAACATAGTGTGTACTACAAATCTGTTTAATGGGTGTCTCTTGCTTTGAGTTGCGAGCTTTTATATTCATTCATGCTGAGGTCTAGAGACCTTGATCTAAGGTTGGTATTGTAATGTAAGTCAAAATCACCATCAACAGCAGCTTGTAAAGAGAAAGTGCTAAAAGAAATAGCTTAAGCTACCTAGTTATGTCATTTTCTGTTACTGTTATTTTATTGCTACTTATTAAAACATTGCTACATAGTGCATGTTGTAATTACATGCTGATTCATTTAGTGCAGTTACATGACTTTTTTAAAAATATTCTGATTCATTTAGTTGAATTATATGGCTTTTTTTGTTTAACATTCTGATTCACATAGTCGAACTTTTTATTATATGACCTGTTTTTCCATTCTGGTTCATTTAGTGGAATTTTTGAATTTTTGTTTATAGCATAATACTAATGCTGGTTGGTGGGTAGTGGGTCCATCTATAGGGTTCTAGTTGATGTTACAAAGAGCACTTGCCTTTGTTGAGATATGCATACATTGAAAAGGACTGTTTGCTTTTGGCGTTGTGTAGTTGCTATGCAAATAACAAATGAGAAATCTGGAACTAATGACATGGTGATTTGCACAGTTTCAATTGCCATGTCCAAACTAATTCCATGATTATCATGGTCACTCTCAGACTAATCCTTTTTGACACATGAACTATACATACATGTACAATTGTGAACCACATTGCAAACAGATAAGTTTTTGCAAAAGCAGCTTCTCCATTGAGCACCACACAGAACATTGAGTAGAAACATGGCAGAGGAGATGGAGACAAGTTGATTAAGTTTCTAAACCGCATGCAAGAAAGTAGCTCGCCCAATCATGACCATGATCTCAATTTTGAGATTTGCACAAATCTGGGCGAAAGGATGTGCTCTAGTGGAGAGAGAGGTCCCAATCTCACCACATAACAAATCTCCTTAGGTCTATCTTTCTACGGTAAGATCACTATATGTCTTTGAAGACCTAATAATTTAAGACTGTCCTTGTAAAATTCCATGGAAACGATTTTGAGGGCAGATTCTGTCACATTACAGCTGGTATCTTAGATTGCAGAATTCAACCTTCTCCAAGGAAGGAAGTGCCAATGTTGAGGGATGTGCCACTTTTCAAAAAATAAAAGTGCTATTTTAAATAGAATCTGCCCTAAAAGAATCTACACATCATGGAAAGCTTCTCCCAACTTGCAGAATGTGCCCTAGGAGGTTTTTCTCTAGTGCATAATGGCACTCCAGGGAAGGAGTCCTCCAATGTGCAGATTGCACCCTAGGGGACACTTTCTCTGGTACATAATAAGCAAAGTGGGCCTGTCATATGAGCCCAAGCCTGCTGCAGGGACTTTTAAGGTCTGAAATAACCCACACCCCCTTATTAGTTATTGTGGATGGTGTATGATGCCTCCCACTCTCAAAGAATAGGTGTAAGATCCCTTCTTATAAATTGTAGGAGGGAAATTCATACAAATAATGTGCCCTTCAAATACACTAGAATCGTTTTGGAGTGCCTTCACAGTTGGGCTAATGCCCTGTTGCCAGGGCATTACACCTGGACCTGGAGCTCTCTGCCCTTGGTTTGAGGGTGTCATGCCGTACTGCCACAGCATTGTGCCCTATACCTAAGATCCCTCCTTTGCTCTTAAGGGATAGGATACCAAGTGCACAATAAACGCCATTTGTGGTTTGGGAGATCTCAAACACACAAAACAAACAAACTATCAGTGTTGTGTGGTTATGTGAATTTTTAAAGAACCACCAGTTCCAACTTCTGAAATATTTTAGAATCAGAGAACCACTGGTTCCTATTCTTTGCAAAAAACTGAGAACCAAGAAACTGCCAATCCTAGTTATTTCAAAAAACTTAAATAAGCTGTGGTTTTCACGAAAGAACCAGTAAAGAACTGGTAGTTTTATGGCGAATTTTTTTCCAATTTTTGTGAGAACTATGGTTATGTATCACAAACAAGTATTTGTTTTTAGAATCATGGTTATGAAGGCTAAGAAGTGCCCTGAGAACCTCTGGGGTCTACGCCTATTTATAATAACCACCCAACAGTGCAAACTACCTTCCTCAATAGAAACATAACTTTGGAATATCATCAATGTCTTTACTTTTATATTTCCAGGTTTGATAGTGTCCATTGACACCTCTCCCGATGTTACCTGTGAGTCAGATGTTGAAAATGGCGACTTGACATCCCCAGGGCTGATGGATCGGTGGTATAGCGGACGTCTGGAACCTGGGACCTAGAAAAAGGTCCTGGGTTCAAATCCACTGGCGTACAGGTGAAATCCCTGCCGGCCATCTGCCACTAAGCTTGACCTGGGGGTTGCCAATGGCAAGACCCCCCCCAATTGGCAGTTTTAGGATGGTTCTTCAATATAGTTTTTTGAGTTTTTAAAACCCTACCTAAGGGTCAAAACTCATATGACATCTGAGAAGTTGGTCAAGGGTCAAAGCTAGTTATTTGATTTTTGAGAACCATCAACCAAGGGTATACATAGTGTAGACTGGCCAATGACCAAACATTTAAGCACTCAGGGCAGGCCGGATCCAAGGGGAGGGATCTGTTGTTTGTGGTGTCCAAACAAAACTTGAACCCCTCCTCTTGGTGCATCTGACACATTAACAATAGTCAAAAATGAATTAGAAATGAGAAAGTTATGAACCCCCAAGTAAAGGGGGTCAAGAACCACTGAATATTATAAAGGCCAGTTCCTGAACACCCAAAAAATTTCTTGTATGTTGTTCCGATGCTATTAGAGTTCCAAGATGATTTGTAGAACTTTAGGTGATGCTCTTATAGCACTTTAAATTGTTTAAAATGAATTAGAAATAAGAAAGTTATGAGATTTGAAAGTAGGAGGGGTCCAAAAAGTTTGGAAAAAAAAAAAACCGTGTTTTGTAAATTGAAAAGCTTATTTTTCTTATTATTATTTTTTCATCACTGCTTTTCTTCTGCACTTCATCGATGGTTTCTAGAGCTTGAGGTAGCACTCTTATAACATTTCAAATCACTCAAATGAAGCACATACGGTGAAGATATAAGTGTTTGATCGATGATGGGCTGGTCTACCCTATACCTTGTATGCTTACTTGATAGTTTTAGGTTCCAAAAAGAAAGAACCTCTCAACACAACACTGATATAAACTAGTGTCATGCAATTCTTCCTTTTCAAGAGAACTTTCAATCTTGGTTTTGACACTTTAAATTTTGATGGATGTTCTCCAAGTGCATGTTAGAGCCCAGTTGTTTCAATTTCTAAACCCATTGCTGTTGGTTCTGGCACATTGTTTCAACTTCAAGAACCTTTCAGCCCCAGTTAGAAAATCATGTCCATTTTCATGTACAAACTACACACTCCCAATGCTAGAGATTGTATAGGTACATGGCATAGATTCATTTTACAACAAGGGACTCTACAGATATGGAGTTCAATAATTGATTAAAATTAATACTTAACTAGTTTAACTTACTTATCAACTTTTTAAAAAAAATTAACTTGCCTACACAAAGAACTTATGTTCAAAAGTGTCTTTTCATGATTTTGGTTTCAATTGGAATAATTCCATGATTTGATTCTTGTGCCAATTCCAACAAAACAATGCTAGCTAGGGTCTGGGTCACATGAAGCTGAAATCCCTGATTTAACACTGCAAGCAGAATACATACGGTCCTAGAATTTGGGATCATTGCCCTTCATTTCTGGCTAAAAAACTTTCCTCTAGATGGGTTCAGCTTTTTGGCACACTTCTTTGGCTGGTTTAAAATGCCACAAATGATTTTGAATCTGTGTTAAAGAAGGCCCACTTTTGTTCTCCCAATCAGGTAGAGTGAATTGGAATTCTACAAGCCAGATGAAGGCTTCCATCGAGAACACTTGGTTGGCCTTAGGATTCGAAAGTAAATCCTGACATCATAACCATAGGAAATGACTGTTTTTGATTGGCCAACAAGAGCAATTGTTCTGAGGTATGACATTTGGAACAGTCTCTCAAATTATAGAGTCTAGTCTTTTATGTCGTGGATGGGCATGGCAAAAAGTAACAGTGTATGTGGAGGACAGATGGAGGCCCAAATGGGGGGTGTGCATGAAGATGCCAAGAACAATTGTAGGCAACTGCCAGACCTTCTACTCATGTTTGCCCCACTTCTTTGCAAATATTTATTTGTTTTAAAAAATGAGGTTAGGCAATTTCAAATTTAAATTTCCAGAATTTCAACAGTCCAGGAATGCAAAGGGACAAATTTTGTTGTGTATTTGTAATAGTAAACCCAAACCCAATGGTTGAGACATTCACTAAATATTGCTCACAAGTTGAGAGTTTGTTACTCAACAAATTTGGCAAATATGAATAATTTTTTCCTTTTTTTAAATTGCTAGACCTTTTGTGAATGATTTTGTGTTGAACATGGGTCGCAGTGGTAGTGGTAGTAGTTATGGTATAAAGCACGGATAGAGAGCGATGTAACTTCCCAAGAAATCACCAAGGTTTTCTTCAATGTAAAAAGCAGATAGAGCCTCACAAGTCACATTTAGGAAGAAATGAAAAAGCAGATAAAAACTCTACCCCACTCCATACAAAGATGGATTGGACCTATCTGTGAAGAATTTGAGCCTCACAGGTGAGCATGCATGAATAAGAAAAGTTCATGAAAAGCTCTATCCGTGTAAGCTTCCAGTGAACAGTATTAGCTTACGAGACAACAAGCCCCATCCATTATTCCTCCATAATTCCTGTACTCCCCAGTACCTGCTAACCGACTGCAAACAGGGACACAGCCAGCTCCCTTTCCCTTTTCTCCTCCCCCCCCCCCCAAATTTCTGCCCAACTTGACAGCACTATTGCACACATTACCTACCTTGCCCAAATACGCCCTGAAAATTTCCTGGCTTTCTATGCCGTACTGGGACAGCTATCGTATGTATGTAGGCTACCAGAGTGAACCATAATACTTTGCAATTTGTCATCACTCCAACTGCCTTCCTCTGCAGCACTTGCTCACATTTCAGTTCTGTCAGAGCATAGCTTCTCTCCAGTACATGCACTGTCCTTGCAACTGGGAAAAACCACTGTTGGGCGGTTCTTAGCATGAGGGATCATAAATCAAATTTACTTATTAAATGAAACCCTTTTAGAATGAGGGACAGATAGATAGATATGCACCTGAGATTATTAGTTTTCGTCTGTTTGTCATCTTTACATAACCTTTCGTTTGGTCTTCAGATTGGTTCTTTGGATTTTTTTAATCTCTAATTTTGATCATTTTTGCAAAGAATTTAAAGTTTGTTTAGTTTAGGATGAGGTTCAAGTCCATTTTCATCTTGCACAATTTTTATTTTTTTTTCTTTTGGTGTAATATTATTTTGTTCAACTAGTGTGCACTATTCAAAATAGAAAAATTATATGCTTCCAATAAAATGTAATAACTTGCCTAAAATGCAAGGCCAAGCTTATATATTTTTATAAAATGGTACTTATCTACCTAAAAAAGTTTAACTTGTTTCAGCGGTGTAACACAGCCATTTTAGATTTTTATTCAGTTTTGAAAAGAGACTATTTGCCTAGTGGAAGACATTAAGCTGGCCAAGGGTCTTAAACTTTGCCTAGTTAAGTTTAATGGTAGTTCCAACAAAACTTGGAATGTCTAGTCAAGAGATCCTAAAATGTGATCCATAATCTAGACTTGAACCTATTTAAACCTCAAAACTTACCAATGGTGATACTACCTTGATTGTCAATTTTTAGTCCTCAGGCAAGTTTGAAACACAAATAGTTCACGCACAAAAAAGTCATGGTGAGTAGAGAGGAAAAAGGATTTCCCTATTGCAATCATGGTTTCTTTTTTAAAATATTTTGTGAGGTAGGTGGACTTGTGATCATCCACAAGAGGATGTAACCAAATATAGTTAGAGTTTAGAGAGGATTTTTTTTTTGGGGGGAACCTTATTACTTTTTGATGACATGTTAAAACCTATGGTCTAAATTTGGTGATTCAAATTTTGGTTTCCTTGAAATATGGCCATTTTGGGCCTTCTTTTTCCAAAAAAATCCTTTGTACGAGTTGTTTGATTTATTTTTATATGGTTGTTTGATTTTGTCCTCTAGCAATTTATAATTGGTTGCAACAATGAAAAAGGTGTTTGGTGCCTTAAATCAAAGCTAAAATGTTTAATGATGGCTTAGGCAACACCATCCTTGCTTTTAAATGGTGTCAATCATAGTGTTGGATCTTGTCATGCCCAAATCATTGAGTCTCAAATCTTTGTTAAAACTAACCCATGATTTGATTTCAAATGTAATGGTTAGTTTATTGTTTATTTGTTTAATGCATCAATTCTTAGATTCTAGAAATTTTCACAATTTGGGAGGTGGGCTGAGATCACAATTTAAAAAGTCAAACGACTTGTTGACAGTCAATATTTTATGTAACCTATCTACTTTGAAAATGTATCACATATAATATTTTAATTTGATATAAATATACCATTTTCTACATTATGTTCATTTACTCATGAAGTTATCATCCTATGAATTTGAAATCATTTCATTGTGTTATGAAGGTCCTTTTGCATATGCAAAAGACTTATTGATAGGTGTTAAAAACAACCATAATATATGAATGTGTATTTTGTTATTCAAACCTTCACCAAATGTTTTCAAATTTTGTATGAGTTCTAATATACTTCACAAGAAGTGGGCCATATGTTCAATCATTCAAAAATATTTTTACATGCTTGTATTGAAACCTTTTTACATGACTAGTTAAAATGGTTTCAAACATGCTTATTGACTAAAATAGTTCATAATTTATCATCATGGCTACTAAAAAAGTTGTACATTTGATTTTAATGTAAAGCATAATGTAAAAAATCTAATTATTTACTATGTTTTGGGTCATATTTGGCCTCAAATTTGATATCTAGCCATTATCTAACTTGAAAAACTATTTTTTTGAATGAATTATAAACTAATACAAAAAGGCCACATGTGTAATTTAATCTTTGAAAAGGACTTAAACCTTGCCACTAGTGGTTCCTTTTATTGTGATTGCACCCAATGGGAATGTTAAAAAAATTCCAAAGGCTTTAAATGTTTAGGAGCAACCTTTTCTTTTGGTGTTTAAGGCCAAAATTTCGCCCTTAGTAGTGTGATGAAGGTATAAAATATTTCTAGTTAATTTCACTACTAATGTAGATGGATGAATTAACGTGCTACCATTTTGTAATGAAACCATGCACCTATAATATCACTAGGATGAATGTCATTGTAAAGTGCAAGGGCACAATTTCATTACCCATTAACATTTAAACCTTAACAATAATCGTTTCTAGTGGCTTGATACCTTCCATTAAGTGGGCGTGTTTCATGGTTCTTGTTGTGATTGCTTAAATTTCAATCACAAAGTGTAAGTGTTTTGCTAGGTTATAATTGAATTTCATGAAATAGGGTTGCTTGAAGTTAATCCACTAATACATTTGGAATCATGAAAATCCAATTTGCTATGTCTAATTATTGTTATAAGGTTGCAACTTTGGAACAGTGTGTGCATCTTCATCTTGCAAATCTTGAAAGTTGAAACAACTATTCCTTACTCTTGAATCCCATTCCATATTATTTCTAAAGTTTTGTTGTTTTTTCATAGCTTCAAACTACTTTGTAACTTGTAAGTTGTGTTTTTTGTAGTAGCTTTGTAACTTTGTGTGTTCATTATTTAATGTTTGTGAATTTATGTAGAGTAAATGGAGTGGTTGTTTTAGCTTTGAAAAATGGCAAGAAGGATTTTTTTAAAAAAATTCCATGGGTGATCTTCATGTGGGTGGCACTTGTTAAACTCAAGGTATGTACTACAATTTACAATCCTTCTTAAAGTTTCTTTTTATATTTTGTGCAAGTTGTTCATAAAACTTAGCAAATCAAAAGACCCATTTTAATGTTTTTCTTTATTATTGATAAATTACAAATTGATTGGTTTCTCTCTTTGTTCAAACTCCAATTTCCCTTTCCATTCATATGATTTGTTAGGTGGTAGTTATGCAAAGTTAAGGAGTCAAAAGTTGCTATGAACTTTTCTCTTCATTAAATTCTTCCAATTTTAGGGTTTTTGTTTTATGAAACATATTTTTTTCTTGATTATGACTTTTACAAATATCATGCACCTGTTGTGATATCACACCTTCGAATCAATGAATACCATAATTTGTAAATTCTTTGTCATATTTTATTTGAGATGAAACTCACAAATCCAAGCTTGCCATGTCTTATTCTATTTTCCAATATTTCAATTATTCTAGGAATCCAAAGCTTACAATGCCACTTTGCCTTGTGTTTGATTTTAGTATGTTTCCGAACCCTGGCACTTTTGGCTCCTTTTATTGTGAATAAAGATTATGGCCAATGCCTATGTAAGTCCTATTCTTGTAAACCAGAACACATTTGTCTATGGTCATGGAAGTTGGTGAACATGAGTAACATAAAGGCTATATAAATTTGTGTTTGGATTGTGTATCCAAATGATATGAACTATGTCCTAATTAACATTTCTCCTCTATGTATTGCAAGTTTAATGCTCTAGGAGTACTATGATTGCATTATGTAGAAGCCTATTTGAGTTGATGTAGGGTAATGGCTATCTTGAAGTAATTGTCTATATTTCTTTATTTGCCACCCAATTTAATAAAAAATGGACAAATGAAGATGAGAAGAAAATTTGGAAACTAGGGAAATGAAACTATATTACTCTTGTGACATTTGCATTTATGCACAAAGAAAAATCAATAAATCTAGAAGCTTGCCTCATTTCATTATAATGTTGGAAATAAATCAAATGTTCACCAGATATTCGTAGAATACTAAGTGGGATCCTTGCTATTATAAATGGCTTGGAAAAATAAAATAAAATGTGGTATGTCCTCCTAGAAAGAATGTTTATGTAAGCACAATCCCTTGATCTATGAAGGCACAAAAGATGAAACCTAGCTAGGAGCTAACATATTCAAGTATTGTGCATATGTTTGAAAATGCATATGGTCAAAACAAACAATTCATGAAATCATGTTTATTCAACACTAAGTCATCAATCATGTAACTACAAGATCACTAAATCTCTAGAGTTTGCTTATAAGGCCCTAGTAGTGCCATTAGAACTTGTAGAAGAAGATATTGCAATTACAATTTTCCTCTTTGACCTACACAAAAGTTGCAATGTTCCTGAATTCTCCTATTCTCCATTATTTACTCCTACTTCAATATTGGGATTTGAGATCCCTACAACACCAAATTTGGTGCCACACATTAGTAATGCATGTGTGTGATTAAATTGTGGTCAAATCTATACATCCTACCTTAAAATATCAACTACAAGAGGAATAGATATGGGCCTCAAGTGATATCTTTGCTATGAAAAGGGTAAAATCTAGGCAATACCATTTTGTTGGGCCTGTGAATGAACTTTTGGCAATCTATTTTCCACCATCTTGAATCCCACACTAGTGGCTCGTTCATTGTTAAATAATGTGCCACATGATTCCCTAGCACAATGCTTGGATTGTTGCAAATGTAATCCAATGCACCAACAATGGCACATACAACCACAAGTGGCCATGAACATGTCTAACAATTGGAAAAAACAATAACACATAGGGCAGGGTTTGAGTGGCAACATTTTAGGTTCTATTGTTCTAAAGGTATGGTGGGATATGGGCTTCGGGGTAATAGCTATGGGATTATTCCCTATTCCATCCTTGGAATAACCTTGTGACATTGATAACCACTTCCTTGCACCTTCTATGCTTTTACAAGTTGAAGCTATCAAGGAGTCAACAACATCAAGTTTAAGCTTCAGAGTAGTGTATGCCCTTGTGGTAGTTGCAAATGCCCTTGCCTTGTGAAAAAACTCCATGACTTGTTGGAAACATGAGTTAAGGTCCCTATATTCAACTTCAATATGATCCCAGTCTTGGTTGGTATGTGAAAGCTTGCCCTGCACATTGTCAAACAAGTTAGTTGTTGACACCCTCTCAAGTAGTGTTCTCATATTGCCTTGCATGGCTATGGTGCCAATTACATCTTTTTGGCAATGCTGCACTCTTGTTGAGTGTAAGTCAACATCATGGGAAAGGCTATCTTTTTCACCTTCCATCTAAACCAATTCCTTCTGCAACCTTACAACTATTTGGCTTGTAGTAGTAGCAATTTGAATAAGACATATGTTTTGTGGACTCAACAGGGGATCGCAAGGTTCATGAGGCCCAACACCACATGACTAACACTAGAAGTTTATGTTGTTGGGTTCTCTTGCCCACCTATTAAAACTTTCCTATATGTTTTTCCAACATCCTTTGGAGATAATGGTTTCTTCCTCTTCCTACCAATGCGAGATTGAATGTTCCTTGGGTCCCTTCTTGACTTAGGTTTTTGTGCTTATTGTGCGAATAGGGCCCAATTCACCACATACCCTTTTTTTTTACAAGCACTCCCTTTGTGAACCTAAATGCAATAATATTGTTTGTGATTTTTTCTTTTTGGTAAACAATAATGTATAATTCTTGAATTCTAGCAATGAGCACTAGGTTGTTACAACTTTCATACTTAAACCCATTCCTAGAGTTCCAAATGCCCCACAATGCCCTACATTCAGTAAGTGATGCAACCTTGTCATCTATCTTTTTACCTTTTTTACATAGCCCAAATTCATGATTAAACCATTTTGCATTACCCTCTTTTAATTGGGTCCCCATTTTTTGCAACTCTACTTTACTAAAAGCACCCTTCAAGAGTTTCACATAGGTTAGGAAAATGAAACCCACCTAAAAGTTATGCACAATGAATGCCACTGCCTTGAGTTGATTTTTGGATAACTTAATTGTAAGCCCATGCACACTAAAACTATGTGTTGAACCCCTACCATTCATGTGAACCCTAACAATAGTTAATTGGATTAATAAACCACCCATCATCATGAAAACAATGGGTTCCAGGATGTGAAGATGGGTGGGATTAAACTTCTACCTAGTACAAACATAAGTAATAGCAATTGGTGCAACATGTTGAACCTTATGACCCTTAATAATTTGCTTGCTTAATTACCCTAAGCTCAATAATTCAATATCTGTTAACCTTATTTTTGGGTTAAAAATCAATAATTGAGCACCTAATCTTTAACTGTACCTTAGCATGCCATTATAACATTTTATATGAAAGCATTTTCTAATTGCAAACAACCATCTAATACAAGCCTAGTGAACCTACCCTAGAAATGAAACAATAGGGTAATGTAATGAGTACTTCAACATCCATTACATTTGCTTCCTTTTCCATCAACACTATTTGAATGAAGCCTTTTAAACTTTCTTGGTGTCATTGAACCTCCTACTGGATAATTTTTCATTTTGGGAATGGAGTTCATCACACAGAACAATGTGCTCATAGAAGGGCACAATAGGATAGTTAGAATCCCATCTAAAAGTGGGATTGTGCGAGTCAAGGCACACGAGTTGCCTTGTGTGGG
>Ga0116230_10004887_pt1 | contig 13123 bp, 10 predicted proteins | sample S1TSphfallax_3_FD_88678 | JGI IMG/M metagenome (GOLD analysis project Ga0116230, IMG submission 88678) | Host-associated microbial communities from peat moss isolated from Minnesota, USA - S1T2_Fd - Sphagnum fallax MG | ecosystem: Host-associated > Plants > Peat moss > Unclassified | place...
AATTCGATGTCTTTTAATTCGTCGGCTGGCAGCGTCAAAGTTTTAGCTATAGCTAAGGCATAACGGCTTACCCTCAAACTATGTCCAGAGGTGTAATCGCATTTTGCGTCCAAGGCATCAGCAAGTGCCCGGATAGTGCCCATGGAAAACTCTTCCAATTGGGACATACTTTTTTGTAATTCGATCAGCAATGAATCATTCTTCTCTCTCAATTCATACGCCTCTAGAGCTCGAAGAACAGTCAATTTCAATTCATCCGCATCCCAAGGTTTAGGAATAAATTTATAGATTTTTCCCGAATTGATAGCCGCGATGAGATCATGTACATCTGTATAACCAGTCAGCAAGATTTTTATTGCTTGTGGACGTGATGTGAGAGATTGTTCGAGCAATTCCACACCGGTTAAACCGGGCATACGCTGGTCGGTAATAATCAGACTAATGTCTTGTTCCTGTAATACTTTAAGCCCCTGAGCACCGTCCAAAGCTGGAATAACATTATGTTCGGCACCCAAGACGCGCTGAAGCAAGCGCAAATTGGCTGCCTCATCATCGACCACTAGAATTTTGTGCTGTCTCAATCTTTAATTTCCTTAGAGCTATTGCTTGTCAAGTCAATTTTACATATATTCCTGAAAAATACAATTTTATATTAGGCGGGTCTTATCTGGGCTGGTATTGTTACTTTGAATATTGTCCCGCCGCCTTGAGCAGATTCGAACCAAATTTTGCCATGATGACGTTCAATAATACCGTGGCAAATGGATAAACCCAAGCCGGTACCTTTGCCAACGGGTTTAGTGGTAAAAAATGGTTCAAAGACTTTTCCTTGCAATTCGCTCTTTATACCGGGACCATTGTCCTTGATAGAAATCATAATTTGATTACCTTGCAATTCTGTTTTTATTTTTACCTCCGGTGAATCCACCGATTCCACAGCCTGAGCGGCATTGTCTAGCAGATTCATCCAGACTTGGTTTAGTTGTCCGGGATAACAGGATATTGACGGCAGCTCAGCAAATTCCAGTTCAACAGGAATTTTGTCTTTGCCGTAATACTGTCCGAGAATTTTTAAAGTTGATTGAATCCCTTCGTTAATCGAGGCTTCTTGCAGATCCGGTTCGTCAAGGCGGCCAAAACGTCGCAGATTCCTTATCAATTGGTGGACTCTACCGACGCCGTTTTCGATATCGGCAATTATGTTATCAAGATCTGTAATTAGAAAGTCATATTTTAATTTGGCTTTCAATGCCGACAGCTCTTGTTTGTCTTGTTCTGGTAAGTTATCGCAAACAGTAATTAGCTTTTTCATGTCTTCGACATAAGTTTTTAAATAAGGTAAATTGCCGTGAACGAAGTTTATGGGGTTATTCAGCTCATGAGCAATGCCGGCTACTAAACGACCGAGAGAAGCCATTTTTTCTTGATGAATAAGCTGTGAAACAAGTCTTTCATTATCTTCAAGCTGGAGGCGTAATTTGTTGGCAGCTGCTTGGGTGACATTGGCCATGTAGTTACAAAAGCCACCCCAGATTAAAGAAACGCTAGCCAAACTAATGCTACGTAATAGAATACGCCGCCATAAGTAATCTACGTAGATCGTTGTCAGGTTGCTGGCAGAGTTATGAAAATTGGCACTATCGAGAAGCAGCCTCAGAGAATGTCGATTTTCTAGGATTAGAAGTCCTATATAGGACCAGGAAACAGAGAGACTGGTTACGTAAATGCCTTTTCGAGTAAAAACAAAACTAGAAAAAAGAATAGGCAATAAATAAAGAATGTAGAGATCTGATTCTATGCCTCTGGTGGCATGCACTAAAGCAGTGAGAGAGCAAATATCTGAGGCTAATAAAATCGAATTTAGAGTTCCAAATTTTACGTAATTGCTAATGCGGGCAGCGATTTTATTTGTTCTTAGTAGAGGCAGGATCAAAAACAAAGCTACTGACGAATAAACAATCACGCAGCCAACGATTTCAGCTACCGGGGCGAGATGTGGTGCTTCTTGAGAGAACATTTTTATGGCAATTGTTAGAAGCAAACAAACCGCAGCAAATGCTAAACGAAATTTGAGCAGTTGCTCTGTTTTAAGTAATATCTCTGGTTCGTCCATCATGATGATTATATTTGTTAATTGTCAGCGTCACGCTTTGTTTTAGACTGTGCGCATTATTTACTTAGTGAAGTGAAATCTATAAATAGGATGACGCAAGTTTATATACTTCGCTGGCCTCGTCAAAACGTTCTAACGATTTTAAAGTCTGGCCCCAGTTTTCGTATATTTCTGCCTCGTAAGGATTTATGTCAGCCGACTTTTTAAACTTTTCGATGGCTAGCTCGTGAAGTCCCAGGCTGTTTAGGGCTTTTCCCCAATGCAGGAATAATTCAGCGTCCACATCTGCTAGTTGCGAAGCTTGATTGAATATTTCGTCTGCCTTAGCAAAGTCTGATTGAGCTGCGTAAACTTGCCCGAGAATTGTGTAGGACTCAGCGTTTTGCGGTGCCTGGGCAATTATGGAAGACAGCAAAGAAAGAGCCTCTGCATAAACTTGTTTGTCTTTTAAGGCCCTGGCTAGAAGCAATTGTGATTTTATATCTTGCGGCTGGAAAGATAATATTTTTGTGGCTTTTGTGAGAGCTTCCTCAACTCGGGAGCTCTTAAGCAATTGGGCAATTTGATCTTTATCGGTATCAAGGCAACTGGCGTCCAGTTCTAAGGCTTGGGTGTAGTCCTTCTGCGCTAGCTCAGTATTGTGCAATGCTTCATTGCTTCTGGCGCGATGCAGATAAGCCAGAGCAAGCTTAGAATCCGTTTTGATGGCCCGATCAAAATAAGCCATTGCCTCTTCGTGGTGACCAGCCAAAGCGGAGCATAAACCAAGCGCATCTAGGGATAAGGCAAAAAGTTTGCTATCAGTTTGTGATCCTTCTGTTTGTGCACCATTTGTAATTTTTTCGAATTGAGTGCGGGCCTGGGCATAGTTTTGGTCTGCGAGATATGCCCATCCTAGCCAAAAGACTGCCTGAGTCCCCGATACTGAAGAAGCGGTCAATTTTTCTTGGGCTACTTTATATCGGCGCAAACAAAGAAGCGCAATGCCAGCATAATAGCTTGCCTCAGTATTGCTAGGGAAATCGGTGAGAATTTGTTCAAAGCTTGCTAAGGATAATTCGTATTCCTGCAAAGCCATCTGCACCAAACCTAAGTTGAGGTGCGCCTCCACCAAATTAGGTGCAATGTTTTTTGCCTGCAGCAAATACTCGTAAGCTCCTTCCCATTGCTGATTTTGCACGAGCATAATTGCCAAATTGTTGTAAATTAGCCCTCTTTGAGCAGCAGACAATTCCGAACTGTTCAAAGCCTCACGATAATGCATCTGAGCTTGATCGAATTGATATGTGATAGCAAGAAGAGTCGCTAAATTAAAGTGGGCCAAGGCAAAGTCGGAACGTAATTTGCAAGCTTTTTCAAAGGCTGAGATAGCTTCTGGCATTTTGCCAAGTTGTAGCAATGTTGTTCCCAGAGCGTTATGAGCAGGAGCAAAATCAGGTTCACTGGCAATTGTTTGACTAAAATCTTGTCGTGCCTCTTCCCATTGATTAAGACGCTGGTTAGTTAGTCCTGAATAATAAGTAGCGATATACAAAGATTTATCAGCTTTAACGGCTGCTTTGAATTGTCCAAGAGCTCCTGTTAAATTGCCCATGTTATAGAGAGTCAAAGCCCAATAAAAATGCCCTAGCGCGAAGTCCGGTCTTAGTTCACAGGCTTGGCGAAACATGGGCATTGCTTCTTTAGGCTCACCCTCTCGTAGCAAAATCAAACCGGACTGGTAGTGAGGTTCGTAGTTTTGAGGATTAAGCTGTATGGATACATGAAAATATTTTTTTGCCTGAGCAAAATCACCCATGAGAAATTCTAGTTTACCTAACTCGCATATAAGCGCAGGATCGTTAGGACTTTCTTCGGCAATTCGCTTGATGATTGAGTTTGCTTCATCAAGCCTACTTTCATGAATTAACGCTGTTATTTGCTTTATTATCTGGGCAGACATGACAGTATATTCTCAAAAAGCGGAGAATACTGCTAGCACAAATACGCAAAGCAACAACTGTACCAACCAGAAGCCAAGAACTACTTGCCACTCAGGGATTCCTTTGTCGGCAAGGACTGCTTCAAAGTGGTGATGCAAAGGTGCCATACGGAATAGACGTTTGCCTTCGCCTGGTAGTTTGTGAGTGAGTTTGAATATGACGCTTCCTTGTACTGGTTTAGTGAGCTTGAAGTAACCTACCTGAGCAATAACGGATAGAGTTTCAAGGATATATATAAGAGCAAGCGGTATAAACCAGAGAGCTAATCCGCTTGCCAATACAATCGCTGCCAAAGAGCCACCAAGAAACAAGCTGCCGGTGTCACCCATAAATATTTTGGCTGGATAGCGATTGAATAATAAAAATGCAAACAATGAACCCGCACAGCTGAGAGCAAAAGCAGCCAAGTTATAGTCTTTCAAGGGCGATAGCATAAAAGCCAAAGTAATAAATACTAGTGCTGTTGTGCCAGCTGCTAGTCCGTCCATGCCGTCATGAAGATTGACAGCATTAGTGCAGGCTGCCACAACGCAGATTGATAGCCCGACAAAAAGCCAGGGTGGTAGGGTAACGAATTTATTTACTGGCACCAGCCATATTCCACTGCAATTACTGGTTTTTAAAATAACAATGCTAAACAAAAGTCCCAGTATCACTTCAGTAATTAAACGAAAACGGGGTGTTAAGCCGCGATTACTTTTTTGTGTTACTTTGGACAAATCGTCACTAGCCCCTAGTAAGGCACAAAAAAGAGCCAACAGTATTATGCTGATAGCTCTTGAGGTTGTATCTGCCCAGAGAGACATTTGCAAACTAGACTCTGCAGCGGAATATATAATATAGCCAAGCAAACTTGTTAGGGCAAATACAACCCCGCCGGTAGTTGGCGTTTTGTTTTTACTGGCATGGCTAGCAGGACCTTCCTCTCTGACGAATTGGTTAATTTGAACTTGCTTTAACCATTTTATGTAAAACGGTAGGACTAAAGCTGTAGCTATGAAAGAAAAAACGAAAGGTACAAGAGGCAAATGCAGTTTATGATAAATACTAAATAACAAATTTATTCACTATGTTTTTTAGTCAAGATAAAAACTGGTGACGATTTTGCGCTTGTCTTTAGCGTAATTAACAGATTCAAGAAGAGTATGACTGGTGTGATACAAGAAACAAATGATTTGCTGGCAGCGATCAATTATTTCATGATTACATATTTTGCTGGCATCAGCTAATGTCATAGAGCGTCGCTCTGGATATTCAGTTATATGCTTAATGCCTATAAGTAGATCTTGTACTTCGCCAGGTTGTTGATTAATTGTTTGCGGTAAAATAATTTCAAGGCGATCAGGATTGGCTCTTTGTGCGCCACGAATGACAGCCATATTCGTACCGTTTGCACCGCCACTGGTGACTACTTGATTGCCGGAAAGTACCAGGGCGTAACTAAGCATTTCTACTAGTTGCTGGTGTGTGAGGGGCAAGTTACGGGTGCCTATAATGGCTACTCGCCGGGGTCCGGATTGTTGGATTAATAATAGCTCTTGGGCCAACTCGTCAACGCTGGGAATTGTGGCTGAGCCTGCTTCGATTGATGCCATACTTTTGTTAGGGATTTAATATTGAGTTAAGAACAACCGAAATGCAGTCTACAGTCTACGGAGAGAAAATGCTTGTAGAAGTAAAGGAAGTTGTACACTTGATTACTATTGCTGGCAAATAATCATACGAATTGCTATTCGTTCTATTAAAATAGGAGGGTAATAAAGGAAAGGAAATGATGACTATAAGCCTGGAAGCGGGCAAAAATTTGCTTGCTCGCCTAAATAAAGAGCAAATCGCAGCAGTGACGCAAGGATTTGGACCGTCTCTGATAATAGCTGGCGCCGGTAGCGGCAAAACCACCGTTTTGATTCGCCGCATAGTTTTTTTGCTGTCCGAGCTAAATCAAGATCCTGATTCCATCCTGGCTGTAACTTTTACCAATAAAGCAGCTGCAGAGATGAAGCAGCGTATTAAAGTTATTCTTGGTGAAGATATAACCCGAAGTTTAGCCATTGGTACTTTCCATAGTATTTGTGCGCGGTTACTGCGACAAGAAATAGACTCATATGAGGCCGAAGAAGGTTGGCGCTGGAGCAGAAATTTTGCAATTTATGATGAAACCGATAGTGTTAATGTGCTCAAAGCCCAGATTACGGCTCTAAATTTAGACGAAAAGGTTTTCCCGGCAAAACAAATCAAGCACGCCATTTCTGCCATCAAAAATGATGGGTTTATGCCAGGAACTTATGCCAATAATGCAAAAACCCATCGGGAAACTCGTTTGGCACAGATATATGCCAGTTATCAGGGTGCTTTAGCTAGTAACAATGCCCTTGATTTTGACGATCTGATTTTGATTGTTAATGAATTAATGAGTACCAATCCGAATCTTTTGCATAGGTGGTATCAGCGTTTTCGTAATATTCTGGTGGACGAGTTCCAAGATACGAATAAAGCCCAATATGACCTGATCCGCATGCTCGCGGTCGGTAGCCCACTCAAGAAGAATCCCATTGAAGATGGACGTGAACGCAGCCTTATGGTGGTGGGTGATGTTGACCAATCAATTTATTCATGGAGAAAAGCAGATTTTCGAATTATCCTTGGTTTCCAAAATGATTTTTCTGACTGCAGGCTCATAAAACTGGAAGAGAACTATCGCTCTACAGCCACAATACTGGAAGTGGCAAATAGTATTATTGCCAATAATACGGAACGTCTGGAAAAAGTTTTGCGGTGTAATAGGAGCGAAGGAGCAAAGGGGCAGGTTTATGAAGCAAGCGATGAAATTGACGAAGCTTATTATGTGGCTGAAGAAATCAAACGCTTAAAAGCTCGGGGCAGAAGTCTATCAGATATAGTTATCCTTTATAGAACCAATGCTCAAAGCCGGGCTATTGAAGAAATTCTTGTGCGCGAGCACATCCCCTACACTCTTGTTGGCGGCACACGATTTTATGAAAGACAAGAAATCAAAGATGTTCTTGCTTACCTGAAGCTTATTTATAACGAGAAAGACAGCCAGGCATTTCTTCGCATTATCAATGTGCCTCGTCGCGGCATAGGCAAAGTTGCCCTAGAGCGGTTACACGAGTTTGCAGCCCAAGAAGAAATAAGCTTGATAGAGGCGTGTATAAAGGCTCCAGGCATAGCCGGCTTAGGTGCCAAAGCGCAACAAGGTCTTAAAGATTTTGGCTTGCGATTTAGACATTGGCAAGCTCTTGCGCAAGCCAATGTGGTGTCGGAATTATTGGCAGCAGTTTTAAAAGAAACTCGTTACCTTGAGCTTCTGGAAGAAGAAGCAAGAGCAACTAAAGATGAGCTGACTATGGGGCGAGTAGAAAATATTCAAGAGTTACTAGCTGTGGCGAAAGAATTTGAAGCCATAGCCGACGAAGCAAACTTAGAATCGTTCCTTACAAGAATTTCATTGGTGAGTGATCTTGATAGTTTTCAGGAAGGGCAGAGCGCAATTACGCTTATGACTTTGCATTCGGCAAAAGGGCTTGAATTTCCGATTGTATTTCTAATGGGTTTGGAAGAGGGCTTGTTTCCGCATATTCGTTCTTTGGATTCTCCACCAGCTTTGGAAGAAGAAAGACGGCTGATGTATGTGGGTGTCACGAGAGCTGCTGATCTTCTATATATGACCTTAGCTAGACGAAGGATGTTTCAGGGACGCTTTAACAATGGCGCCCCGGGTTTTAGTAGTAATTACTCTGTGCCCAGTCGGTTTTTAAAAGAGATATCTGCGGATTTGATTATCGGTTTTTATCCTGATGCAAAACCTGAACAGACATATTCGGATTCTAGAAGAATTCCTAACTCTGCAGAAAGGCCTAGAGCTAATGGAGTATCTGCTGTTCCATTGGGACAATCTAATGCTGGTAAAGCGTATAGAATGTCGGAGAATGGTGCCATGCGTATGTCTGGTATGACTGGCGGTGCCAATCAAAAAGGTGATAGACAATTCGATGCCCAAGCCTATCCACCATTAAAAGTCGGAGATATAGTGCAACACAATAAATTTGGTTTAGGACAGGTAGTGCAAGTCATCGGCGAAAAAAACAAAGAGCTTTACAACGTTGAGTTTAAAGAAACTGGTAAACGTTTGTTGGATCCTAAATTCGCCAGGCTAACTAAGATTAGCTGATTATTAAACGCTTCGTTCGTTCAATCCCCGCGCTCTCTCCGCTTGTCCCCGCTCGAGCTCCCCGTACATGTCGCCTCGCCCTCGCTGCTACCTCATATATACTTGTATACTATTTATTTGGCACATGCGGTAATCAAGGAGAATGAGTTTGACTACAGAACGAACTTTTGTGGCTGTTAAGCCAGATGGTGTGGAAAGAGGATTGGTTGGCGAAATCATCAAAAGATTTGAAAACAGAGGACTGAAGCTAGTCGGCTTGAAATTGATGACAGTTACTCCTGAGTTAGCCGAGAAGCATTATGGTGAGCATAAGGGCAAACCGTTTTACAATGGGCTGGTTAAACACATTACCTCAGGCCCGATTGTTGCCATGGTTTTAGAGGGCAAAAATGCTATTGCTATCGTGAGCAAAGTTGTCGGTGCCACCAATCCTGTTGAGGCATTGCCCGGGACGATAAGAGCTGATTTAGCCGCCGATATTGGCCGCAATGTTGTACATAGATCAGATGCCCCAGAAAGCTCTAAACGTGAAACAGATATATATTTCTCCGACAAAGAATTGATTTCTGGATGGAACAAAGCTATTGACCGATGGGTCTGGGAATAAAATCCATTATTTGACTATAAACATAGTCAGGACCGAGTTCATTTAAGCAGGCTATTGTATTTAGCCGACAGGTTTTTGAAAAACACGGCTGGCATTCGAGGTCTAAGGCTATAGAGCGGCTATGAGGTCCATAAGGCCCATTCCTTTTCCAGGGAGTACTGCCAAAAATACCGACAATTTTTGCTTTTCCAACTGCACTGGCTAAGTGTAGTGGACCGGTATCGCCCCCGATGACCAGTTGAACTCGATCAAATAAAGCTATTAGTTCGATTAGGCTCGTATTACCGGTAAGGTTGAGAACTGCATCTTGCTTTTTGGTTTTACTGATCAGATTTTGCTCTAATTGATTATTGGTGGTAATTTCCGACGCGCCACCACAGAGAATGACTTTATAGCCATTGCGCTCTATTAAGAGCTGCCCTAATTCCTGCCATTTATCGGCCGGCCAGATCTTGGTAGCCCATGTAGTACCTGGTATCAAAACCGCTACTGGCTGTTTGGAATCGTTGGACACTTCTAGCCAGCTTTGTACTTTTTGGCTTGCCTCGGTTGGCACCGCCGGTAGAGAGAATTCTGGATAGAGCAATTCGGGTTGAGCCGCCTCGACGTTGACCAGTTCAAATAATTTATTAGCCAAAATATTATATGAATCGATAATATGCTTGTCGGGAGAAAAAACGTCGCCAATGTCGACGGAGTGGGTAAGGAACTTGTCTGCCCACTCACGTGTATTGGCAAAGCCAATGCGGATTTTGGCTCCAGATAACCAGCCTAAAAAGGCGCTTTTGAAAAGACCCTGGGCATCAATGGCAATATCATAATGTTGTGATTTAAATTCGAGCCAAAAGTCTCGAAATTTTTGCCAGCGATTAACCGCAGGTGGTGAGGCCGCCAAAGCTGGTAGCAGTGATTTACCGGGAAATATAATCACCCTGTCTATTATTGGGTTGTTAATAAGGAGTGGTGCCGCCGCCTTCTCTACCAGCCACGTGACCCGAGAACCAGGCAGGTGGCGCTTAATGGCGCTCGCGAGCGGCAAAGTGGTGACCACATCGCCGAGTGCGGATAGTCTGATAATTAATATTTCTACTGCCACTTCTTATGGTGTTCTCCGTATTTAGTAATCTTACTTAACGATTGCGATTTTTGATACCAGCCATTAGAAATGGTGCGGCACCAGTGGTGGAGCGGATTTCTAAACATTAATCTGGTGCAGGTCTCGGGGTGTACCGCAAATGAATATACAAAATGCCACCAAATTATAGACTTTGTTGATAGAATCGTATGTGCCACTCTAAGTGGTGTTATTTAGCATAACTGGTCCGGCGTCATCTGTAATACCAGGTGCCCTGGAGAGCGAACCGGCGAAAGCCTATAGCTCAACCGGTCGTTCAAGAACCCGCCTTTAGCGGGTGGTTTCTAGTGCGTTTTTGTAAAAACTTGCGACACTTAATAATAAGGAGATTAATATGAAGGGAAGTTATAAAAAGCCATCTGGTAAATCAGCCAGGCCAGCTAAGCTCGGTACCAAAAAAATAGGGATGCGCAAATTTGGGCCCAAATCAGGAGCCAAGCACACAGTAAGAGCAAGTCGTGCTGCAGCTGCCATGCGTGGCAGTGAACAATACCTCTCTTACAGCGGCAAATTTACAGTTCGCTTACCTAAGTCTCTTCACCAAGCCTTAGTCGACAGAGCAGAAAAAGAAGGCGTTAGCCTCAATCTTTTCGTAACCAATGCTCTTTCAAGAACGGTGGCAACACCTGGAAAAAGCAAGCGCTAAATCTAAGTTAATCGCTTAAATAAGCGCTTCGTCCAATATAAACACTTAACATTAGCGATAATAGCCCGGGAAAGATCCTGTAAGCATTATCGCTAATGTATTTTTATTAACTATTCCTATTGATAAACCAATTTACTGAAGGGTGTCGCTTCTACAGCCAGGTAGCAGTGATTCGAAGATTCGTTATTGAATTTAGGCTTTTTAGGAAAATTTCATCAAGAGTATAAAGGACTTGAAATGGTGTACGGTAAAGTCTGTCAATAATATAATTTAGTGAATGTCTAACGAAATACCAGCCATAAATATAAGGCAGCAGTATTTGAACCTGGCGCCACAATTAGAGCAGGCAGTGATGTCTGTTTTGAATAGCGGTCATTACATACTTGGTGAACAGGGGCAAAAACTGGAAAAAGCAATTGCTGAGGTTTGCCATTGTCATTTCGGCGTTGGAGTGGCCAATGGCACCGATGCTTTGGAGCTGGCTGTTTGGGCTTTAGACATTGGTCCAGGGGACGAAGTGATAACTCCCTCTTTTACTTTTGCTGCTACAGCAGAAGCCATTGTTTTACGCGGAGCCAAACCTGTTTTTGTTGATATCGATCCTTCCACTTTCAATATCAATCCGGATTTGATTGAAAAAGTAATAACAGAAAATACAAAGGCAATTATGCCAGTTCACCTTTACGGTTTGCCGGCCGACATGGATCCAATTGTTGCTCTAGCAAAAAAATATTATTTAAAAATAATTGAAGACAATGCCCAGGCTATAGGGGCCGTCTATAAAGGGCGTCCAACTGGTTCTTTTGGCGATTTGGCTTGCATTAGCTTTTACCCGACAAAAAACTTAGCTGCCTGTGGGGACGCCGGCATGATTGTCACTAATAATGCAGACGTTTCTGAGCGACTAACTCGCCTGCGGGCCCATGGTATGAAAAAACGTTATTACCATGATGAATTGGGAGTAAATAGCCGATTGGACGAATTGCAAGCAGCAATTTTATTGACCAAGTTGCCTTATCTAGCGGGATGGAGCGAAAGAAGAAGAAGTCTTGCTAAGGCATATAATCGGGCTTTGGGATCAATCCCTTGGCTTAAATTGCCCAGAAACTTTGATAATGTTGAGCACGTGTGGCATCAATACACAGTGGTAGTGGAATTCGACGAAAAAGGTCCTCAGTCGCTTTTGCCTGCCAGTGTGCTCCGGGATAATATAATTCAAAAATTGGCACAAAATGGCATTGGTGCTATGTGTTACTATCCAGTGCCCATACATTTGCAAAAAGCTTTTGCTCAATTTGGCTATAAAAAAGGAGATTTGCCGGTAACAGAATTTCTTGCTGATCGGGTAATTTCTTTGCCGATGTACCCAGAACTCGAGGAGAAGTCAATTGAAAAAATTGCGGCTGTGCTAAATAAAATCGGACAAGAACTAACAGCTGTACCTTCGCCTTCGGTAAGTCCGGTTGGCGTGCAATTTTAAATACGCAACACTGGTTATAAAATTATCTAATTCTGGTTATGTCTAACAACACTAACTATATTAGTCCTAACTCTCAAATAGCGGCCAGCGTTCATTTATCGCCTGGCGTCTATATCGCTGATGGAGTAATTATTGAAGAAAATGTGCGATTGGAACCAGGAGCCATTATTTATGAAAATGTACATATAGGTGCCGGTTCTTTTATAGGGGCTCAGTGCATACTTGGTGAGAGATTAGCCGAATTTTTAAAGGATAAAAGTTATTCTAATCCTCTTTTGCAGATAGGTCCTGGTAGTGTCATTCGTTCTGGCACCATTATTTATGCCGGCGTCTCTATGGGTCATTCATTTCAAACTGGCAACAGAGCTGTAATTCGTGAATATAGTGTTTTTGGCGACGATTGCAGTTTCGGTACGCTTTCGCAATCTGACGGACATATTAAGGTTGGCAATCGTTGCCGCTTTCACAATAACGTATTTATTGCTACTTACACAAACATCGAAGATGACGTTCATTTCTATCCTATGTCTTGCACCGTAGATAGTCTGCACCCTCCTTGTCAAAAAGGCAGGCAAGGTCCGCATTTGGAAAGAGGAGTTATAGTAGGAGCGAAAGCTCTTATTTTGCCCCGAGTGAGAATAGGGGCCGGCGCTGTTATAGCCGGTGCTTCAGTAGTAACCAGCGATGCGCCACCGCAGGCGGTGCTAGTCGGTTCACCGGCTAAAGTAGTTAAAATGCGTTCCGAAGTGCGTTGCCATATAGATGATCGTCTGGCCTATGAGGTTGCTCTAGAAACTCTTCCTGCGTGAGTTTGCCCGACGCCTTCATCTTTAACTCAATTGGTCTCACGAGGTTTTTAGATCGACACTATGTTGCAAGCTCGTGTCAGAATCTGCATTGCTTGCTATGCGAACAGCACAATCTGCCCTATTGAGTAAAAACGCATGAAGTCCTGGAACGCCAGTGGG
>Ga0116230_10004890_pt1 | contig 13119 bp, 14 predicted proteins | sample S1TSphfallax_3_FD_88678 | JGI IMG/M metagenome (GOLD analysis project Ga0116230, IMG submission 88678) | Host-associated microbial communities from peat moss isolated from Minnesota, USA - S1T2_Fd - Sphagnum fallax MG | ecosystem: Host-associated > Plants > Peat moss > Unclassified | place...
ACCGCTGCACACCGCCCTTGAGCATTTGCAGATAGCGACCGGCTACGTGATGGAGGCAGGGATGTCGAATCACGACGAAATCGGCGCGGCATCGGTCGACTATCTGCGCCTGTTCGGCCTGGTAGCGCTTGGCTTCATGTGGGCGCGGATGGCGAAGATCGCGCTGCCGAAGGCCGAAGGCGCCTTGTTCTACGAAGCCAAAATCGGCACCGCGAAATTCTTCGTGCAGCGATTGTTGCCGCAGACCGCTTCACTGCTCGCGGCAATCCAGTCTGGCTCCGAAACGATGATGGATTTTGCGGACGCGGCTTTCTGACAGAGCCTGTCAGGCCACCGATTCGAGTTATAACGCCATCTTGCGCGGCCGCGCCAGCGCTTCCGAGGCATAGTCGGAAGCGCCGCCATATCTCGGCATTCGCAACGACATCACGGGTTTTTCCACCCCATGATGCAGCAGCGCCGCCACCGCCAGCGGCGCCAGAAGCGCCGACGGCAGCCATAGCCACGTGAAGAGCGTCCCATTGCCGTGCGCCAAGCGCGAGGCAAACAGCATCAACGCGCGCTGCACCGGCTCGTTGACCAGATACAGAGGGTAGGAGATCGCGCCTAGATATTGCGCGGTGCGGCTCTCGAGCAGCGCGCCGAGCACCGGAAAACCATCCCAGGCCTGGACCCCAAGCATCAGCGCCCACGCCAGCGGGATGAACGCCCGACCCGGTTCCGATGACGTCAGTCCCAGCACGGCCGTGGCAAGAATACACACCAGCAGCAACCCCCAGCCGCCGCCCCGCCACCAGACCGCCGATGCGAGCCCAAGGGTGAACCAGGGTGCCGCGTCCGGCAAAAACGCCCGGCTGAACCGCCAATAGTCCGGCAGCAGCGGTTCGACCAAATGATAAACGATACCGGTTGCCAGCAGCCAGATCGTAAATCGGGACAGCCGGTCGAATCCGGGCAAACGTGCCAGGACCAGAGCAATCAGCAGGTAGAACTGCCACTCGGCCGAGAGGCTCCAGGCCGGTCCTAGCAGCGTGACATAGGCAAATGGCAGAAGCCCCTGCGGCAGCAGCCCCTGAACCAACACAAGATGCGCGGCTACGTGCCAGCCCAGCGCCGGCGGCATACCGCCGCCGAGAATGTCGTCCGCCAACGGGACGCCCGCCGTCCAGGGCAGCACCGGCGAGCCTAATGCAAGCACGCAAAGCGACAGGGCGAGCGCCACAAAGTACACCGGCAGGAGCCGGCGGCCCCGCGCCAGCATGAATGGCCAGAACCGGCCGGCATGGTGCGAGAGCGAAAAGATGATCACCAGCCCGCTGAGGGCAAAAAATAGATCGACCGCCGCCTCGCCGTGACGGAAGGGGGCGGCTACCCAGCCCGGCAGCACCGCTATCGGCACTGCGTGGCCCACCATTACATAAACGGCCAAAACGCCGCGAAAACCATCCAAGCGGGAAAGCCTTCTCATGATTTCAACCTATACTGGTGTTTTGGAAGGCGCCAGAGTAATTTTGGACAACACCCGGAGGAAATTTCACGGCGATTGGGACGCGTAATCCGGTTTGCCTCCCATATCACCTGGCAATGGCACATCTTGAAAGGCGAACCATGAGAGGCTTGTCGAAATTTCTGGCGCTGTTGGCCGTCAGCGCCGGACTCGCCGGTTGTGCCATCTTTGGCGGCGCCCCGCCGGCGGCGCCGCAGCCCGCAAAGCCGATCGACGCCGCACGCTTCTTCACCGGCCGCTGGTATGAAATGGCCCGCACGCCGATCGGCCTGACCACCAATTGCGTCGCCGGGACAACCGATTTCTTTACCCGGCCAAGCGGCCGCCTGGTCGAGCTTGACGAGTGCCGGATGGGCTCGCCGGAGGGCCGGGTGAAGAAGTTCCGGGGGCCAATCGACATGCTCGACCCCGGCCAGAACAATGAATTCGTGGTCCACTATATCCTGTATGGCTTCATCCCCTTTTCGGTGACCTATTGGATTCTCGACCGTGCCGATGACTACAGCTGGTTCATCGTCAGCGACCCGTCATTCCAGCAGATTGCGATTCTCGACCGCTCACCGCGCCCCTCGGACGCCGAGATCTCCGCCTTGACCGCCCGGGCGCGGGCACTGGGCTACGACACCAGCAAACTAGAATTTCCGCCCCATTTCCCGCCCGGGCAGGGGTAATCAGAGCCCCACAAGGGCGCGGGCGAACTCCATTGGATCGAATTCGCGCAAATCCGCCGCCTGTTCGCCGGTGCCTACCGCGTGGATGGGCAGGCCGAACCGGTCGGCGAGCGCGACCACAATCCCGCCTCGCGCCGAGCCGTCGAGCTTGGTGACGATCAGCCCAGTCAGCTCCACCATTTCCTTGAACGTCCCGACCTGCATGATCGCGTTCTGGCCGATCGTCGCATCCAGCGTCAGCAGGGTCGCGTGCGGCGCGGTCGGGTCCAGCTTACGGATCACCCGGATGATTTTCCGCAACTCCTCCATCAGCGCGGTCTTGTTATGGAGCCGCCCGGCAGTGTCGATCAGCAGCACGTCTGCGCCCATCGCCTGCGCCTTCGCGAGAGCGTCGTGCGCCAGCGACGCCGCATCGGTATTCGCCGGCGCGGTCACCACGGTCGCCCCCGTGCGCTCACCCCATATCTGCAACTGCTCCACCGCGGCGGCGCGGAACGTGTCGCCGGCTGCCAAGACCGAGATCAATCCCGCGTCCCGATAGCGGCTCGCCAGTTTGCCGATGGTGGTGGTCTTGCCGGCCCCGTTTACGCCGGTCATCAGAACCACATACGGCTTGCGGGCTGCATCCGGCACCAGCGGGACCACGACCGGTGCGAGAATCCTGGCGATCTCCGCCGCCAGCGCCTCCTTAATTTCTTGGTCGGACACCTCTTTGCCAAATCGGGTGCGGCGGAACAGATCGATGACGGTATTGGAGACAGCATGGCCAAGATCGGCCGCGATCAGCGATTCCTCCAACCCCTCCAGCGCCACCTCATCGAGCGGCCGCTTGGTGAAGGTCGCGGCAATGTTGCTGCCAAGCTTCTCCGCACTACGCGACAGCCCGGCTTTGAGCCGGGAGAAGAAGCCGGACATCAGAACAGCTCCGGCAGCGTGCCGGCAAAGGCGGTGACCGCCGGCCCGCGCATCAATACGTGACCGTCGTCCCGCCAGGTGATCAGCAATTCGCCCCCATCCATAACCAGCCACGCCCGCCGCGCCGCCAGCCCCCGCCGGTGGGCATTGACCAGGGCCGCGCAGGCACCGGTGCCGCAGGCAAGTGTCAGGCCGGTCCCGCGCTCCCATACGCGCAGACGGATGCGCTCGGCCGACTCAACCAGGGCAAAGCCGATATTCGCCCGCTCCGGAAAGAGTCTGCTACGCTCCAGCGCGGGTCCGATCGTTTCTATCGGCAGATGCGTCAGGTCGTTCACAAAGAATGTCGCGTGGGGGTTGCCCATCGAGCAGGCGGCTGGATCTTCGACCGGCCCCATAGCCAACCGCAAATGCAATGTGTCTGCGGGGCCGCTCAGCGGAATATCGCCCCATTCGAACCGCGGCTCCCCCATATCCACCTCGACCAGACCAGGGCCCAGAACATCCGCCGCCAGCAGGCCAGCGGCCGTGCGAATAACGACGTGCCGCGCGCCGGTCTCCTCGGCGATCAGCGCCGCCACGCAGCGGGTGGCGTTGCCGCAGGCGCCTGCTTCCGTCCCGTCCGCGTTCAAAATCCGCATGAACGCCGCCACCTGCGCATCCGGCTCGATCACAACGATCTGGTCGCACCCGACGCCAAGCCGGCGGTCGGCAATCCGGCGCGCCGAGGCCGGCGATAGGCTGACCGGCGTTTCGCGGCCATCCAGCACCACGAAATCGTTGCCGGCGCCGTGCATTTTCAGAAACGGGAGCGACATGGGCGCTTTATGCCGCTTTCGTGGCGCGCTGCCAAACCGCGGCAACGCGAGAACCGCCGAACCGAGCGGTTACATAACGGCAAGAAAGACCCGTCGTTGTTGCGGCGGCCGCGGCTCATCCCAAAATTTTAGTTTCATGCATCGATAAAGGCTGATGATGGCAAGCACGACGGTTGCAAAACGGCGGATTCGGCGACGCGGAAGCATTCTGTTGTCTGTCCTTTCCGGCCTTATCATCCTCATCGCGCTTCTAATCATTTTCTGGAACTGGGATTGGTTCATCCCAATCGTCGAGTCGCAGGCCTCGGCAGCGCTCGGCCGCAAGGTCACACTTCAGCATTTCAACGTCGGCCTTGGCCGCACCACGACGATCACCGCCTCCAAAATCGCCATCGCCAACCCGACTGGCTACACGCCGCCCGCCGGCGACCCGCCGGATTTCGCGACGATCGACCGGTTGGTCGTGAAGGTCGACGTGATGGCCTATATTCAACATCGGATTCTCAGCCTCACGACGATCGAGGTCGATCACCCGGCCGCAACCGTCCGGCAACTTGCCGACGGGCAAGACAATTACACGCTGAACCTCGCCGGAAACAAGAACGGCGCCAAAAGCAGCGGCAAACCTCCAAAGCTCGGCGATCTGATCATCAATGACGGCAGCGCCGCCGTGATCATGCCACGCATGAAGACCGATTTTGACCTGGCCATCCAGACCCGGCAGGCCCCTGCGAACGACCCATTGTTCACGGGCGGCGAAATCGAGGTCGACGCCAAAGGAACCTATGCCGCCGCGCCGATCACCGGCACATTCATCGGCGGCGCGCTGCTATCCCTGCGCGACCCATCGACCCCGTATCCAGTCGATCTGCACATTCAGAACGGGACGACGACCGCCAGCCTGATCGGCACGATCGAGGACCCCGCGACCTTCGGCGGCGCGCACCTCAAGCTGTCCTTCGCCGGCCAGACCATGGCAAATCTCTACCAGCTCACCGGTGTGCCGATCCCGTCAACCCCGCCATTCAGCCTCGCCGGCGACCTGAACTACTCCCGGAGCGAAATCCGCTTCGAGAATTTTACCGGCCGCGTCGGCTCCAGCGATCTTGAAGGTACGATCACCGAAACGCCCGGCACGCCTCGTCAGGTCAACGCCGATCTGATCTCGCACCGCGTCGATCTTACCGACCTCGCCGGCTTCCTCGGCGGCACGCCCGGCAAGACGACCACGCCGGGCCAGAATGCGGCGACGCGGGAACAGATGGCAAAGGCGAATGCCAGCCCGAGCCTATTGCCAACCAAGCCGTTTGACCTGCCGAAGATCAAGATCGCCAATGTCGACCTGCGCTACGATGGCGAGCACATCATCAACCGCGACGTGCCGCTGGACAATCTGGTCGTCCATCTGATCATCCAAAACGGCCGCATCACGGCCGATCCGTTGAATTTCGGCGTCGGCACCGGCACCGTGGAGAGCGCCTTCGACCTCGACCCGATCGGCAACGTTCTGCACACCACTGCGCATATCGATTTCCATGATCTGCCGCTGTCCCGGCTGATGGCGGCGACGCATAGTTTTGCCGGAAATGGCACCATCGGCGGCTCGGCGCATCTGAAAACCACCGGGGATTCGGTGGCGCAGATGCTCGGCCGCGGCAATGGCGGGCTGCAATTGTTCATGCAGAACGGCGGCGACATCAGCGCGTTGCTGGTGGATCTGGCAGGCCTGCAGGTCGGCGACGCCGTGCTCTCCGCCCTTGGCGTCCCCAACAAGACCAACGTGCAATGCCTGGTTTCCGACTTCGTCCTGACGGATGGCGTGGTGGACACCAAGGCACTGCTGGTGGCAACCTCGGAAGCGAACATCCTCGGCTCCGGCACGGTCAATCTGGCCGAGCAGAAACTCGACCTCGCGCTACGCACGCAGGCGACGCATTTTTCGATCGGGTCGCTCTCGACCCCGATCAATATCGGAGGAACGCTGAAACACCCGAGCGTATTGCCGGCGCCGGGCCCCCTAGCGGAGCGCGCCGTGCCGGCAATCGGCCTTGGCGTCCTGTTCCCGCCGCTGGCCTTGATCCCCACGATACGGCTCGGCCTTGGCGACAAGAATGCCTGCGCGGATACGTTAGAAAACCTGCGCGAGGGTCACCCACACAACGCCTGATACGAACCGGCTTAATGCCCGGCATTGGCTCCGGAAAAATCAGGGGCCAATCCGGATGCCGCGAGTTGCCCGGCAAGCGCCGACTTCAGTTTGGAAAGCCCCGCCTCGGAGCCGGATTCCGCGCGGGCGACCAGCACCGCCTGGGTGTTGGACGCGCGCAACAACCACCAGCCATCTTCGGTCGTGACCCGCACGCCATCGGTGTCAGAAACCTTATCGCCGGCCGCCTTCAGCCGCTCCGCAACCTCCCGGACCACGGCAAATTTTCGGCTCTCCGCGCAATCAAAGCGAAGCTCCGGCGTGTTGACGACGCTCGGCAGGCTCTCCCGGAATTGCGCCACGCTCTCGCTGCCTCGGGCGACAACGCCAAGCAGCCGCACCGCGGCATACAGCGCGTCATCGAAGCCGAACCATTTGTCGTTATAAAAAATATGCCCCGACATTTCGCCGGCCAGCGGCGCGCCGGTCTCCGCCATCTTCGACTTGATCAAGCTGTGGCCGGTCTTCCACATCAACGGCTTGCCGCCGGCCTTGGCGATTTCGTCGAACAGCACCTGGCTCGCCTTCACGTCGGCGATGATCGTGGCTTTCGGGTGCTCCTTCAGGACATCCCGCGCCATCAAAATCAGGAACTGGTCGCCAAACAGAATATGCCCCGCATTGTCGACAATGCCGATCCGATCCGCGTCGCCATCGAACGCCACGCCGATATCGGCCCCCTGCTTCTTCACCGCCGCAATCAGTTGCTCAAGGTTTTTCGGCACGGTCGGGTCGGGATGGTGCGCCGGAAAATTGCCGTCGATTTTCGCGTTGAGAACCGTGTGCTTGCCGGGCAGTTTTTCCAAAAGTTTGCCCAGCACGTCGCCGGCCGCGCCATTGCCATTGTCCCAGACGATGTTCAGCTTCTTCTCGCCGTCCCAGTCCTGCAGCAGCCGCGCGACGTAAGCCTCGCTCACATCCTTGCGCGTGACGTTGCCGGCAGCCTCCGGCACCACCTCGCCCGCCGCCGCCCGTTTGCCAAGGTTAATAATATCCTTGCCGAAGAACGGCTTTTTCCCGATCAGCATCTTGAAGCCGTTGTAGTTCGCCGGATTGTGACTGCCGGTGACCATAATGCCGCCGTCGGTCTCTTCGGTGAACGCTGCGAAGTACAGCATCGGCGTCGGCCCGCAGCCGATCGAGACAACGTCCATCCCGCTGGCGACCAGCCCGGCAATCAGCGATTCTTCCAGCATGGGCGAGGACAGCCGGCCGTCGCGGCCGACCGCCACGCGCTTGCCACCCTTATCCGCGATGATCGACCCGAAGGTGCGGCCGATCGCGAAGGCGTCAGCCTCGTTCAACGTTTCACCGACGATGCCGCGAATATCGTACTCACGGAGGGAACTCTCGTGAAACTCGTGGGAAAATTTCATGGTACTCTCAGGAGTTGACGTAGTTTTTCAAAAATGCACGCACCGCGGGACCGAGGTCAGGGCGCGCCAGCGCAAAAGCCATCTGCGCCTCCAGATACCCGACCTTGTCGCCGCAGTCGAACCGGCGCCCCTCGAACTTCAACCCGTGGAAGGGCGTGTGACCGATCATCTTTGCCATCGCGTCGGTCAACTGGACTTCGTTCCCGGCGCCGCGTTCCATCTGCGACAGGAAATGCACGACTTCCGGCAGCAATACGTAGCGGCCGATGATGGATAGATTTGAGGGCGCGTCCTTGGGCGCCGGCTTTTCAACCAGGCCGAGTACCTCGACCCGGTTGTTCGCAACCTCGCCGATTTTCAGGATGCCATAGCGGTTGGTCTGCTCCGGCGGAACCTCAGTCACCGCGACCACATTGCCGCCGGTCTCGTGGTAGACATCCGCAAGCTGGGTCATGCAAGGTGTGTCGCTGAGAACGAGGTCGTCCGGCAGCAGGATCGCAAACGCGTCGTCGCCGATGAAGGCGCGGGCGCACCAGATGGCGTGACCAAGACCGAGCGGCACCTGCTGCCGTACGGTGGTGATCGAGCCAGGCGGCATCGCCTCCTCACGCAGTAAGTCCAGCGCATCGCGCTTGCCCCGTTCGGCCAAGGTCGCCTCCAGCTCAAACGCGATGTCGAAATGGTCGATCAGCGCCGTTTTGCCGCGGCCGGTGACCATACAGAATTGTTCGATGCCGGCGGCCCGGGCCTCATCCACCGCGTACTGGATCAGCGGCTTGTCGACGACCGGCAGCATCTCCTTCGGCATCGCCTTGGTGGCGGGCAGGAACCTGGTGCCGAGGCCGGCAACCGGCAGCACGGCCTTGCGGAGCGGTTTGATCAATCGACTCTCCTTGACTCACCATGGAACGGGATTTTGACCCCCTCAAGCAGGGATCGGGAGATGAGTGCCACGACCGCAAAATGCCAGCAAGCCGGGGATGATGAACAGCTCTTTATCATTTTGATGCCTCAATTGTTACCCAAACGCCAGCATGCAGCGCCGCCGCTTCCGCCTCCAGAAGTGGGCCGACGACCTCGATCTCGCGCTGGCCGGCGGCGAAGACAGTGCGGCAGGGCAGATCGAGCGTCGGGTTTTCCGGATGATCGCCGGTGGCGGCTTTCAGGGCGCGCTCCGTCATGCCGAACACCAGGCGGCCGATACCTGCCCAATAGATTGCGCCGGCGCACATCGCGCAGGGTTCGGCCGAGCTGTACAGCGTGCACGTCCGCAGGAATTCCGGGGCAAAACTTGTGCTGGCGCGGGTACAGAGCACTCGCTCGGCATGGCCGGTCATGTCACGGTCCGGCAGATAGGCATTCTGCTGCTCAAGCAATATCTCGCCGCCCGGACCGGCGAGAATGGCGCCGAACGGGTGACTGCCGGCGGCCCGGGCTTGCGCCGCCACGGCAAATGAGCGGCGCAAAAGCGTCTCATCGTCGCTCATTGCTGCAGCAGTTCGGCGAGCGTTAAGGCAATGACCTCGGTGGCCCGGTGCAAATCCGCCAGCGGGAGCCTTTCATCGGCACGGTGAGCATTGGCTTCCTCGATGCTCCTCGGCCCGGCGCCATACAGGACGATCGGGATGCCGGCGGCGGCGTAGTGCCGCGCGTCCGTGTAGAGCGGCACCCCGAACGTCGTGATCGGCTCGTCAAATACCGCTGTCGCATGGGCGCACAGAATTTTAGTCAGCCGGTCGGCGCCCGCTGACGGGATCAGCGGGGCTGCCAGAAGGATCCGGCGGACCGAGACCGCGGCGCCGTTCGCCTCAACGGCCTCGATCAAGCGTGTAAGATCCGCTTCGACCATCGCCGGATCCTCGTCGGGGATGATCCGGCGGTCCAGCCGGAAGGCGACCCGGTCCGGCACGACATTGGTGTTGATACCGCCCTCGATCAGGCCGACGGTCAGGCTCGGTGTGCCAATCCCGGGTATCTCCGACGGTTTGCGATGCAAGGCGGCGCGAGATTCGTATAGTGCGACAAGAATGTTCGTCGCCGCCGCCAGTGCATCGATGCCGGTTTCCGGCCGCGCGGCATGAGCGGACCTGCCAGTGACCGTCACTTCAAGATGCAGGCAACCGTTATGCGCGTTGACCACGGCATAGGAGAAGCCAGCCGCGATTGCGAGGTTCGGTTTGGCGAGACCTTGTTCCAGCAGCCAAGCCGGGCCGATCTCGCCGCCGGTTTCCTCATCGTAGGTAATGTGCAGCTCCACCGTCCCGGCCAGATTGGCGCCGGAATCCCGTAGTGCTGCCAGGGCGAAAGCGTAGGAGCAGATATCGGATTTCGAAACCGCGACGCCGCGGCCGTACATCCATCCGTCTTTCACCGTGGCGCCGTAGGGATCGACGGTCCAGCCATCGCCCGGCGGTACCACATCGCCATGCGCGTTCAGCGCGATGACCGGACCATCCCCGAAGCGGTGCCGCACGATCAGATTGGTGGCGCTGATCATGCCCTGCGCCTTGACCAGCGCCGCCGGCACCCCGTGCCGCTCCACAGCAAACCCCAAACCCTCCAGAAGCATCGCGGTTGCCTCGGCGTGCGGGGCGCAATCGCCCGGCGGGTTGTCGGAGGGAACCCGCACCAGTGCTGCCAGAAAATCCTCCCGCGCCGTCCTGGCTGAAGCAATCAGATCGCGCAGCTTGCTCATGACGGCGGTTTGAAGTTTTGCAGGAAGCTCGTCAATGCGGCGACCGCGAGGGCCGCATCCTCCGCGGTGATCGACTCTTCCGGCGTATGACTGATGCCACCCTTACAGCGCACAAACAGCATGCCGACCGGGCACAGGGAGGCAACCGCCATGGCGTCGTGCCCGGCGCCGCTCGGCAAATGGAACGGCGATATGCCAAGCTGGCCTATGGCCGCCGCGAATTGGGCCTGCAACCAGGGCGCGCAGGGCGTGGCGGCTGCGTCATGGGTCCGGTTAATGCTCAAAGCGACGGCGCGCCCGGCGGCGATGCTTTCAAGGCGCGCCGAAATGCCGGATAGGGCGGCGGTGCGGACGGCATCCTCGGGCGCCCGGATGTCGACGCTGAACGTCACCGACCCAGGAATGCTGTTCGGCGCACCGGGCAGCACCGCCAGGCGGCCCACCGTCGCGACCAGGTCCGGCTGCCGCAGGGCCAGCTCCTCGATCGCCAGAATCATTTCCGCGGCGGCGGTCAGCGCGTCATGGCGGAGCGCCATCGGCACCGTGCCGGCATGCCCGGCGGCGCCGGTGACGGTAATCGAGAGCCGATTGGCACCATTGATGGCGGTGACGATGCCGAGCGGAAGATCGCGGGCCTCAAGCACCGGCCCCTGCTCGATATGAAGCTCCACATAGGCGCATACGCGGTCCGGCCGGCGGGCCACCGCGGAGATGCCGTCAGGATCGCAACCGAAGTCTCGCAGCGCCTCCGCCAGGCTGGTCCCCGCCTCATCCCGCAGCGCCAGCGTCGCGGGATCGAACCGCCCGGCGACCGCGCGCGAGCCGGCGAGCGTGGCGGGGAAGCGCACGCCCTCCTCGTCCCCGAAAGCGATGATCTCGACATTGTAAGGCAACGGGCCGACCGCCCGAACCGCCTCGATCGCCGCCAGGACGCCGAAATTGCCGTCGTACCAGCCGGCATTCCTGACCGTGTCGATATGCGAACCGAGCAGCAGCACCGGCGCGTCCGCCGGCGCGTGGCGGGTCCGGCCGACGACGTTGCCGATGGCGTCAACCGACGCGTCCAGGCCCGCTTCCCGCATGAAACCTTGCACCATGGCCGCCGCCGCCGCATGCGCGGGGGAAAGAAACAGCCGGGTCAGACCGCCCGGCTCGTCCGACAACGTCGCCAATTCGGCTAGGCGGTCCATCAGCGATCGTGCGGCCATGAAATCCGTGTTGCAGTGCAAGAGCCGTTCATACAGTATGGAACGACGCAGGAGCGAGACAAATATGACGGCTGACGCCCAAAGTTCATTCATGCACCGGGCCATCGACCTCGCGTATCAGGGCATGGCGGGCAAGCACGGCGGGCCGTTCGGCGCGGTGATCGTCAAGGATGGCATTGTGATCGGGGAGGGTCATAACCGGGTGCTGTCCTCGAACGACCCGACCGCGCATGCCGAGGTGACCGCGATCCGTAATGCCAGCGCGAACATCAAGAATTTTGATCTCTCCGGCGCGGAGATTTACGTGAACGGCCTGCCTTGCCCGATGTGCATGTCGGCGATTTTCTGGGCCCGGATCGACAGGGTATATTATGGCTGTTCCGCGGCGGACGCCGAAGAGATCGGCTTCGACGATGATGAATTCTATCGCCAACTGGCGAAACCGCCCGCGGAACGCACGGTCCCGGCGATCCAGTTGACCAATTGCCACGCCGAGGCGCGGGCCTGCTATCAGGCCTGGGCCGATAACGATGCGAAAGTGCCGTATTGATCCGATGATCGAGGCCGCCGACCGCGAAGCGTTCGTCAAGCGATTTGCGCATCTGTTCGAACACTCCCCTTGGGTCGTGGAGCACGCCTGGGAGAAGCGGCCGTTTGCGAACGCCGAGACATTGAACCAAGCCCTCATGACCACGGTTCACGAAGCGGCGCCGGACAAGCAACTTGCACTGATCCGGGCGCATCCGCAGCTGGGGATACGCCAGGCTTTGACGGATGCTTCGGAGGCCGAGCAGGCCGGCGCTGGGCTGAAGGCGCTAAGTGCCGACGAATTCGCGCGGTTTGCAGCGTTGAACGCGGCGTATCAAGAGAAATTCGGGTTTCCGTTCATCATCTGCGTCGGCGGAAAGACCAAGAGCGAAATCCTCGCGGCGTTCGAAGCGCGCCTGCTAAACGACGCGCCGACCGAGCAAAATGCGGCACTCGACGAAATCGGGGGTATCGCGTGGCTGCGACTGGCGCGGGTCCTGGGAGAGGCGGAATTGGCGCCATGAGCCTGACCACGCATGTTCTGGATACCGCACGGGGCTGTGGCGCCGCCGGCATGCGCGTGGAAGCACGGCGTATGGGGTCCGGCGAGTTGGTCTCCCACACGCTGGACGCCGGCGGCAGGGCCACGCTTTTGCCGGATATTGTCCCTGGCGTGTATGAAATTTCCTTCCACGCCGGCGATTATCTCGGCGCGGCTGGATTTTACGACGTGATCCCTGTGCGCTGCAAAATCGACGATCCGGAGCAGCACTACCACGTTCCGTTGATCCTCTCGCCGTTCGGGTACTCGACCTATCGCGGCGGGTGACATGACGGAGCAAAATTATCCGCGGGATCTGGTCGGCTACGGCGGCGCGCCGCCGCACGCCGCATGGCCGAACGGTGCGCGGATCGCGATCAACTTCGTACTATTCTACGAATAGGGTTCAGAGAACTCGATCCTGCACTGCGCTCCAGCCTCGGCATTCTTTCTCTCCCAGATCGTCAACGACGAGCCGAGCGCGGGAATGCGACATGTCACTATGGAGATACTGTACGAATACGGCGCGCGCGCCGGATTCTGGCGGGTCCGCCGGCTGTTCGTGGAGCGCGGCCTGCCGTTGACCGTGTTCTGTGTCGCGATGGCGATGGAACGAAATCCCGCCGTGGTCGATGCCATGCTGCGGGCGGGTTG
>Ga0116230_10004891_pt1 | contig 13119 bp, 5 predicted proteins | sample S1TSphfallax_3_FD_88678 | JGI IMG/M metagenome (GOLD analysis project Ga0116230, IMG submission 88678) | Host-associated microbial communities from peat moss isolated from Minnesota, USA - S1T2_Fd - Sphagnum fallax MG | ecosystem: Host-associated > Plants > Peat moss > Unclassified | place: USA...
ATTTTTTGGGGGGAAACATTGGGCACCTCCATTTTGCTACCTTTATAGTTTGTAAACACGGAATTTCAACTTTGGCCATAGCTTATGGGATAAAGTTGTGGTGCTATTGGGAACAACTTTGGGAGCACATTGGGACCTTGGGAATCTTTAGGAACTGGATGGGGACATTTTTGGGAACTTGATGGGAATACATTGGGCCTAGGTGTATATTGAGCCTTCTCATTGGCTGCATGCAAGTTTTTTGTCTTTAAACTGCTTGTCACCATTTTCCACCTAGGCTAATGGAAGGAAAGGGTAGTATGGGTGTATTATAAGCACATGGAAGGAGCGTGGCTAAGTTAGGGTTTTTGTCTTATTTGGAAGTGGCCCCTTTAGATGGGGTGTGTCTCACCTAGGAAAAAGCCTCAAAAGGGCCATCTTATTTATGGGCTCAATTTGATAGGTTGACGAAAAGAAAATATTCTGATAAGTTGGCCAACGAATTACCCTTTGACAACCCACTCCTTCACAATTTTCACATGTCAAGATCCCATGTGGACTCTCCTTGTGGCATTGGGACAACGTGGAGAATCTATTACACCCATACTCCCCTTTCCTTCCATTGGGCCCAAGGCAAAAATGTTGACAAAAAAAAGTCTTAGAAATAAAAAATTTATGCAGCCAATTGGAAGGTAGGCTCAACATGCAAGAGGGGGGCCTAGTTGGGAATGCCCAATGTTTAAAAAAAAAGTTGTGATGGGACAATCAAAGTAGCTCCTTCAAGGGAAAAAAAGAAGCTTTGGGCACACCCCTCAACTAATTAATAAGAAGGATGAATAGGTAGGTATCCTAGTTCTTAAGAAGGGGTATTAGCCCAGGTGAATAAGCCCATAATATGCATAGAAGAATGTGTTAGGGTCATTGGCTTGCTCACTTGAATCTTATCTATTTTTCAATTTCCTTTGTGAACTCTTTTGAGTCTCATATTTAATATGAATCAGATTACATGTTTGTGAAGCTTATTGAAACCTATAGTTTTGTTTCATTTGGCCCTATAATAATTCAAGGATAATTAAACTTTAAGTAAATTTCTTTTGGTTGGTATATGCTTGCAAAGTACTATTCTACTCCAAAGTACTATTCTACTCCATGCATTAGTTAATTTAGAGTTAATGTTCACAGTGGATGCCATCTAGAAAAATTTCAGTAGGTAGTCAAGATTATTGAAGGATTCTGTTTTTCCCCTACTTTAGTATCTAGTATGTAGCCAAATTTGGCTAAATCATCTTATGGATGATCACCACTTCAGCTAGATCACAAAATTGACTAAAAACAAAAACACCCTGAATTGTTCTCATTATATAGTTTTTTTTCATGTGTACACCCAAATAAAATTCTCATTTTTTTCATTATAATAAGTGTCTTTATGGAATAGGATCCTAAGCAGACCAAGAGGTATATACATTTCAATGTGCTCCTTTTTAGTGCCTATAATGACGTGCTAACACAACCTAAATACCTAATTAAAACCTATCCATACCCTAGCTTGTCTTGAACAAAATACTCCAAAAAATATGGCACCCCAGTTCATAAGCCTCCAAGAAAATGTTGAGCGCTTACTTTGCTCATTCCATTCTAAGCAATCCCATCAAAAGATGCTTTGTTCTTTTAACTCATCACCACTAAGGTCATATGGTTGAAAGAAAAGCATGAAACTAGTGACCTAAGCAATCCCATTAAAGGTGCTTTGTTCTTTCAACTCATCACCACTAAGGTCATATGGTTGAAAGAAATGCATGTAAGTAGTGACCTATGTGTAATTGACAGACTAAAAGTTGAAACCCTATTTTAATGAATGGTTTTGTCAATAGCCACTCACATTGGTGAACTCTACATGTCAAGTGTGCAAAGCTTAGAATAGTTTTTGTCCATATCTAGTAAGCTTTGTCAACCCAATGTTGAGTGTACAAAGAAGAGAGATAACTTAGATCCCTTTGGATTGTTGTGCCCAAGTCCTCAATGGTTTCCCCTCCTCATTTCTATATTGTATGCCGTGGGGAGGGAAGGGGGCCATATCAACCACATAAATGCTTGGTTTTCCCAGTTTTTACTTTTTCAAAGGAACAAATGGTCCACCAATTTGAGTTGATTTTTTTGCCTTTATTTTCCTAGCAATGCTCAAATTGGTCACTTATTAGTGTTTAGCTACAAGCATTTTAATGTCCAAAAAATCCTGAACTTATAAGCTTCTTGTGTATGTGCAAGTAACTTACAAAGCATAATCTTCCTCTTAGCCTTAGAAGCAACTTGCAAATATGTGGCAAAGTGGCAGATTCAAATTATATCAGTTTTAAAGTGAGGAACTGCGGGTCATATGAGTGGTTATGTTGTTCCCAAGCTTGGGAACTTGGGTTTGTTGCAATGCTTTCAAACAACATAACCCCCTCTAAACCTGCCCTTCACATAATTGGCAATGAAATAGTCTCATGCATTTAGGTAAGTGGTTTCATATGAGCTTTATATCTTTTCAATTTTTATTTTATTTTTGGCACAAATGAAGAAATAATGTTTTCAATTTTGGTTGTCTATCAGTTTCAGTGTGTGTGTGTGTGTGTGTGTTTTTTTTTGTTTTTTTTTCTAATTTTGTGATGTTGCTCTAGTGGCAATCATCCGTAAGATGATTTAGCATTTTAAAGCAATATTAAATATATGAAAGTAGAAAAAATCTTAAGCATGCTTTGATGCATAGGCAGTTCTGACAATTTTTGGCAAATTTGTTTTGCAATGATTTCTTTTCAAAAAAAAGAATTTTGACAGAATATCCTTTTTTTGGAAATATTTCTGTCAAAATGGCGAAAATTTGCCACCAAAATAATTACCGATCAGTTTAGAGTAAAGAGAATTTTGATTGATGTTCTGAAGTGAAATGCCCTAATAAAATCACATAACCTTCTGTTTAGAGGTTTTCAAGCCCTCCCCTCATCTCTCATGATGCATAACTTCTCCCTGGGCACTCACATGACAGAACCTAGGTTGGCAAGGGGTTCTATATGGAATACAAGAGGAGCCATACTGGAGATGACTCTAGGACTAGGCCAAAGCCATCGACCCTAGGCCAAGATGTCAAAAAAAATTCTAATCCTAAATCAAGATGCCATAAATGATTTTTATCCTAAGCCCAAATGTTGAAGAATATTTTAACCCTAAATCAATATGCTTGAAAATATTCTAACACTAGGCCAAGATGCCCAAGCCAAAGTGTGCTTTGGCTTGGGGGTTGAACTTCATGATTTAGGGTCTAACACTAGGCCAAAAAGCATTGACTTTTTACCTCATTTAAAAAAAATTGTGACCTAGGGTTATTTCATATTGGTCTCAATGGTCTCAAGGACATTGAGCTAACCATGTTTGCAAAACATTTGTTTTAGGATGTTCATAGGACTTTGAGCCTATGGTCTAAAGTCCTTTTGCTTAGGGTCCTCATAATATTTTTGGTTTAGAGTGCTCATGGGACTTTTGGCTTAACATCTTTACAAGACATTTGGCTTGAGGCACTCATGGGAATTTTGGCTTAATGTCTTTACAAAAGAAATTTGGCTTCAAGTTCTTGTGGCTAAGCAATGGCTCAGGACAATTGGCGATGTTACAGTCGACTTTTTGTGAATGGCCAAGGAACTTTGGCTTAGGGCCTAGGACATTTGACTTAAGACCTAAGACTTGTGGCTTAAGGCTTAGGACATAAGGGCTAGGGCTTGAGACAGTTGGCTTAAGGCCTAGGACTTGTGGCTTAATGCCTAAGAGATTTGGCTTAGGGCCCAGGACATTTGACTTAAGACCTAACACTTGTGGCTGAAGGCCTAGAACATAAAGGCTAGGGCTTGAGACATTTGGCTTAAGGCTTAGGACTTATGGCTTAATGCCTAAGACATTTGGCTTAGGGCCCAGGACATCTGGCTTGGGGCTTGGGACTTGTGGATTAAGGCTTAGGACATTTGACTTCAGGCATTTGGCTTGAGATCCTCCTGTCCTATATCTTCAAACCTTATTATGGTCCTAGGCTTTTAAAGACATTCTGTCCTAGCACACTGAGTCCTAGGGTGTGCATGCTTATGTGATCACCAGTGTTCACACTCTTGACCTAGAAACGCAACACCATACCTACAACCCATGTTCGGCAAACCTATTCAAAATAATTAATTAAAGGAAAAAAAGGCCCACCAGCCCCAATTTGAATATTTCAAAATTCCAACAATAGTCTCTAAGTATGCTAAATCCACTAGTAAGTTTCAAAGTTATCTTGTGTTTGAACTGAGTCAATTTTCTAAAATTTTGACAAATGAATCTTAGTTCCTGGCCCAAGGGAAAACTTAAAAGGGTACCTGGATAGGACACCAAAAAATCCAGTTACAAAGGGAATTGGACCTAAGATATCCTGAGGAACTGGGTTGTAGTTTCAGAGCTTGGACATGCTTGTCATGGCTTTTACTTTATTCCTAGTGCTTCTGGAGTGGCTCTCTTGGGTTCTCTTCATTATGTGAAGCTCTGAGCAGCCTGCTTCAGATTCTATACTATATATATATATAGCTCAGGGTTCCACAAAGTGCCCTCACAGCCTCCCATTTTGCCTGGCATTGAACAGGCGAAGGGTCTATGTTTAGACCCTTGTTGGATTTTTTGGAAGGGTCCAAATGTAGGCCCTTCACCCACCTAAAGAAACACTTAGGCATAGGCTCGCGAGGAGCCAGAATTAGCCAAACCTTGCCCACTCTCTAGTACATAAATTTCTATTTTCAGGAAAAGAACGAGAAAATGTTACAATCAATTAGTGTTCCCATTTTTTGTGTTATGTAATCAAAGCCCAAATGATTTTGAGAACTCAAGTTTTGATTGGAGTAAACCTAATGTTTCTATATGTGTGTCCATTGCTTTGTAGACTCCAGAGAATGTGACCAAAATGAAAGGAGATATGAGATGGTGCGAGGACAAAACTTTAATGCACTTGGTCAAAATACACCAAGTAGCCGTGGTCACTTTGGCACTTTGTTGGTTCCAAATTTCAAGTGATGATGACAAAATAGCATGGGCACTAGAGGACTACCATACCCTTCCCACGCGAGCAATTAGGTTTGTATTGGCCCATGGATTCTGGTGCAATTCAAGCCTCTCTTTTGCAACATATGCCACTTTTGGGAATCCAATAGCACCTAGCTAGGCTTGTGATTTCAGATTTTAGTCCACTCCATCTTTTTTAGATTGTCCAGTGCTGTGTTAAGTAAGTTCACCAATTGAAGGTTGTATGGTAGGAAGAAGGGTTGGTTAATATTCTGAGTTCTTTCAGGTTTTGTTTTATTTGGCTGGCCTGCTTGTTTGTAGGTGGGGTCTGTGTATGTGTGTGTATGTGTGGGGGTGGAAGAGATCAAAAGTAGGGACATGCTTCATGACAATTTTCCATGTCCTCACGCATGTCTTGCACCCTTCCTTGTACAGGGGCAGGTTCAGCACATGTCTTCCAATTAATTAATGAATTTTGAAGATTCCATTTAAAGAGAAATAAACGATTCCTGAAGATTTCAAACTATTCTTCATTTAGGCTAAAAAACAATTTCAGGTTTTGTTTTATTTGGGTGTTTGTGGGAGGAAGGGGGGGAGGAGGGAGAGATCAAAGGTAGGGACATGCTTCACTATGTTGTTTCATATTTTCACAAATGTCTTGTACCCTAGTACAAGGGCAGGTTCAAGACATGTCTTCAGAATAATTAATTAAAATTTGAAGATTCCCTTTAGAAAAATAAACTACTCCTGAAGATTTCAAAATATTCTTCTTTTTCTTTCAAAAACATTCAGATATTGTTTTATTTGGGTGTGCAGGTGGGGGTGTGTGTTGGGAAGGGGGGGCGGGGGGAGATCAAAGGTGGGGGGCGTGGGGACATGCTTCACCACATTTTTTCATATTCTCACAAATGTCTTGTACCCTAGTAGAAGGGCAGGTTCAGGACATGTCTTGCAAATAATTAATTAAAATTTGAAGATTCCATCTAGAAAAATAAATATATTCCTTGAAGATTTCAAAAGATTTTTCATTTACCTTCACAAAAAAAAATCTTCAAAAAAAAGTTATTTTAAAAAAATCATTTTTAGAGTAATATAATTTGTGCCAAAATTGCTAAAGTGCTACAGTTTATGAAAATGTTTCAATAATAATAATAATTATTATTATTATTAGTAAAGACATGTAAATCTTTATTAAAAAACACATCGAAGATTAGGGAAATGTACAAAGGAGTAAAATAAAAGAAAAGGGAGAAGTGATAGGATGTCAAATTGGTTCAAAGTTAATATGAAAATCTATGCATGTCCATAACTGACTACCTATGGAAGGTTAGCCATATTTACATGTCACAAACCAACAACTTGCAATACATTGGTTGTGGTGATGGGAGGTGTGTTTTGATTGGGTGGAAGTCGAAAAGTAGCTAAGCTTACAACTATCACCTAACTTAAGATGGAAGACACTTGTATCTTTTGTAATGTGATTGAAATTTTTTGACAAAGAAAAGTGACCAAGGTAAAAAGATGAAGGCTTTATATTCCCTTGAATTTTTAAGTGGCATTAGCACAATCATGTAAAAACAAATTGACATGTTTGTGTAAGCAACCAAATACTTCAATTGTTCAAAGGAGGAATTGATTAATGGGGTGTCAGTTGTAATATTTACTTTCCTTGATTTGAATTACATTTGAGGCAACAAATCCTTGAATTGCACAAGATCAGGGAAATAAATTGTTGCAACCGCACTTTTGGAAAAGTGTGGGGTGACACTCACATTCCCGAAATGGGGACTTATGAGTCCTCCAAGACTCCCAAGATTTCAGAGTTTGATCGCAGGGGTCAAAACACCTTGCTTTGAGGCGTCCTTTATATCATTGGAAAGCTATCGAAGTGTAGATGTCGAAAATGGCCTTGCATGAGCCATTTTGACATCTTCAGCACAAGTTATGGCAAAAAGAAGGGTTGGGAGTCAAACTGGCAGGGTTTAGGGTTTGGCAGTTTGACTCCCGATCACTAAAAGTCGGGAATCGACCCAACCCCAGTGTGTGCAGATAGAGTGCAACACACCGTTGGAAAGCTTTCAAAGAGAGCTACAAGTTTGCTTCAGACCTCATCCCAATTGGAGGTCCGAGCAAAAAGTTATGAACTCACAAAGTCTCGGAAGTCTAAACCGAAACATTTTCGAGACTCCTTTTTGGGAGTCCCGGGACAAAAAACCATTCGGGTGTAGGTGCCACAGAGAGACACAGAGAATACTATATGGGGGAAGGTGGTGGCTTCCCCCGAGTCCAAGCCATGGTGAGTCTTGTGAGTCCAAAGTTGCCCATGGCTTGTCCTAGCATTAAGGGTGCTTCAAAATGTGAACTAACCAACTTGTTGGTTGGTTTGATGTAGGTTCGAATAAGTAACTAAAGCTTGTCCCTCTTCCTAGTCCCATCCTGGAGCTTCAACATGCCCCTCTACCCCTTTTAATGCTGAGAGTTGGGAGTGTGCCCCCAGATTCTAAACAATTTCGTTGTTTGACTGACTTGGACCCAACTTGGGTCCAATAAGGAATTTGGGAATGCATCATAAATCCACTCATGTTGGGTTCATAATGACAACATTGGCTAAGGTGCAAATTCCATCTTTAGTAAGCACAATGTCAATTTGTCGATGAAAGGAATTGAATGTGATTGAAGGAAATGCATGTAATTGTTCTCATCCAACGTGCAAATCAACATTTCTCGCTATGACAAAGAAGGTGTCATGAATTGCATCATGGGTTCTAGTGTGTTTGTTGCCATGAACACAACATAAAAAATGGACACCCATAGGGTCAATGGGATGTGTGCACACACATCAAGGGATGTTTGCAATTAAAAGTTGAGGTGGTCCAAGTCATGCACGAAATGTTGTGCAAAAAACTAGGGAAGATAATCGAAAGGTTGGGAAGACTAGTCAAGTTGTAAGCCAAGTGCCTACCCCTAGGTTTGAACATGATACAATTCAAGCACAAAAGGCCTCAAATGTCTTGTTAAAAAGCATGCTAGAAAGGGTATGATGGTGTTAATGCTCCAATATGGAATCTTGAAGTTGAACCATTTGTGGAATGGTGAATTGTTCAAATGGAAGAAAACACACATGGGCTAGGGGTGGTAAAAAATCACATGTCACTTTGAGGTGTTGTTGGAAAAGAAATGTGTTGTTGTCAATTCGTGCTAAGGCTTTAAAAAGGAAGGGACGTTGATCAACTAAAAACTAGTAGCTATGACTGAAATGACAAGGGCCCAACTCCCTAAATAGGTAACCGAGGTGATGGTGAATGTCGATATGAACCCAACACCACTAAAAATTATTGGGAAGGAGGCTTGTTTACGAACTAAAAATCTTTTTAGGCTATCAAAAGATCATGGACCCAAAAGGCATCCAAACATTTTATGGAAGGAAAGCCAAAGGAAATAAGGAATTCCATGAAGGTGGAAAATGGAGGTGTGCATCGTAAAAAATACAATGGGCGTTGCATGAAACAACAAGTTAGAATTCCAAAGGCCACCTAGACATCACCCATTTTAAGGAGAAGGTTCACATGTCGAACATCCTCTTGAAGGGCATCTTTGATGAAGGATAATGTGAAAGTTAAGGTGCCCAATGGAACCCCCAAGACTTTAATTCTTTTGAATGGGTTGGTAAATTGGGATGGGGTGTTGAAGTCTAATGGTAGGCCAGAGGGTGATCGTGCAATGCATTTCTAAGGTTGGATGGAAAGACCTATCACATGAAGTTCGGTCTAGAAGTGTTCATATATAGATGATACAATTGAAGGGGGGCCTATGATATGAGTGTCCTCTACAATGGATGGAAATAGACAAGAGGGGAAATAATTAGTTGTAAAATGTAAAACCCTAAAATGGGCTAAAATCAATAGTGCCCCCCCCAAAAGGATTACTTTGACAAATCCCCATGGCAAATGGGATGACTATGACATCACCTTCATGATTCCGATGATTGCAAAACAAAGGATATTTAAATGCTAAAATGCACTAATAAAGAAGATGAGTTGTGTGATGTCCCCACATGCTACACAAAGTTCTTGAAATATGACCCTTCTTAATAATGAATTGAATGCATTTGCCACGTCCAATTGAAAAACAACGTGGTTGGGGTGAAGGTCCGAGGTGCATTTAATGGCATGGATTATTGTTTCACAACCACCCTTAGTTGCAATTCCAAATTGGTGTGACGAAAAATATGTTGTAAAAGTTTCATGAAATTGAAAACATAAAACATGGCTTGTGAATCGATACAATGTTTCTCCCATTGCAATGGGACAAATTCCACATGAAGGCTTGGTCATGGCTAAGAGGTGGCCACTCCAAGGACACGTGCAATTTGGGGTGGAGTGTGGCTTGTACAATATGAAAACAAAGTTGGAACAATTGAAGGAATCCATTCATTGAATTTTCAAGGTGAAATAGTTTTAAATGTGTTCAAAAACCATCATAGAAGAACCACTTGCTAATAAATGCAACATGCATTGGAATGCCAACTTGAAGGAATCAAAAGAAAGCTTGAGGTCTTAGTTTAACTCGTAATCTTCGAAGAAAAGTGCGAAGTAGCCATCCAATTTGAGGTGTAATGCAGTGAGAGCTAAGGCGATGTTGGAGGATTTAGGTGCAAGAGAAAATGGTAACAAAACGCAAGTTGTTCAAGAGTATTTCCTTGCACGGCCAAAGGTTAAATTATGGAACAAATGTTTGTAAGTTGGAGGATCATGTTGGGGAAAAGGGATGGAGTTCGAATTGGCTGACAAAGCTTGGGCTCATGAAAGAAATTCCTCCTACAAGTTGTCCCAATCGCATGCTAAAAATTGTTTGAGTCGAATTTGTGTTTTCTTGTGCCTTATCACCTCGCCATGAAAAGGAAAAACGAGACACTATTCGGGTGGCAAGAGGAACCTTAGTTGAAAACCCTAATTCCTCATAAGATAATTCAAGTTGACACATAATATTTGGTTTTGAAATGTGTTTTCATCATCGTAAACCTCTAAAAACCACACACATACAAAGTAATCCTATTAAAAAAGGTTACAAAACTCATATTTGTCATGGTCCACTAGCCACATGGCAAAAAAAATGTTCTTATTTATAGTTGGGCAGGTCATCCTTTTCTTTCTTTAAAACTAAAATTTGTACATGATGGTGCTCAACAAGGTATTTAAGAGATGAAATACAATAGAAAGTAAACAAGAAAAAAACAACAAACATCAAAAGACTGAAAGAAAGAACACTAGAATGCTTTGAGTTCTTTTTCCTTTACACACTTGACTATGTGCTCGGCTTGCTTGTTGGCCATTGATCGTTAGCTTGATTGATTGACCTCTTTGACAATGTTCTTCCCTTTTTTGTGTCTTCATGGCTTTCCTTTTTCCTAAGCCCTTCCACTACTATACTAGCTAATTCACATTTCGTACCAAAAACACACCATGTTCTGTTTCTAACTTAGTAGGCTACTTTCATTGCAATGTTCTTGTCATGGTGTCTAGTCATGATGATGATTCTTTCAAAATATTCTTCCACTATTTCCTTAAAGCTTCAATTATTCCTTAGACAAAATTTAGCAAATGATTCACTTTCCAAACTAGGCATTGAATTCAAAGTTCAATTGAAGCTCCTATGAATCTAGTTCTTCAAAGTGAAGGATTTGATTGATATGTTGTCCTTTACAGAAAAAGAAGGAAAGAGTGACAATGAATTTTTGCACAAAAGATTTCAAAACAAAGAATTGACATGTATGATGTATCAAATAGTACATGCACCACCATACCCACACATGCATATATATATGGAAAAACCTTGTTTTCAAATGCATTTTAAATTAAATGATTCATTAGATTATTGCTCTTTGGATTCGAAAGATCATTGTTTTCGAACCATAAATTAGAAGAATTAAATTAATGTTGAGTCAGTAGATCAATGAAACCTTGGTAATAGATTAGAAATGGTCCTTGGGATCTCAAGAAATTGATCAAATATTGCTATTATACCTTACCATTCCTTATGGTGATCCAATGATATCTCTATTGATATGCAACATGTATATAGATTGAGACCAATATTGGCCTTTCTTGTCAATAAGTGTCATAAAATACCAATAAAGAATTTGGAGTTTCAAAAGCTCATGTTCCATATTTCCTAAATTTGAACTCAAATGTCAATTCTTAGTCTTGAAATTCATGGGTCACAAATGTGACAACTCTAGTTCAATATGTTTTCTTGCTTAGTGTGGAATTGAGGTAGACCTTTGCATTCCCTATTGCTTGACTTCATGCTTGGGACAATTTGAACATCTTTGTTTGGGGTCATTTCAATATTCAAAATCTCTTAAAATGTAATTGCATCTTCAGCAAGAGGATGAACACACTATTGAAATCTCTTTCTAGCATTGAGTTATGATGTTTTGTTCAAGAGATGAGTAGCCTATTGAGGAGTTTTTAATTCTTCCTCCCAAAACTCATAGGAAAATATTCAAATTTGATTTTTCATTTCAAGGAAGGTAGAATGTTGTCAACATGAATTAGTAGGCCAATATTGATAATGACTATTATCGAACTTCAAAAATCATAACTATTAATGCTAGAGATTGTTACCCCATGATTCAAAGTACTTATATCAATTTGAGCTTTGCATTGCTATGCACCACTAGTGACGATCAACTATTTTATATATTTTCTTATGTTTTCAATAATTCATCATTATTTATGTGAGAATTGATATTGGTATTGTCTTGATGGTTTTTTCATTACCAGTAGTGTATAAGACCAAAATTGGTTACTTAGAACCTATAAGCAATGGTAGTTATGGCTTAGGGAAGCAAGATGGGTAGGTATGACAATTAAATATTGGTCTTATATGCTTTACACATAAGGATTTTATTTATTAGTGATTTATTTTGTACTCGTATGTGGGTAAGTTAGTTACTCTAATTTAGGCACAAATAAAAATTAATTAATTTGATCTCACTTGTGACAAAACAATAAACTCTAATGTCAGAGATGTCAAATAATATAAAAGCCTCTCTACACAGAGAAGGATGTGTGTTCTCAAGAACTACTAGGTAGAATAATATTCTAGCTAATGAATGATAATATTTGATAGATTTAGATGAAAGGGGTAAGTGATTTATTCATTCTTCTTTCATTTATTTAAAAAGCTATGGGTGGAGTTTTGGGTTTATTCCCCATTTCCATACTTTTGTGTTATTAATTTATTATTTAGTTTTGTAATAGGGTTTTTATGTGTGATGAATTAATGATACAATATACTCTCCTCTTCACCTCTTTCATCCTATTCATTAGATGCGATGCCTGCCAAATTTTTTTATCTTATTGTATTCAGCAATGGGCCATTTTGATTATCACCCAGAAAATTGAAACTCGGAAAGCTCCCCAAAATAGCAATTCCTATGTGGGGATGAAGTTCCTCCCCTTTGGCTCACCTATATAAGTGAGAAGGGGAGAACTCTGGGCAAATGATATGGAATAAAGGGAGGTGCTATTGGGAACACCCTTGGGGAGCACATTAAGAACTTGGGGCACATCACGAACTCGTTGAGAACTTATGGAACATATGGGAACATGTTGGGAACACAAGAATTAAAAAACTCCATCCTCACAGCCCCTCCCCCAAGGCAAAGAATCAGATCTGTTTTGCAGCCTTCTTTGAATCCTTCCTTTCAAATCAGATTTATAGGGTACTTATTTTGTCTTGGAATTTTAAGAAATCCACAATAGCCAAGATTTAGTTCTGAATTCTTTTAGGAAGATTTGTTGCCAACCAGAGCAGAGAAAAGAAAGGTGGGCGGCTTAATTTTCAGAGGTTGGTTAGCTATATCCCTTTAGAGCTGAATTCTAAGTGTTGCTTGTTGCATGTCACACACCACGCTCTGACTGTTTCACAAACTGACAATCGGCATGAAAGAATTCATGTTGCATCACAGAGCCTAATAGAATAAGCTGTTTAAATACATAAGTAGCACCTGTGTTGGGTGGGTATCGACTATCGACTTTTGAACATACCAGCTAGTACAAGTATCAAATCTTTTCAAACAAA
>Ga0116230_10004892_pt1 | contig 13118 bp, 11 predicted proteins | sample S1TSphfallax_3_FD_88678 | JGI IMG/M metagenome (GOLD analysis project Ga0116230, IMG submission 88678) | Host-associated microbial communities from peat moss isolated from Minnesota, USA - S1T2_Fd - Sphagnum fallax MG | ecosystem: Host-associated > Plants > Peat moss > Unclassified | place...
GTTAATTGTCCACTTGTTAGTTGGCAAGTAAATTATGTTTTTAGTTTTTGGGATGACAATTTGGTGTTGTTAATACTTGTTGATTACAATTGCTCCAACATTGAAGTGTAATGCTCCTACTCCTTGCAAGTGACAATTTCATACTACCTACATACTTAACTTGTTCATTATAATTATCAAGTACATAATGCTTTACTTTTTCCAATGACAATCTGCATTTTTTTAATTGAACTACTTCTACTTGTTTAAGATATTTATTTTGTTTATATAAAGTTTCATGCTATAATTGACTTATAAATTTGCAATTTGGTTTTTTATGCATTGAACTAATTTAATAATCCAATATCTATGAATCCATTTACAATTATTTAGGGACTAAATAATGATTGTGATTAATTCAAGACACAAGTTTTAAAGTCCCCCCTAAACCAAAAAATGAACATATGGTTTTTTAAAAATATATATGTTATTTCTATGATAATATATATCATATATTTGAGTCCCTTTTTCTATGTGTAGAGGTAAGACATTACTAAACCAATAAGGACAATTGTCTATCTGGTGAGTCAAACTTTGACAAGAAAATATAAGTTAAAAACGTTTGAAGAAAAACACAAATGTTAAAAAAAAGGGTTATCAAAATTTCCTAATGGAACTCTTCATCATCTGAAATACTCATCCTTGAGGACTACATGTTTCATATTTCATTAGAAAACTCCTTCCTTGGAAACTAGCATAATTCATTAATTTGCCACTAAAACTGATCAATTTTTCTCTTTTTGGCATGTGGCCTTGTTGCAATGGTCTCATGGTACCATTTTTTTTGTTTTTGTCAATAGGGTCCCACATTGGTTCCTATGGAATTTCTAGTTCAATTTTGATGCACCGTAATTTTGGTGGATGATTTTTGGTAGGTAACACAATTTTCAATTTAATATTTTTGGTAATGTCCTCTAATTTGTTTTGCTCCCCATTTTGAAAGGTCACAACCTCCTCTAGGTTGTTTTTAGGTTGCTCTAGTCGCTTTAAGTTACTCGCATGACCTATTTCAACACTTTTTTGCAAAACTTGTTTCATTTTTTTTTTCATACTTCTTACCAACACTATTGGCATGTTGCAAATGACTATAAAAAGTTGTAATCTATGGGTTATTTTGGTTTTTAGTTTTTAATTTTAAAAAATAACAAAAAAATAATTCACTGTTTGTTTTGTTAGAATCAAATAGCTCTAAACAATATTTGTCCAAATAGGAATGATAATGGGCCAAAAATTCTAGATTCAATATTCACAGTATGGTCACCAAATGTTAAGGCCACCTAGTGAACTACCAAGTTTTGAAAGAAATAATATAAGGGAAAAGAAGAAAAATTCTCCTTATTTTCCTTAGGTAGGCAAAAAATTTAACACAAAGGGGATTCTCCAAATTTAATAAGGCAACCTCGTGAACCTTCTACAAAAACAAACCTAAAGTAAACATTATATAAAAAAATACTCACATACAAAAAGTTAGAATACTCCAAACATATGAAGGAAAACAACTACACATAATTCTACATACAAAGGTATGGCAAGAAAAAAATGATTTTACTCCAAAAGTTATTTTTCATGTATAATCCATTAAGGGACAAAGCCTTAAATACCTCCAAGAAAATAAAATAAAATGGTGGAATAGGCAATTAACCTAATCCCCCCAAAAATAGATCCTAAATGGGTGAAAGCACAATATTTTATACATACTTGTTATTGTGCATGTTTTTTAACAATAGACAAAAGTGTTTCTCAACATTGTATTTGGACATGGAAATTTTAATTTCCCATATATTAAATTTCCCTATCATTGATAGGTAGCTAAAACCTTATTTGACCTTAAGTTGAACACAAGAATGCACAAGTTGTGTGCAAGTTTCTTTTCTATTTACATTGTAATAGCAAATAAGCTACCTTGTTGAGGTTTTGATGGTGTTCAGAAACAATGACCATAACCTAAAGTTCTATGTTTAATGTGTTGTCATCAACAATGTTGGGAATTATAGTAAGCAACAATTCTATGACTCAAGCTAGTAAGTTTTTCCTATCAATATTATTGGGTTTAGGGGTTTACAAAGTTTTGTTACAATGAATGAAAGTTTAAGCATGAGTTTTTTATTTTTGAAAAACAAAACTTGACATTGCTTGCAAGTTTTTTGTAAAAGGTTTTTCATTCCAAGCTAGTAGCTTCAGATGGCACCCAAACCTCACCAAGTTGTTCCTAGATTACTAATAGTCAAATCCAAGGACCATGTGTCCAGAGAGAAAAAGAAAATGCAAAGGATTAACCATGCTTTGGGTTGAGCATAATGTAATGTGTAAGACTGTGGAGAAAAGTTTTCTTTAAAATCTTTTGGATTAAACATTCATTGTGAAATGACATCTAATATTATTTTAGAATATGATCTTGTGATTTATTTTGGGAAGAGATCATCCCCTTACGGGTGGAAGGTCAAAGCATGTGATTTGTTGAGTGTAGAAGATTGTTTGGCTATACTAACAATGTATGAGATAGTTTATGTTCATCCACCTTCTCATGTGACTACTCTAGCATATTTTTGAAGGGTTGGTCGGTAGAGAACAAAGGGCATATCATAACATATCTATATGCTTTTGATAGTAATAAAAAACAAATGAAGAGGACCATCTGCGTCTTCAAAAGGCACTAATTAATGAATATTTTCTTCATATCAAGGTGATGAAGATCATGTTATTCTTGAAGGTTCACCAAAGGGGAAGGTTTTTTAGCCAAAGGTGTTAACATAAGTTAGGAAGCTTTTTGAAGGTTCCAGAAAAGATAATGAAAACATATTTCCTCAAAAAACAAACTTGGAAAAGGTGAAATCAAATTTACATGTTTTTATTTTATTTTTAGAGGGAGGAGTGTTATATAGGAAATCCTTGCAAGGGGCATATATATATTTTTGAATTGCTAGTAAGGAAAGCAAAAGAACTATGAGAGGAATTATCTACTTGTGAGAGCAAATGTCAGGGTTGTCCAAATCTTGAAAAGTTGGTCAAAACAAAAGCCAAAATTACCACATTAGTTGCAAGTTTGAAGGATGTTGACTGGATTTGTAATTTCATGAATTATTAGTGAAACTGGAATTAAACATGATCAAGGATGGGGAAGTTGAACTTAAATATGTTCAGAAGAGGTTGCATTCTGTTTCTAGGGATCTTGATGTTTTGGATTTGAAATGTGGTTGCACCAAGTATGGGCTCAAAGCCTAGGGCACCAAGTCCAACTTATGTGAAGAGATTTAGGAGTGTAGTTTCAAAATTGTAGTTTCAAAATTGCTTGAAGCCTTGAACTTGTAGTTTCAAAATTGCAAGTAGGATGTCCAAGTCCTTTAGAATCACAACTTTGTTAATCCATGTATTTACACTCTAAATTTTAGTATAGTTGAAGTTTTTCACATGGTTCACAAGTAGGGTGATGGCACAAGTTAATAACATTCCAATAGTTGAATGTATATGCTAATGGTGAACCTAAATACTATTCAAGACCTTAGAATATTAATGCCTTAGTCCTTAAGACTTACACTTGCAGATTACTAATCCAATATCTACAATTGGATTCTAGTGGTGCTTTATGTAACATATGGACATCTTGGTATTTGATATAATGTCTTTACTTGTACACTTGTGAATGAAATAGATGATCTTATAATGAAATATAGGTAAATAGACCTTCTCCTTATTTGTTACTTGCTACTTACATTTCAAGTATATCTTTAAAATGTCTTTGAATGGTTATCCACATTCAAGAATTTTTTTGTACTTTGAGTGGATACTATTTATGAACAAATTTATGCAATAGGTCAAAGTAGATCAAATTATTTGAACATAATTGTTTATTTTCAAGTCTTAGGATTTGTCATTTGTTGTCATATACTTAGTGTTTGTGTGTACTTGTTAAGTGTTTTACATGTCATGCTTGTATGCATGGCCTCATACATGATAGTCAGTTACGAGCATGCCAATCATGCTTTTAGGGTTAGTGTGCATTCTTAGGGTTAATGTACGTTCTTAAGTTATTATACGTTATTAAGTGTTTTAGGGTTATGGCTTGTTTAAGGTTTTAGCTTTGTTGAAGGATGTATAAAAGTCCAAACTTTTCCCTTCTTTTATCAGTTCTTCTAAAATTCCTTTGTTAGGAAGAGTTTCCTCCATAGTCAGATTGAATTTCTAGATGCTCACGGCAACTATTACACAACCATCGTTTACATACACTAAGTTTTCTTTCCTTCTTTTTGATTCAATTCAATACATGAGAATTTAATTTCAGCCTTCTTTTGTGCATGGTATATATATGTGCATGCATCTTTTTTGGTTGATTAGTTTTTAATTTTGACTAATTTTAGTCTTTTTGTTCAATAAAATTTACTATGGATTTACATTCTTACAACACCGAACGTCACAACACTACGTGTCACAACATACATTACTTATTACCCTACCCCTTGAATGGCAAGTACTTGTTCAAATTGTCCAAATGGCTAACCTACTTGAACTTCCTTGCTATTTGAGATTGAATTTATGTAGTAGGTCAAAATAGATTAGATTACTTGAGCACAACTATTTATTTTGAAGCCCTAGAATTTTTCATTGTTGTAAAATACTTAATAATTTTACATATTTCTTAAGAGTTTCACATTACTTGTTGATTTGCCCCTTGCATGTTAGGTAGTTGTTCAAAATGTCCAAGTGGTTAACCTACTTGAATTGTGTTGCTACTTGTGAAACATATTATGCAATAGATCATAAAGTAGATCATGTGTATTGGATCATACTTGTCTGCTTACAACTCAAATGAGTTTTACTTGTGGTTCCATACTTTGTTCTTGTGCATATTTGCTAGATAGAATTTAAATTAACATACGTATTCTAGAAAAAAATGCGTCCTAAGACATGTGCAAGTAGATAAAATTAGGATAGTTTATGTTTGGGTACTAATAATTTTAGCTTTGAAAGCTACTTGGATTGATTAAACAAATTTTATATGGCATGACAATTAACTAATCTGGGTTCTAATGTTATTCCTCGTTTTTTTTGCTATAACAACAATAATAATAGAGCTTGATGATGCCATGGATTTTGTTGACATTGACCATATGGATGTCCCAAACACGTTGGATTCAGTTGGTGTAGGAGAACAACTCCAAGTTGATCTTCATGACAATGGCTCTGTTATCCTAGAGGAATCACAAGCTATAACTGAAGTTATAGCAATTGACATTCAAAATAATCCAATTGTGGGGAATGACCCCAAAACAATTGGCCCCATGTTAGTCACAACTAGAAGTGGAATACAAAGTGCCCCCACCATAATTGGCACAAAACTATCTACACTTGAAAGTGAAGTACAATAGGTGCCTCACCAAGTGTCAGTAGGAGCAATAGGAGACTCCCTACTTCCCTTCCTCGAACCCTCAATCATTGACACCTATGTGGTTCTTGAGTTTGGCAAACCGAGAATTGAACCCAACCCAACACAACACTTTAGACCATGCCTCCTAAAATGTGGCATTCTATTTTTAGACGTCACATTTAGATAATATAAGGTTTCCAAGACGTAAAAAAAAAGAAGTGAATGTTTTGTCCGGAAATGCTACGCAGACGTGTCATTGGAGGTGTTCTCATCGTACCTGACGTACCATGTCATGTAAAACACCATTCCAACTCCCTCATGCTCTTGAGTTTGGCTTGCTAATCACCGGTCATGACACGAAGTCCCTAGTCACTTTAGTGATGTGCCGCTTCTGTGCGTGCTTTAAGCACGTAAAACAGTTAAGGGCCAAATGCCAGCGGACGGAGAACACTAAGTACTATTCGGCCACTTTCCGCAAGGAAAACTATGAAAAACATAATAACGATCAACACCTTGTTGAATGGGAGAAATAAAAAAAAACTAATAAGGAAGAAAAAATGGAGTTTTTTGAAATAATGAAATTTGTTTCGATTTGCACGAATAACGATGTCCTCGAATTCATTGTGGAAAACATCGTTGCACAACTATTTTTTCGTCCTAACGACGACTTGGATGTGTTGTCCCTGGAAAAATCCATGGCGTTTTTCAAGAAAGTGCCCGACACCACAACCTCGTATTGCATCACTGTAAAAAACGTGAAACAGTTCAAACTTGCTTTCAATCAAATTTCAATTGGTTTGTCATTTCATCAAATGTTTACTATTATTGATTAGCACAAAAAGGCATTTGGGAATGCAAAGTTGGTGGGCTTCAATGATCACATTGTTAGCCAATATGTCTGCATGGGTGTTGCCATCAATCTTCAACACATTTCAGACATCCTGAGCTCTCTTCATGTGTGGTTGTTCGTGCTTGCTTCTAATAGCTCCACACATTGATCTATGTCGTACCTTGACATTTGAATTTGCGTTTGTCCCAATGGTTCCTTAGAGAATCTGCACTTGATCGGATTGCCCTTTTACGATTGTCATACAACAAAGAACATTGCTGCCATGATCTGTCGCATTCTAGATGCATTATATGCACGTTGGCGATCTAAGATTATTGCTTTCAACACTGATGGCGAGAACACGATGACTAGGCGACATGTTGGTGTAGTAACACAAATTGATCACGAATCTGAGACCAAGCTCATGCGCATCTGGTGTGTGCCTAATTAGATTGATTTCATTGTGAAGGACGTCAGTCATTGCTTGGATGATGGATTGTTCTATAAGATCGCCCATGAATTTAATGTTCATTTGCACCGCCAACAAAACTTGTAATTGGAAATGGGCAGTATGTGCCTTAAAGATACCAATCAATGGGTTCATTTCAAGTGCATGTTATCCTGGATGCTCAAACATCGCTGTTGATTATTGATTTAGACTGATGAGAAGAAACCTGCTTTTGCACCGAATGACTCATGGTGGCTGATGATGGCCGGGGCTCGGCCATTACTGGAACTCGTCTTTGTCACCTTGGTAATCTTGTAATTTCTTGATATCATTATCTCACAACAAACATCAGAGATCGAGAATCTAGTTGGCCATTTGGTGGGCACAATGAATGTGGAACTAGTGGGTACTAATGATGGATTTGAGGCCATGTAGGCTTCAGAATTCATTGTTGTGGATCACTGGCGGGTAAAAATCGAGGATGTCTCGCACCATTTCCATAGCCAAGGATCGTGGGCTCGTGATGTGTTTCTAGGTTTGGATGTGGCTAATCAAACGTTGATCCTAAAGGAGATTGCGCATTTTGGATTGAAATTAGTGCAACGTATATCGACTATTCAGGCTGAGCACGACTCGAATAACGAGGCTGCGCTCAATCTCGCTCCTCTTGTGATGCCGTTTTAGCTTGTTGAGATGGCATCGTCCGATTTTATCGATTTGGTTCTCAATCCATATCGAAATCAATTGGCAAAGTTTTGGCCTGATGAAAAGATCGATCTCATTGAACGACATCAACAAGAACTTTTCAATGCTTACAAGAAGGAACCCGGTTCCAAGCTCTTCATTGATAAACATGATCATACAATGTTTTTCAATACGGGATGGGATGATTTGAAGGGATGCTTTGAACATTTGCGAATGTTCTATGGTGGATTAACAAATGCTTTCACCAACACAACAAGCGTTGAGTTGGATTTTAGCATTTTGAAATGGGAAAAAGATGACTTTCTACAGTCAATGATGAACTTAACGTTGGAGGGCATCTTTTAGGCCAAGCAACGTCGTGTTGTGATGGGAATTCTTGTTTTGACTAGGTTTGATGATGGCGATGGGGCCCAATAGAACGAGCAATTGACATTTTTACAACTTACGTCACGAAAATTGATTACATTCGCGGCAATTTGCCACTTTTTATTTATTGCCGATTTTGAAGATTTTTGAATGCTGAATTTAAGTTAAAAGCGATAAAATCGACGTTTGCCATATCTTAAGAGGCCTGACTTAGACTCATGACCCAAGCCACCACGGGGACCGCCCCACAATGCGCCCCCCATAGTGATCTGGACTTGGGCCCCGACTAGGTGAGCACCCACACTTGAAGGTCCACCTAGAAGGGCATTTCATATACCCTTTCAATGTCTCTTGGGCCCAAACCACTTTGTCTCAGGCCCTAATCAACCTAAGGTCATTGGGAACAAGTGTATAAATTGGTTCCATATTCTCTACCTAAGTGCATAAAGTACACCCCAAAAGGTTATCATCCATGAAGGCAAGACACCATTATAAAAGTTGGATCAGGCTTGGGGGCAGGCACCAAAAGGTCATTTGGCTTTTTAAAGTTTTTTTTTAATACTGCAGCAAACGTGAGCAATGAACTCTGAACCCTTGTTGATAAACTGGTAAAAAACTAGTCCTGGAGCATGCCCAACGGCAGCTGCCAGTCTATCTCTCCCACCTTCACCCATGAACCGGAAAAGATGGACTGTACAAAGTGAGCGACTATTTAACTCTCACCATCTGGGCCAATCATTGTAGTTAGCGAAAGAGAAAAAATCTCCTGAAGTAGCCAGGGTGGCGAGCATCCCTAAGCAGATTTCGACTTAACTGGCGAATTTATTGAAAACCGGGTTGCATGGTTTCTTGCAGAACTGTGCAAGGCCCAAGAAGGTGTGCAAAAAGACAAGCAAAACACGCACCGGACAGAGTTTGTTAAGGGGTGTTTAGCGGCCCCCATGTTTTGCTTCAAATCTCTGAAACCCTAAACCCTAAAATGTACAGTAGTGTAAAATAGGGCCTTCCCCCTAATGTACTAGAGAGTGAGCAGTAGATGGTGGATTCTGCCAATTAAACATGTCATGAGTGTGCACCAGGCATAATCCACCACAATGCAGAATATGCCAGCCACAAAATTGGGTTGATTCTGCAGCAATAAAGAGCCGACAAAAAAAGGGGCTGAATCATCAAGCCCTGACTATAACGTCAGGTTATAGCCAGCCTGATGTTATAGTCAGGGCATTCCATCCTGGGAACCCAGTACATAACCCAAGGGCCAAGATGCAATGCCCTGACAACAACAAGGACTTCTAGACATAGCAACTGAGGAGCTCCCAGCAAAACGTCCCCACTCCAGGGAAATCATCCAAAATAGCCCTTCAGCGAGACTGGGGCTGGAAATTGTGTGTGGGGGAGGTCATCCAAATCACACTGAAATTTTCAGCCAAGGTTGTTATGTGTAGGGTAAAGCCCTAGGTCAAGGGCTTTACCGAAATATGGGTGCACGAGGTGATAGCTGAGTGCAGGCCCGATTTTGGTAACACCCTCAACCCAGGGCTTCACCCAACATAAAGACCTGCAAGAAATTCAGTGGAGAAACAGAGGCGAAACAGGAGGGGGGGGGGGAGGCAATTGTCAAAAACGAAATGCCATCCCAAAAATGAAGTAAACAAGGCAAACAGGGAGGTGGGCTTCATGAAAAATGAAATACCCTCCCTGCTCATGGATGAAAAAGTATGCTTTATGAGGTTATCTCCAGATACACTGCAAAATTTCTGGCAGGTCATTCCGACAAAATGGAAATGCCGTGAGTTAAACCAAAACACCTTCCATTTCCGGGTCACTCACCCTGGTGGGTGCAAGGAACGTGTTTTGGTTTCATCCAGTTAAGGCGGTTGGTTGTTGGTTTGCATGGCAGGTACTGTGATGTTTACTGACACTCATCAGTCTAACTTAGATGAATGTGTTGATGTTCAGAGACACCTGTCAGTCTAGTAGGAGACTTGTGTTCACACCAGGATACTCCTCAGACTTTATTCCTTTGACAGACAGGCACCTGTATAGATGCATACCAAACCTGGCCTAAAAATATTTCACCAATTGCTAAGAAATTTTGCAACCACCACCCCTCAACATTTTGAGACCATCTAGTGAAATTGATTTTTTATTTTATGATATGATTTTTCTATAGCATTCTTAGGGATGCATTGGGGTTTTCGTGTGACTTTTGGGGCTAGAAACATGTACGCTTACATCTCAACCTTACAACATGGCAGTTCACGAAGTAAGCATGTCGTCATTACAACCGTAGGCACACTTAGGAGCAACTTCCAACATAGTTCATTTCAAAAGCCAAAAAGGACAAATATTTTATTCGGCCTAAAAATAGCTCCCGTTCAAAATTGCTGATTCAGCAAGGTGCCGTGTTACTGAGAAGCAATGCAGCGCCGTCCTCTAAGTGGTAAGGTCAAAAGTTTGGCTTGTTTTTTTTAAAATAAAATTGGAATACACATGTGTTTGATTGGACGGTGTTCACAAAACATGTCTTAGTTTATGACTTATTGGAAGGCATACACTCATGGAAGGTTGCTACCTACCTGAGTTTTTTTCTTTTTCATTTTTGTGATGTAGCTGCTGAAGTGGCCATCATCCATAACACACTTTAGCCAAATTTGGCTATATACAAGATATGAAAGCAAATAATTTCAAGCATTTCACATTTTTTTGGCTACATACTAGAACCCAATATTGAAATCTTGTGATTTTTTTAAAAACCCCAGAAAACACACATATGTTTAACCATTTCGAAATCACCAACTGGACAAATTTAGCCACAAAAAACCCCTAAATTGTGGAGTTCCCAATGGGAAACCCTTGCGACGTATATACCTAGTGATCATCAGGAACAAGTTTCCCTAAAGAACCAAATTGTCCACCTTCTTTGGACACCAGAGTGCGTACATAGTAGCTGCCACACAACCAGGGTGAACCAGCAGCTACACTAGTTCCTTTACCTTTTTAAGTGGGGCCTCAAATTGTCCCCTCAATTTGAAATTAGAAAGCTTGACTATGTCTCAATTTTTTCTTTTTGGAGTGAAATTTCGCCATTTCGGCCTGAAAAATACGATTTTGACCTATACCAAGGATCTTTCATTGAAAAAAAATATCAAACTTTGCCAGCTTTCAAAGAGTTTTTTTCCAAATCACCAAATTTTAGGATAAGTTCAAATAGGTAACCAAGAATATTGAAAGATTCTCTTCTTTTTTATAATAAACTTTCATATTTAGTGTGTAGCCAGATCTGGCTAAATCATCCTATGGATGTGCACAAACATTATACTTCATTTCAACATTTTCATAAGGGGCTGACAGATGTTCATGAGCACATATGGAAGGGTGGTACAAAATTTTCTTAGTTTTTAACACTGACTAGTCAAGGTGGGCTAGAGTGAACCAACACCTCGTTATGAGAAAATTGTGTTCATTGCAACTTGTCCATGTAACTAAAAAGTGTTTAATGCAATTAAATTATAATTTAAAAATGTGCGATAAAATTAGATTACTACTAAAAAATGTTCAATATAACTAAATTACAACTAGATAGACAAGTTGTAATGAACATGATTTTCTCATTTGTAATAATACCTTTATCTTTTAAAGTAGGCCTCTTAATTTAATAATATTAAATGTTAAATTTGGATATTCAACATTGAAACCTTGATGAATGATATATTTATAATGTTTAAAAACAACCCAAAAAACAAAAAAATTTGAGGTTTTTATTGGTATTGTGTAATTCTTAGGGGTTAATGAGGACCTTTTTGTTTCTGTTCTAGAAAAGTTTATGGGATCAATTTTGATTTCTATTTCAATTAGGTTTTCTAAAATATAAAATTGGGGTTCAGTTCTAGATTGGGTTTTTTAATGTGAGGGTCAGTTTTCAAATTTTTATTAATTTTGAAATCAAGCCAACTCTTGATTCTAGGGTAGGTTATGGGTAACCTCCCAATTAGGTTTTACTACAGTGAGCAAGACCACAAGATCAAGAGTTCAAACTCACTAGGAGGTGAAAAGCTTTCTCGGGAAGGTTGGCAAGATTATTGTTTTCTTGTAATTTGTCTGCACTAAATTAATTGAATTCAAATCTGGCCTCCCAAAAGTAGCCCCAACCTATTTTCAAAATGTCTGTCAAATTTGCCCCACCCAAAATCTTTTTCAAATTTGTTTTTAAAAAAATCCAAAAATATGTTATGCTCAAAATCAACATCAAATTTGTTCACTTAAACATTCCTCAAAATTTATCACATTTAAAAATCAATCTCAAATTTGCCTTCAATGCACTTCCATATTTGTCACACCCAAAATTGGTCACAAATTTGCACCCCCCAAAACCTTAAACATGGACTAGAATTAAAATAATATTTGAAAAATAAATTAATCCAATGCTGGTTTTAACACTACCATAGCTTAAAGTCAATTTCCACATTAACAAGACAAATAATTTTTTTTTCAAAAAATTAATTCATTTTTACAATTTGAAATTATTGAATTTTCCGTGATCTATTATGATATTGTTACATGAATAAGTGAAATTATTCAAAGTGTAACCTATGATAATAATTTCAAAGGTCAACAGATAGTCACACATGATGTCATAAGAGATATCATGTATGTTATCGCTTGAGAGAATGGGCATGTTGTATGGAAAAAACAGTGGTACATCCTTACATTAAGAGTTTTATTACAAGTTGATATCCACATGATTCATGAAAACCAGGTTTTTGTTGTTATGTGGTGGTTATTGACTTAACATGGAAGATGGTGGCTACAAGTGTCATTAGTCAATCAATATGTGCAATTATGAAACTTAGCACCGTTGCTAAAATTTGCAAGTATAAAGGGTTTCATAAGAGGCATCATTTTTTTCGATGGCCATGGAGGTACACAACACACCCATGCATGATATGGATTGTTTCATCAAGGAATGTGCTTGTTTTTTCCATGATAGATGATTGAAAAGGTCATTTATCCTTTTTTTTTGCATTCAATTTTTCAAGTAACATATTAGCATTGCTTTTTAGTGTGCTTTAGCTTGTGCTATAGAGAGGAAGATTGTGTTGGTAGGATATGCTTGTTCTAGACCTCCTATTATTATGAAATTTCACAATTTGCATGTAGGCCACATTAAAGGGGTTAAAGGCGAAATAACTTCCTACCATGTGAAGGACTAGTTTACACCCTTTTTTGGTTCATGTGGGATGAACACCTTTTGACCTTCCTTTTTGTCTTTTGTGTGATGGTTTCAACCATTGGTTTTTATAATGAATATTACTTGCGACCTATGCCCAAGGGGGACATTAGTATAAAAAAAAACTATGTGAGTAAAA
>Ga0116230_10004893_pt1 | contig 13115 bp, 12 predicted proteins | sample S1TSphfallax_3_FD_88678 | JGI IMG/M metagenome (GOLD analysis project Ga0116230, IMG submission 88678) | Host-associated microbial communities from peat moss isolated from Minnesota, USA - S1T2_Fd - Sphagnum fallax MG | ecosystem: Host-associated > Plants > Peat moss > Unclassified | place...
CTGGCGGGTCTCGTGCAGATCCAGGAAGGCGGCAGTTCCGAGGAGTTTCTGGAGAGCGTCAAGGTCGACCTGTTCCCGGACAAGGTGTACGTGTTCACGCCGAAGGGCAAGATACTGCGGCTGCCGAGCGGTGCCACCCCCGTGGATTTTGCCTATGCGATCCACACCGACGTCGGCAACCGGTGCGTGGCGGCCAAGGTGGATCGGCGACTCGTGCCGCTGCGTACGCCGCTGCGCAACGGACAGACCGTCGAGGTCATCACCGCGAAGGGCGCGACGCCCAATCCGACCTGGTCGAGCTTCCTGGTGACGGCGAAGGCGCGCGCCGCCATCCGTCAGTACCTCAAGAACATGAAGCGGGGCGAGGCGCTTGAATTGGGCCGGCGTCTGTTGGGCTCGGCGCTCGAGGAGTTTTCGCTCACCCTGAAAAAAGTTCCGCAGGGCGATATCGACGCAGTGGTCAAGGAATTGAATTTGAAGGATGCCGACGAACTCTTCGAGAAGATCGGCCTGGGCGAGCGCCTGGCGCCGCTGGTTGCCCGGCGCCTGCAGCCCGCCAAGGATGATGTCGAAGCGCATCATGCGATCGGCGGACCGCTGATGATCGCCGGTACCGAAGGGCTGCTGGTGACGTATGCCCACTGCTGCTTCCCGATTCCCGACGATCCCATCATGGCGTACCTGAGCGCGGGACGCGGCGTCATGATCCACCGGCAAAATTGCGGTAATCTCGCCGAGTATCGCAAGCAGCCGGAGAAGTGGCTGCCGGTCGCCTGGGAGGAGACAAAAGGTCGTCAGTTCCTGTCCGAGATCCAATTGGAAATCAACAATCGGGTCGGCGTCCTGGCGGCGGTGGCGTCGAGCATCGCGGAAACCGAGACGAACATCGATCAGGTCCAACTCGAGGAGCGGGATGTCGCGAACTCGTGGCTGCGGATCCAGCTGCAGGTGCGCGACCGCAAACACCTGGCGCGGGTCATCCGCACCATCAGGCGCATGCCGGATGTGCAGCGGGTGTTCCGCACACTGGCCTGACCCGGCGCAGGCCTGATATTGGAATTCACCACACCCAAATCCGGAATCATGAGCAAGCAAATCATCTCCACCCCCGCAGCGCCTGCCGCAATCGGCACCTATTCACAGGCGGTGCGCGTCGGCAACACCATCTGGGTCTCCGGGCAGATACCGCTCGACCCGGTCACGAAGGCACTGGTCGCGGGAGACATCGAGGTGCAAACGCGGCGCGTGTTCGACAATCTCGAGGCGATCGTGGTCGCGGCCGGTGCAACGTTCGATGACGTGGTCAAGGCCAATGTCTATCTGACCGATCTATCCCACTTCGCGATCGTCAACAAGGTCATGGCGGAGTATTTCCGCGAGCCGTATCCGGCGCGGGCGGCCGTCGGCGTGGCCGCGCTGCCGCGCGGGGCCGAGGTCGAAGTGGAGTGCATCGTCGCCCTGTGACCGACTCCAGGCCGGTCACGGCACTGCGCGGGGTCGGCGATACGCTTGCCGGTCGATTGCGCACGCTGGGCGTGGAGACGACACAGGATCTCCTGTTCCTGCTGCCGCTTCGCTACGAGGACCGGACACGCGTCGTACCGCTGGGCGAGCTTACGCCGGGGCAGCGCGCGGCGGTGGAAGGCGAAGTGCTGCTGACCGAAGTGACGATTCGGGGGCGTCGCCAGATGCTGTGCAGGATTGCCGACGGCTCGGGTTTTCTGACACTGCGATTCTTTTACTTCACGGCGCAGCAAGTGACCGGGCTGTCCCGGGGGACGCGCATCCGCTGCTTCGGCGAGGTGCGGCGCGGGCCCGCGGGCGTGGAATTCGTCCACCCGGAATACCGGCGCGTCGACACCACGGCAGGGAGAGCGGCCGAGGACCATCTCACGCCCGTCTATCCGGCCACCGAGGGGGTGACGCAGGGTCGGCTGCGCGCGCTGATGGGCATGGCGCTGGACCAGAGCGCCGCGGACGATCCAGCGGACTGGCTGCCGGCCGCAGTCCTGAGCGGCTCCCGCCTGCCCAGTTTGCGTGACGCACTCATTTTCGTGCATCGGCCACCCGCGGACGCGCCGGTGGACGCCCTGCTGGAATGGCGGCATCCGGCCCAGCGGCGGCTCGCCTTCGAGGAATTGCTGGCGCATCAACTGTCATTGAAGCTGCTGCGGCAGCGGATCCAGCGCGACCCCGGCCGGCCGCTCGCGACCGACGGCGCACTCAAGTCCGCGTTGCTCGCGGCGCTGCCGTTCGATTTGACCGGCGCGCAGCGGCGGGTGTTGCAGGACATCGAAGCCGACCTGGCGCTGCCCAAGCCGATGCTGCGTCTCGTGCAGGGCGACGTGGGCTGCGGCAAGACGCTGGTGGCCGCGCTGGCGGCGACCCATGCGGTGCAGTCGGGGAGCCAGGTCGCGCTGATGGCGCCCACCGAACTCCTCGCGGACCAGCATGCGCAGAATTTTCGGCGCTGGTTCGAGCCGTTGGGCTTTCCGGTGGCGCTGCTCACCGGACGTCAGACCGGAAAACAGCGTGCCGCCGTCCTCGCGGGCATCCGCGACGGTCACGCACCGCTCGTGATCGGCACCCACGCGCTGTTTCAGGAGAATGTGCAGTTCCATTCGCTCGCGCTGGTCATCGTCGATGAACAACATCGCTTCGGCGTGCAGCAACGTCTGCTGCTGCGCGAAAAGGGCGGCCGCGACGGCCATCAGCCGCATCAGTTGATCATGACGGCGACGCCCATTCCGCGCACGCTGGCGATGACGGCGTACGCGGATCTGGACGTGTCCGTCATCGACGAGCTGCCGCCGGGGCGCACGCCGGTCAAGACCGTCGTTCTGGCCGATGCCCGGCGCGACGAGGTGGTGATGCGCATCCGCACCGCCTGCCTCGAAGGCCGGCAGGCATACTGGGTCTGTCCGCTCATCGATGAATCGGCGGACATGCCGTTTCAGGCGGCGGAGGAGACTGCCGCGGCGCTGGCAGCGGCGCTGCCGGAACTCGTCGTGGCCGTGGTGCATGGGCGGATGCCCGCGGCCGCGAAGGAATCCACCATGCGCCGCTTCAAGGATGGCGGGATCCAGCTGCTGGTGGCGACGACGGTGATCGAGGTGGGTGTGGACGTACCGAATGCCTCGCTGATGGTGATCGAAAACGCCGAACGCATGGGCCTCGCGCAACTGCATCAGCTGCGCGGCCGCGTCGGGCGCGGCTCGTTCGCGAGCTCGTGCCTGCTCCTGTACCGGCCGCCGTTGTCAGCGCTGGCGCGCGAACGCCTCGCCGTCATGCGCGACACCAACGACGGTTTCGTGGTGGCACGCCGCGACCTCGAGCTGCGCGGGCCGGGTGAGCTCATGGGAACCCGTCAGACTGGCCTTGCCCAGATGCGCGTCGCCGATCTGCTGCGCGATGCAGATCTGCTGCCGCGGGTCCAGATCGCCGCCGAGCATCTGCTGCGCGAGTGGCCGGCGCACGTGGAGCCGCTGATACGGCGATGGTTGGGACATGCAGAGCAATACGGCCGGGTCGGGTAGACTCCGCGCATGAAACCAAAAACGACCAAGCCGCCGCAGTCCATTCAATGGCATCCCGCCGAGCGCCTCGGCCAGATGGACGTGGATGCGAAGCTGCGCCCGTGGCTCATCGGCAAGGGATTGCTGTCGGTGCGCGTGAAGGAGGCGTGCGGCGAGCAGTTCAGGCTGCGGCTGGTCGATCAATGGTCGGGTCAGCTCACGAGCTCGCACAAACTGGGACTGAAGTCGGCCGACGAGGCGGGACTGTTCCGCGAGGTCGAAATTTCCCGCGGTGACCAGGCATGGGTGTTCGCCCAGACGGTTGCACCGGACTCGACGCTGTGCCTGCATCCGTGGCTCGCAGAGATGGGCGACACCGCTCTGGATGAGACGCTGACCGCACTGTCGGGGACGGAACGCGGTTCGTACGAATACGCCTGGGTGCCGGTCGACCAGCCGTTGACGGAGCGCGCCCTGCGTGGTGCCGAGGTCAAGCCGGTCGGCCTGTGGGCGCGACGCACACGGATCGCGCTGCGCGGCGCTCCCCTGCTCATGCAGGAGGTGTTCCTGCCCGGCATGGGCCGCGCCTGAAGGGGAGTTCCAGAGTGGCTCTACCGCGCTCCGGGGTCGAATTGGGCGAGCAGATTGCCGGGCGCTGTCGCTGGTTCGCATATCGCGTCCGTTTTCATCCATGGACCACCAACGAGCTTCCGCGGGTCCTGGCAACCATCAACGATTACGCACAACTCACGCGCTTGGACAAGCCCATCGGCATCTGGCTGCTGTTGTGGCCGACATTGTGGGCGCTGTGGATCGCGAGTCACGGCAGACCCGACGGGCGGCTGTTCATCATCTTCGTGGTCGGCACGGTGTTGATGCGCTCCGCGGGATGTGCGATCAACGATTACGCCGACCGAAGTTTCGATCCCCGGGTCGAGCGCACCCGGGACCGGCCGCTGGCCGCGGGTCGGATCACGACCGTCGAAGCGCTGCTGCTGTTCGCCGCACTGTCCCTCACCGCGTTGTCCCTGGTCCTGCAGCTGAACAAACTGACGCTGTTGTTCGCACTCGCCGGCGCGGCGCTGGCCGTGACCTACCCGTTCATCAAGCGGTTTCTGGCGGTGCCACAGCTGTATCTCGGGATCACGTTTGGCTGGGGCATACCGATGGCGTTTGCCGCCCAGCTCGAACGAGTGCCGCGGGTCGCCTGGCTGCTGTTGCTGGCCAACATGCTGTGGGTGACGGTGTACGACACCATGTACGCCATGGTGGACCGCAATGACGACGTGCGGATCGGCGTGCGCTCGACCGCGATCCTGTTCGGCGACTCGGACCGGCACATCATCGCCGCGCTCCAGCTGCTGACGCTGCTGTCGCTGTACCTCGTCGGCGGGATGATGCGCATGACCTCCTGGTACTACGCGGGCCTGATGGCCGGCGCGCTGTTTTTCATGCATCACTTATGGCTCATTCGCGCGCGCGCGCGGGAGGCGTGTTTCCAAGCCTTCCTCAACAATCATTATTTCGGCATGTCGGTGTTTCTCGGGATCGCGCTCAACTACCAGTTCGGCTGAAGCATCTCGCGGCAGAATTCAGCGGCGGCGGCGGCGGCCACCGCGCAGCGGCGCGGAGGCCCGCGGATCGAAATCATCGGGCATGTCGAGCTCGTCGTCATCGAGGGGATCGACGTGGTACTCGCCGAGGCTCTGCTTCAATTGCCGGATGTCGCGGAAACAGATCACGTCCATCTCGACCTTGCGCAGGATGGTTTTCAGTTCGCGGACATCACGGTCGAGGAGACGCTGTACGGCGTCGGTGGTCACCTTGCGCGCCGAGGTCTCGCCAAGCACGACGACGAACGGTCCGATCACATCCGCAAGCTCATCCCGAAGCTGCCGCGATTGCCCCTCGAGCACGTGAACGTAGTGCCGCAGCCGATCCTCGGCAAGCCCCGCGAGCGCCGCTGCATCGATCTGCTCGAGGCTGAACTGTAGTTCGAGCAGCGCGAGGAGGTCGCCCGATTTGTAAGCCTGATTCACCTGTTGCATCAGTTCCGTCTTGCGCAGCTGTTCCTTGGGATCCGCTTCACGATCGGGGTGCAGCTCGCTCACCAATTTTCGATAGGTCTCGCGGACGGCGCGGGTACCGCCCTCCGCGACCTGATCGCGCATCGCCGCGCGCTTGGAGAGCTTGCCGGACTTGCGTTTTGGCGGATCGTCCGTCTGCGCCGCTTGCTCGTGTGCGGCGCGGATTTGTTCCTCGATCCAGCTCTCGAACTCCTCCGGCGTTTCGCCGCCCCCGTAGGCGTCGACGTCGATCGCCAACGCCTCGTTGGCCACGGTGCGCAGCGCCTCCATGCGATCCCGTCTGATGTCATCGAGGCTTGCGGCCGAGTATTTGTCGTGCAGGGTCACCAGCACCGGTTCAGCGCCTTCCTCGAGCAGGGCGGCGATCATTTGATTCAAGAGATAACGCGCCTTGTCGCGCTCGCGCTTGCCGAGCTCGCGGCCCTGCAGAGCGACGTCCAGCAGCTGCGCCATCACGATGCGCTGCTCGCGCAGCCGCGCGGCCAGCGGTTGATGTTGGTCGCTCAGCTGTTGCTGGTAATACCGCTGAAAGGCCTGCCAGCGCTGCAGGTCATCGCGCTGACCCTTGAGTTTTTCGATGAGCTGATTGAAGCGCTTTTGAAGTTTGTTGAGCGCGGTGCGCGGCCCCGGCACACCGAGCACGGCAACTGCCCTGCCACGGTCGGCGGCAGGAGGATCATCGAACGGGGAACTGGCCATGACGGCATCTTACCCCAAGGCCTGAGACGCCCACGGGCAGTGGAAGCCGGTACGAGTAGTTCGAGTGAGGCGCGGTTCAATATGCGGTCAGGGGAGTCCGATCGACCGGGGACATCGCGACGCCGGAGATCCCCGAAAACTGTATCGGGATCGACACGTTCTCCACACCGGAATTGCGGATCACCGCAAAATGCAGGTGCGGACCGGAAGAGAACCCCGTGTTGCCGGAGTTTGCGATGTATTGCCCGCGCCGCACGCGATCACCGATGCGGACGCGAATCGAGTCCCAATGAAGGTGCGCATAAATGGCGATCGTCCCGTCATCGTGCAGGATCTCGATGACATTGGCCTGGTCCAGCATCACGGGGCTCGCGGCTCCACGGAACGAATCGTGGCGCGCGTTGATGACCACTCCATCGCGCGCCGCGTACACCGGGGTTCCATCGGGCAATGCGATGTCCAGCGCATATTCGCTGTCGGCGGTCACATGGGTGATGCGACTGGGATAGGCCTGAGTGATGAGGAAGGTGGACCCCACGCCGAAGGGGACCCGATACGGACCTGGCGGGTTGTGCACGGCGTCGGGTGCTCCCAACGCGACCCGGGCGGCGTATTTGAGCGGCGCCCGGGTGTCGCCATCATTCGCCGCCGTCACCAGAGGCTTGCGGGTGCCGGGCTGAAGGACATCCCGATAGGCGCTACCGGAAGGGATTCCCGCGACGCCCGACTCGACGATCGATACCTGAAACGTGGCGACGCACAGACAGCCGTTCACCGCGACCAATTGCGTCGAATCCGCGGCGTCGACGCGCTCGATCGCGATCTTGAGGGTGCTGCTGTCGTGGTTCAGCCGCAACGACTCATCCGCCACCCCCGGGGGTGCCGGCTGATCGCTGAACACCCACTGTCCATTGGCATCGCGATATTTGTAGGCGGTTTGCGCCAGGCCGGCGGCGCTCGCGAGCAGCAGGACGGGCAGCAAAGCAAGCACCCGCATCCTCGGTCCGACGTCTACGACCTCGAGGCCACGCATATGTCCTCCAGCATTGCGCAAATCTAACCGAATCAATGCGTATTTTCGACGAGACTTGTCACAAGATAGGCCGCCTGAACAGGACGATATGATGCGCTCGTTTGAACCGACGGCGGGACATGAGGCCGTTCGTTGCAAGGCTGCAGCCCGGCATTGTGCCGTGTTGCTGACCGCCGCGCTCATTGCCTGGTCGACGCTCGCCACGAACGCGCCGGCGGCGGCGGGCGCCGCTCCGCGACCAGCGAGATCCCCGGGCTGCTCCGTTACCGGACAACCGACTGGGATGCTGAATGGGCAAACCCGGGTGCGCGGAGAATCCCGCACCTACCTCATGCAGGTGCCCGCGAACTACCAAGCATCGAGGGCCTACCCGTTGATCTTCGTGTTCCATGGCGCCGGCGGCAACGGCCGGCAGGCCTATGGCTGGGGCTTGCAAAACGCGGCGGGCGCCGCGGACAACGCGATCTTCGTGTATCCGGACGCCATCACCTTCCAACACTATGGCATCGGCTGGGATGACGGTCCGGACGGCCACGATCTGCCGTTCTTCGACGGCATGCTCAAGGACATCGAGGCGACGCGCTGCATCGACACGAGTCGCGTGTTCGCGGCCGGCTTTTCCTGGGGCGGTGATTTCGTCATCACGCTGGCCTGTCATCGCGGCGACGTGATTCGCGCGGTCGCCGCCAATTCGACCGACGACGAGTACAACGACACGAAGGACTATAGGACTTATCAGGGCCTTCCTTGCCGCTCACACCAGCATCCGCCGGTGCGTTTCGAACATGCGCAGGGCGGCGACACGGAGTATCCCCCACCGGACTTCGCGACCACGTCGAAGCTGTTCCAATACCTCAATTCCTGCGGGGGTGGTTCCGTCCCCGCCAAGTCGAGCAGCCGCGCCATGTCCTGCGTGTCCTTTCAATCCTGCGCCAGCGAATACACTGAGTGCATTTTCGATGCCCATATCGGACACACGCTGCCGCCCAATTGGGCCGCCGACACCTGGGACTTCTTGAGCCGGTTTTGACGTCGACCTAGAGCCCAATCCGCGCCGCCGAGAGGCAGCCGGCGTCCGGTGTCAACCGGACGATCGCCCGCAGGTTGACTTGAACCTTCCGGGCCCCCAATACTCCCGCAATGGAAATCCGCACCGATTGGACATTGACAGAGGTTGAGCAGCTGTTCGCCAGCCCGTTCATGGATCTCATTTTTCAGGCGCAACAGGTCCATCGGTCGTACCAGTCACCGAATTCGGTACAGATCAGCACGCTGCTCAGCATCAAGACCGGCGCCTGCCCGGAGGATTGCGCCTATTGTCCGCAGAGCGTCCGCCATGACACCGGACTCGAGGCGGAGGAATTGATGGAGTTGGAGGCCGTGAGCGCGCGGGCACATGCCGCCAAACGAGCCGGCGCCACCCGTTTCTGCATGGGGGCGGCATATCGGTCACCGAAGCCGCGGGACCTGCGCAAAGTCGCCGCCATGATCCGTGAGGTCAAGGCGCTGGGCCTCGAAACCTGCGCCACGTTGGGCATGGTAACCCGTTCCCAGGCGCAGGAATTAAAGGCCGCCGGCCTCGATTACTACAACCATAATCTCGACACGTCGGCCGACTATTACGAAAAGATCATCACCACCCGCACCTATCAGGACCGGCTCGACACCCTCGAGGCGGTGCGTGACGCCGGCATGAATGTTTGTTGCGGCGGGATCGTGGGGATGGGCGAGGAACCACGAGATCGGGCGGCGCTCCTGCATACCCTGGCGACGTTGCCGAGCCATCCCGAGAGCGTCCCGATCAATCAATTGGTGCGCGTCGCCGGGACTCCGCTGGCGGACACGGCGGCGCTGGACCCGTTCGACTTCGTCCGCACGATCGCGGTCGCGCGCATCCTGATGCCGCGCTCCCACGTGCGGCTGTCGGCCGGCCGCAGCGACATGAGCGACGAACTGCAGGCACTGTGTTTCCTGGCCGGCGCGAACTCGATCTTTTACGGCGACAAGCTGCTGACGACCGGCAATCCGGATACGGCGCACGACCAGCGTCTGTTCGCGCGTCTGCAAATCGTGGCCGAACCGGCCTGTACGGCACCCGCGCCCGAAACAGGGACGGCGCAACTGCCCACCCCGCCCGATCCCGTCGAGCGCGTGTCGCAGCGCATTCCCGCGTGAGCAACGACTCCGCCGCGTACGCCCTCGACAATGCCTGGGTCAGACGGTCCTTCGATCGCGCGAGCGCGGGCTATGACTCCGCGGCGGTCCTGCAGGCCGACGTAAGGACAGTCCTGCTGCAGCGGTTGGAATTGACCTCCCTGGCACCGCGCGTGGCGCTCGACGCAGGCGCCGGCACGGGTCATGCGAGCCGGGAGCTCAAGCGCCGCTACCCCGGTGCCCACGTGATCGCGCTGGATTTTTCGCTCGGAATGCTGCGCACCGCCGCACGGCAGCGATCGTGGCTGCGGCCCTTCGCCCGGGTGTGTGCGGCGGCCGAGCGGCTGCCGCTGGTCGACGCAAGCGTCGATCTGATCGTCAGCAACTTCATGCTGCAGTGGAGCGATCTCGATCCGGTTCTGGCCGAGTTTCGTCGCGTGCTGGCGCCGCGCGGAGCGTTGACCTTCACGACGCTAGGTCCCGACTCGCTGCGTGAGCTGCGCCACGCCTGGGCACAGGTCGACGCACATGCCCGCGTGAGTCAGTTCATGGACATGCATGACATCGGCGACGCCCTCGTGCGCGCCGGCTTCGTCGCGCCGGTGTTGGATGTGGATCGTTACACCTTGTACTACGCGGACGTGAGGCGGCTCGCGCTCGACCTGAAGGCGGTAGGCGCCCGCAATGCCACGCGCGGCCGCGCCAGGGGCCTCACGACCCCGCGCAAATTCGCGCAGATGCAGGCGGCGTATGAACGATATCGGGACGCCGGGCGGCTGCCGGCGACCTATGAAGTGGTATTCGGTCAGGCATGGGCGCCGTTGAACACCGCGCCCCGGCGGGTCGGCGCTGACGCCCACGTGTCATTGGAAGACGTCAAGCGGCAGCTGGCCACGAGTCGCGATTCTTGAGGGGGCCGCCCCTGGCAGCCACTGCGCTGCGCCTCTTCGTCACCGGCACCGACACGGGCGTCGGCAAGACGCGGATCGCCACGGCTCTGTGCAAGGCGTTCGTGGCGGAAGGCAGGCGGGTTGCCGCCATGAAGCCGGTGGCCTCGGGCTGCGAGGCGACGTCACTGGGCTTGCGCAATGAGGACGCGACCTCGCTGCAGGCGGCGATGAACGTGCCGGCGAGCTATGAGGACGTCAATCCCTACGCGTTCGCACCCGCCGTTGCACCGCATATCGCTGCGGTCGAGGCGGGCCTGGCGATCGACTTCGAACGGCTCGATGGCCATTACGAGCGCCTGGCCGGGAAAAGCGACGTGACCATCGTGGAAGGCGCCGGAGGCTGGCTCGTTCCCCTGGGCCCCGGGCAAACCTTCGCCGACCTGGCGGAGCGCTGGCGGTTGGACGTGATCCTCGTGGTCGGCATGCGGCTCGGATGCCTCAACCATGCACTGCTGACAGTGGAGTCCGTTCACCGGCGCGGGCTGCGCCTCGCCGGTTGGATCGCCAACGGCATCGACCCGGCGTTCGCGCGGCACGAGGAGAACCATGAGACTCTGCGCGCCATGATCGCGGCGCCATGTCTATGTGCGTTGCCGTACGAACCGGTCGCCAAAATGGACGTCATTGCAAACAAATTGGCGCCGCACCTGCGAGAACTGACGCTGCCACCACGGGCTTGAGTTATTCTGCCGCGCATGGAAAAGCGCATCGAACTCGCGCCTAATTGTTCGCTCACCCCCACGGCTGCCAAGCTCTTTTTCGGCGCTACGTGTTTGTTTTCCTTTGTGTTTTCCATGATTTTCGTCGTCCAGGGATTCTGGCCGGTGCTGCCGTTTTGGGCGCTAGAGATGCTGGCGCTGGGATTGGCCCTGCACTCCAGCATGCAGAGGCGCCGCTACACGCAGACGGTCACGATCACGGATTCCCGGATCAGTCTGGTGACCCGTTCGCGTCGCGGTGAAGCAAAACAAGAGTTTGCGCGCCATTGGGCGAAGGTTAGACTCCGCACTCCACGCGCACGATCCTATCCGAGCCGACTGATGATCGAGAGTCGCGGGCGGGCGTTCGAGGTGGGCAGTTTCCTGACCGAGGAGGACCGGTGCCTCCTTGCCAAGCGTTTGCGGAATCTCGTGGGCGGCATGAACGAGTCGCCGTCACTCGAGATCGAGCGGCTGATCGACGAAGTGACCGATTGAAATTTAGGGGACATTTTTAGATGAGAGTCAATACGGCAGGCGCCAGCCAGCATCGCAAATCGCGACCGGACGGATATTCGATGGCCACTGCCGTCTTCGTCGCCTGCTGCGCCGCCCTCGGTCTCGCCGGAACCGCAGCCGCGAACACCTCGAACGGCTACAACCTCCCCATCGGCGTCACCGGCCTCAGCAAGGCCATGTATGGGCTGCACATGGAAGTGTTCTGGATCTGCGTCGGGATCGCGGTGGTGGTGTTCGGCACCATGATCTATTCGCTGGTGAATTTTCGCCACTCAAAAGGCGCCATTCCGGACACCACCATGGTGCACAGCACGAAGGTGGAGATCATCTGGACGGTCATTCCGGTTCTCATCCTCGTCGTCATGGCCGTGCCGGCAGCGGATCTGATCCTCAAACAGGAGGACACGCGCAATTCCGAACTGTCGATCCGGGTCACGGGCTACCAGTGGAAATGGCAATACCAGTACATGAATGCCGGCGAGGGAGTGGAGTTCTTCTCTACCCTGAAACAGGACTCAAACTTCGCCCGGCAGCTGGGCTCGGGGATCGACCCCTACAGTGTGAAGGATTACCTGCTGAGCGTCGACAAACCCCTGGTGATCCCGAGCGGCACCAAGGTGCGACTGCTGCTCACGTCCATGGACGTCATCCATGCCTGGTGGGTGCCCGATTTCGGCGCCAAGCGTTCCGCCATACCGGGTTATGTCAACGAGCTGTGGTTCAAGGTCGACCCGGGCAAGGAAGGCATCTACCGGGGGCAATGTGCCGCACTGTGCGGCCGCGATCATGGCTTCATGCCCGTCGTGGTCGATGTGCGGACCCCCGACGACTTCAAGAAATGGGTCGAGGAAGAGAAGGCGGCGGCGCGGCAGGCCGCCGCACCGTTGCCTGCGCCGACGCCCCTCCCGGTCGCCGCCGCTGAAGCGCCTCCCGCGAAAACAGCCCAAGTCCTGAACTAATCCGCGCAATCATCGAATTCCCACAGAGAGCACCCACGATGGCATACGATCACGCAGCTGACACCGTCCACCACGATGATCATCACGGCGAGCCTGCCCGCGGCATCCAACGCTGGCTGTTCGCGACCAACCACAAGGACATCGGCACCATGTACCTGGTGTTCAGCCTCACGATGTTCTTCATCGGCGGCGCCATGGCCATGATCATCCGCGCAGAGCTTTTCAAGCCCGGCCTGCAGCTGGTTGATCCCGGCTTCTTCAATCAAATGACCACGATGCACGCATTGGTGATGATCTTCGGCGCGGTCATGCCGGCGTTCGTCGGTCTCGCGAACTGGATGATCCCGCTGCAGGTCGGCGCCCCCGACATGGCGCTGCCGCGCATGAACAACTTCAGCTTCTGGATCCTGCCGTTCGCCTTCACGATTCTGTTATCGACCCTGTTCATTCCGGGAGGCGCCCCGGCCGGCGGCTGGACCATGTATCCGCCGCTGTTTTTGC
>Ga0116230_10004897_pt1 | contig 13110 bp, 9 predicted proteins | sample S1TSphfallax_3_FD_88678 | JGI IMG/M metagenome (GOLD analysis project Ga0116230, IMG submission 88678) | Host-associated microbial communities from peat moss isolated from Minnesota, USA - S1T2_Fd - Sphagnum fallax MG | ecosystem: Host-associated > Plants > Peat moss > Unclassified | place: USA...
CTAGTTTCTTTTGAAAAGAAGAGGAAACTTCGGGAAGTTAAGAGTGGGATCTGGGTGCTGCTGACAGGCAAAGATTCTTGACAAGAGGGGAAGATTGCTTGGGTCATTGAAATTATTGAAGGGGATGGGTACCCTGAGCTAATGCATTTATAAGCCTCATGAGCTTTCCTTATTTGTGTGGCACTTCAAGGAAAGTTCAAGCACTCTACCCCTGAGTCCTGGGCCCTGGCCATGCTTTGTGTTTGGTGTGTTTGGCAGATAGATTACCTAACAAGCTGAAAATAAGGTAATATTTTTCATGTTTTAAGGGGCCTGGAACAACTCCTTTATTTTATATATAACACCTTTTTTTGTATTCCTTAGCATAAAGATAATATAGTGATTAAACCAAAACTGCACAAGAGAAAAAAGAAAGTAAAAGCATGGAATAAATCTTGAAAAAAAAAGTAGGATATTCATCATCTGTCTCCCCTTACTTACTTTCTAAAGCTTTTAAGTCCAAAGTATTTAGTACAAAAATGAAAAGCAAAAAATAAAACCGAAAATGGAATGTTCTTTCACAAATTCCCTGTTTTTCTGGGGAAATTTTGCCATATTTTTTACCCAAAAAAAAAGGATCACCACATTTCCACTTTGGATTTTAGAAAATGGGGGTGGGGGTTGAGATTTTTTTCTCCAACTTTTTTACTTCTTGAAAGAAACTGATAATCATTTTTATGCTAAATCCCACTTGGGATGCTCAAAAGAAAAACAGCAATTTCAAGTTTTTTAATTTTGTGATTTGGCTCCAGTTGTGATCATCCATGAGTATATTTAGCCAAATTTGGTGGCATTCAAAATATGAAATCAGAAAATTTGAAGTACCCTTTTGTATTGTGGGCAAGTCTGACAATGTTTTGGAATTTGTTCACCAAAATTTTCATTTTTTGTGAATTTGTTTCCCAAAAAAAGAATTTTTGAAAAAATGTTCTTTCTTCAAAATATTTTTCACAAATTGGCAAGAATTTGTTAAAAAACACTGATATACAATTATATCAAAGTCACATTTTTGGGCAAAGGATATGGAACAAATTGTGGTGTTAGACGGGAATATCCAGGTGCACATTGCCCTGCTTCTTAGCTTGAGTAGAGTTTTCATTTCTAATTTTATTCATCACCATTTTTGGTCTAGAGTCTCAAGTTTTACAAGATCTTTGGTACCTATTCTCATTCACATTAATTAGTTTAATTAGTTGTGCTATATCCTAAAGTTTTTTTTCTTTTTTTTTTGGTGACAATGGGCCACTTTGATTGGCCCATCACCAAAAAAAATTGAAAACTTTGGGATGCTATGTCCATTTGCACCCATGCTGACATTTTTTGCATGAGTTTTTCCTTTTCAAAACCATTTAGACAAATTTACACAATGGATAAGTGTAAATCATTTACACAATTTTACAATTACATATCCAAGGTTAATTACAAATATGTGGATAAGAGGTTTTACATTTACATGGAGTGTAAGTAAGTTTTAAATTTTCATTTACACTTACACAAAAAGTATGATTAAAACCATACACATTTACATCAAAGGTATGTTTAAAATCATATAGAGATCCAATAGTAGAAGGAACCTTTTGGGAGCAGGTGCTTTTTTTCAGTTTTGTAATACAAAAACATTTGGCAAAATTTTCCACCAAAAATCTAAAAAATTGTTTACAATATGAAAACACATGTATCCAAATATTTCCCAACATTTTTGTCAATAAAAATCACTGGTCATCGAAACCTTGAAACATATTCACAAGTAACAACATAATGGTGACATAACACTTGGAGTCAAATATAGCGTTCAAATAGAGTGAAACTTAGTTTGGATCTATAAATATCCACAAAATAGAGTGATCTCCGGAATGGCCAGTAATTACTTTTGACTAGTGGGTGCCCGTGGCTGAAGGCCACTGTGAAGCCCCATGTGTGCAATCCAGGTCCCAAAATTGAGATCCCACATCCTGAAAATCACGTCTTAAAAGTTTTCAGGTTTCGGTCTTGGAAACCGCAAGTGTGAAAATCCAGGCCCCAAAGTTGAGATCCCAAGTCCTGAAAACCATGTCTTGAAAACCATATCCTAAAATTTCCCAAGCCCCAAAGTTGAGATCCCAAGTCTTGAAAATCATGTCCTGAAAACCATATCCTACTGTGATGGACCCGGCCCGACACCCCCCACGGCGGGCGACTGATCGGCCGGGAATGCCGGGCCGGGCCCGGTCGGCCTGACGGGCCCGGTCACCCCGTTCTTGACGTCGGCTATCCCGGGTCTCCGTTCCACGCTAGAATGTCCTAACCTAATTTCCTCCAATAGCTTTGCCCACAGACTGGGAATAGGAAATTCCGCCCTCCGATTAGCGCCGGGCCCGGTCTGTGACGGACCCGAGCTCCGTCACAGACGTCTAGTGGGGACCCGCTTATGACCCCACCCTATTATTAGGGTTAGTGTTAGTTAGCCCGGTCTGCTCGAAGGACATTAGTGAATTTTGGCTTTAATGATTTAAACCCCCATGCGTTTTTTACTAATGCGTACATTTTTCTCTTCGCCGAAAGCTCTCCATCGTACGGTCGTCAACCGGTGCTCGGACCGTCACTTTTCTCTGTGTCCAGTGGTCGGCGGAAACTCGCCTCGAGAATTCCATCCATTCTTTCCGCGCATTAAGATACCTTCATGGATGCATTCTGAATTGCACTCTCCAGCAGTTAATCATCCAGGTACAGTAATATACAGAGGCCAGTTCTGCCACAGAAAATGCAGAACCGGCAGCATAACTATCACGTGATAGACAGACAAGGCAATTAATATATAAGATTGGCCAATATGGCAGTATTTAAATTGTCTCTCAATTTATATTATCCAAATTTTAGGGTTCATAGCATATATTTAGGATTCAAGATTGGTTGTTCAAGAATTCCTTTATTTAGGAACATTCTTGGTACCTTTTTCTTAATGAAGGAGTTTACAATAGAGAGTTTGCATTGAAAGCACTTTGCTCTTATTTTATTTGGGTGTAAATGAAAATATTGAACAAAGAATGGAAAGAGATCATTTGTAGAACAATCTTGCTACCTATTTATTTTGTAAAGTTCCTTGTTTGCATCAAATAAAGTTTTCATTTTAAAGTTTAGTGTGTACTTACTTATTAAGAAGCATGTGAACAAAAACATTTGCTAGTTTATTTTTTGTTTAACATGCTTTAGCTCAAGAATTTTCTATGTTCAAGAGCAAAAATATTGAAAAAACTAAGTTGGCTATTATGATAGTTTGGTATCTATGAATACCCAACAAAAACAATAGAAAACATTAACAGGGTTATTCAATCCCATCACAAGAAATGAACACCAAAGTGTTTTAGAACATGAAGTTGAGTTATTGGAAAAAATTGCACAAGAGATAAATATCAAGTGCATAGTGTAGAAGTGTCTAATTGGTCAGCTCAAGAATTCAAAGTGACTCTACAAGCAAACCAAGAGATCAAACAATAATCAAATGAAGAACAAGCAAGAAATAAATCACATGCACACAAGCATGGGACATATGTCAACTAGTTTCAACAAGATTTGTGGCCACCAATTGTGGTAGCAATCAAGAAATACCATGATAACAAAACTAATACCCTCTATTTCTTGAAAATTGCTTATAGGAAATCGAGATGTCCTAGTCCTTGTGAAAACCTTGGAAAACCAACCTTTATGATTGGTTTACATGTAAAGGAAAAATTAAAGCCAAATATGTCCATGTAATTGAATTAGACCCACAAATTGAAACAAAGAAACAAAATTTACCAATACTTGAAAATAACCCAATATTGAGATATTCAATTGTAGCCATGTTGCAAAAGATGAAGGAGGCAAGTCAACCCCTAGTAATTTCCATAATCGAACCCATATTTTGTCAAATGATTGAGTCATTGGCCCCTAATGTGCTTTGTGACAACAAAGCTAGTGGGTTTGAAGTTATTCGATAATGGACTCATCAATTCATGAAAAATTACATGAATAGAACTCTTAGAATTAGTACTACAATAGTTGGCAAACTTCCATGAAATTGGGAAGAACAAGGAAGGTTCATGACTTACCATGTTATTTACGTTGTCAAGGCCTACAACATTCCACCTTCGCTTGTTGTCAATAGTGATGAGACTAGCATACATTTGGTACCTACGGCAAGGGAATGCACATGGGAAAGTAAGGGCTCCAAACACATTCATGTGCTTGGCATAGAAGACAAAAGGCAAGTGACTATGGTAGTATCTTCATCTACAGCAGGATTATTTTCGCCACTATAAGTGATTTGTATAGGCGCTATGCTAAGAACATTGCCACCAAACAACCAAAGACAAGCAATGTGTGATAGATGGGTGGGATCTCACCTATAGTGAAAACCATTGGTCAAACTTTGAAACAACCAAGTGTTTTGTGCAAATTGTCAAGGTGCCTTACCACCAAGCTCAAATCAAATCACTTGGACTACAAATGGTTCTTAGATTATTGGAATGTACACAAAGTTAAAAATTCTTGGGCTACATAGAAAACAAACATCCAAGCATTTTCATTGTTTTTGTATTAACAAATTGTACCAATGTTTTACAACCAATTAATGTCATACTATAACGCCCATTCAAGCATGCATTCAAAATGGAGTTCAACAACTAGACAATAGGGGTCATCAAAAAGCAAATTGAAAGTGGTAAAAAACCAAATGTTGACTTCAAAATGAATAATCTAAAACCACACATTTGTGAATGGTTACACGATGTGTGGAAAGAATTGAAAAGCAAAGAAACAATGATTTTGAAAGGGTTGAAGAAAACATGGCTTATAAGAGCTTGGAGTGGTGATTTTCAACTTGTTGCCAAGGAAGAAAACACAAATATTTTTTTATTTACAACAACATTTGACATTGAAAAAAACATGGAGATTGATGAAACCTACGTCAATCCAACAATGACAACATTAACTATTATGGAGGGTTGTTTAAATGAAAAATCAACACATGTAACATCACTTGAAACATTTTTGCCATTTTCACATGTAGGAGTTGAAAGATTGAAACTATGAACACTAACTAAAAAACTAAAATCATAAACATTGAATGTTAAGGTTTGAATTCTTTTTTCCCCTATTAAATTTAAACCTAAACTTAAATCCTAATTTTGAAACTTGCCTATATAGAGGACCATGGCAAAGTAGTAGAAAACAAAAATCAAGTTCAAACTCAACAACAAGATGGTGTTGCTTACAAACTTAAATTACTTCTATTATTACCCAATGTGAACTATAACTCATTTAGAATCTTTTTTGGGGCCAAGACTTTCTCCAACTTTATAGGAGCATGATGATGTTGAAGATGATGAAGATCTCATGAACAACATCATTTGTGTTGATAACTTCTAGGTCAATATCAAGCTTGTAATATATTCTTATACTATTAAAACTAGACCTTTGTAGATTCAACAACCTTGAAAATGTTATTTTAGGACCAAGCATATAGCTTATTGCAAGTTGCAATGTGGTAGTAGCATCAAAAAAAGGACCACACCTCAACATGTAATGTGGTAGCAACATCAACAAAGGGATCACTCCCAGCATGTAATGTGGTGACAACATCAACAAGAGGACCACCCCCCAAACATGTAATGTGGTGGCAACATCAACAAATGAACCACCCCAAGGATGAATGCAAGGTATGGTGGCTCACTTTTGGTGTCACAATGGTGTTTTTTGTTGGGTACCCCTTGTTCAAAGGCATATGGTGGGTAGTATATTTTTAAATCTATTAATTGGTAATTAAATATAAATTTAAAACTTTATTATAAATATATTTTTGCATTTTTTTATTGATAAAAAGTTCATATGCTAGTAGAAATGGACTGTTGAAGTTCAAAATTATGGACTAGTTGGTTGACTGGAATTATAGAAAATTGAAAGGTTCATCTTAAATTTTATTAAAAATTATTTATAATGATTTAACATATGAGTTAGAATGAAATAATAAAATTTTATGTGAAAATTTTCCTTAAATCATATCCAAAATTTAAATTAACTTGTATTTTGATAAGTCCATAACATTCTTGTTTTTCATTCATTTTTAATTTTTTTTCAAAGGTGCATATATTTAGACTGTCTACTTGGGCTCCTATTAATATGGACTTCATTGTTGTTGATACATGGACTTTATTACCATTTAACCAATGGTACCACAGAAAATTAAAAATTTAACACTAAAACATGGACTTTTGTGGAATACAATTATTTTAAAAAGTGAGCCACCATACTATGCATTTACCCCCCAACATGCCAAGATGCATTGTAATAAGGACCCATTTGCAGAGTTGGTTTTTCGAATTGCACACTAGTAGTCATTATTGTTGTTGTTATTGTTACAACATGAGGGAAGTTATTGGGACCCAAACCCATGGAGGTGGAATTTCTTGTCCTTGGTGTGGATGTTAACCTTAGAATTGAGCCTAGTTGTCATGTGTGCACTTTGAATCCCATTTGCCCACTTGAAGTTTGTTGTGCTACAAATCATGTTTGGAAACTCAAAATGAAAAGGAGTTTGATTATTGTTGTTGTTGGTGGAGAGAAATCTAATTCCACTTCATGATTTGATGGAGTGTGGCAATTTATTTTTGGAGTTGCACAATAACTCGCATGCCACTCTAGGTGATGGTGGTGGCATGATTGCAAGTTTGATGCTACAAGGAAGTTTAGAAGATGGACTTGTGGAATACATGACCAAGTTGCATTGACAACATGTTTGGAAATTGCTTGTGATCCCATGGAGATTTAAAAGAAAGTGTGAATAATGCATTCCAAGAGATGCCATTGTTGTTAGCTTCAAAGGAGGAGTAGTTGTTGTTCTAATGATGGTTGTAATGCCTATATGCTACAAGAGATGCAATGATGATGTTAAGTTTGTAATGTTATTGTTTAAAGTAGCGTTAACACTATAAGTTCCATTGGCACAACTACTACTACCAACAATAGCTCCTACACCACTTGGAGAAAACAAGTTTTTGAAACATGGTATGAATAATGTGTAAACATCATCATGATGACCCATTGTTGTTGTTCCTTTTGGATATGAGATGATGTTAGACTCAATGATGGTAATGTAGAAGATGATACAACTTCCATTTACAATTGATTTACATATGATGATGGTGGTGCTGGTGGTGGCCTATAACTTCCCTACAACATGCAACAAGCAATACACAAACACACACACACCCATGAAGCTCCATTTCCTTAGTAGGAGTAGAGATTAGGGTCTCCAAATAACTAGGCTTGCCTTGTGGTAGGTATTACCATCCTCCTCCATGATCCAACTAGCTTTCGCACATAACGCTTTGAGGACTTTGTTATTGTTGTAATGTTTGGGCAACTTGTAGTTCTTGTATAAGCACAAGCCCACGAAGATCTTGGTTGTGATGGCACACCAACATTACTCCCTTTCCTTGTTGCTTTCCTTCATTTTTTATTCAATGATTGCGTTCCTCACATCATGGTTACTCAAAAAAATTCAAGTTTGCAATAGTTGATGGTCATTCAAATGTTGCTTTAGTTGATCTTGAACCTTTTTCTTAAAGCTTAACTTCTTGGACTCACATTTGAGTTGCCATCAATCTGATTGTTAATTGCATCGTGATGAAGCTCGTTCTTGGTTATAATGTCATGAAACCCGACTACTAGTTGCATCATGATGAAGTTTGTTCTTGGTTGTAATGTCATGAAGCCCCACTACTAGTTGCATCATGATGAAATTCGGTTGTTAATTGCAACATGATGAAGACTAACTACTAGTTACATTGTGATGAAGACCAACTCCTACACATGTTTTTGTTATTATTACTACTCCTACACTTGATGAAACACACATTATTGGAAAAAAACATTGTTGCAACAAAGAGAATGCATAAGGGTGAAGGCAAAATCAAGGGTAATTAACTACAATTATTTCATATTAGAAAACCAAAAAGTATCCTTAAATCAAAAAGTTCAACATTTAGAAAAAAAAATTAAGTTTTCTTAAACATTCGACAAATATGGTTATGTTTTATGAACGTTCGATGGGTGGTGGCTAGCGTTTTTAAGACTTTTGACATAAATATTATGTATTTTTTTAATCATTTAATTAGTGTCAATTTAACCAAAGGTATTGGGAAAATGACACACTTCAAAACTCCTTAATGCACTCAAATGTGAATTTAAACAGAAAATAGGGGAAGCACAAGGAATCGAGGCACGCTCCATGGCTTGCAACATTTTGGAGGGGTAGAGGGGCATGCTGGAGCTCTAAGATGGAACTAGGAAGAATGAAAAACATCAATTATTCACACGGACTTGCACAAAACCAACATAAGGTGGTAGTGCATAATTGGAACACTTTTGGTGTTAAGACGAGTCACGGGCAATTCGGACTCACAAGATTCACCACGGCCCGGACTTGGGGGAAGCCACCACCTTCCCCCTTTATAGTATACTATGTGCCTCTCCACAAGGCCCACATCCAAATGGCATTTTGTCCTAGGACTCCCAAATGGGAGTCTTGAAATTCTCAAAGTTGGGACTCCCGCGACTTTGGGGCCCCATAACTTTGCGTGCAAACCTCCGATTGAGATGAGGACTAAAAAAATGTTGTAGCCTTTATCGAGAGCTTTCCAGTGGTATGTCGTATGCCATCTACATGCAAGGAAATCAGGTCAATTATTGACTTTTCATGGTCGGGAGTTAAACTGCCAATTTGACTTCCGACCCTTCTTTTGGCCATAACTTGTGTTTCAAATGTCCAAATGGGTCATGCGAGCCCATTTTAGACATCTAAGTTTCAATAACTTTTCAATGGTATAAAAAACTTTTTAATCCATTGTGTTTTGACCCTTTCAATTACTCTATGAACATTCGGAAGTCCACTAGGACCCTAACTCCCAAAGTGGGAGTTCACTTGGGAATGTGAGGGTTCATTCCTTCACACTCTCTTGCATTCCCAAGAGCATGAAATGTGACTTTCGGGCTTCCCTCTTGGCCTGCACCTTCGCAAGCCCTTGCCTTGGTCGTTAGGCCAAGGGGGTTGCGACAAAAAAAGTGACCATTCAATATTGCTAATGTTCAAATTATATAAAAGCGCACATCCCAAAATTAATGATATCTATTTTTATTGATATTTGAAAAAAAAGTTATAAATGTTTGCACAATAACATAAGGGCATGAAGTGTAAAAAATTAAAAAAACATGCATCAACTAAAGTTTTATTTGCATGTAATATGTGAAGGAATTTTTTTTCTCATATTTATTATTTTATATTTTAATATGCACATATTTAAGTCATTTTTTCAATCAAATTTTAATACTATATATATATATATATATATATATATACAATTGAGGTTGTGAAAGGTGATAGGGATGCATTAAGACAACATGGTCAGATCATGTGATAACATATAAGTTTTTCAAATTGATTTAATTGTCAATGTTGTGAAAAGCTTTTTAATTTCATGTTCCTATTCACTTTATATTCTTCCATATTTAGTTAATTCATTTGCTAATATTAATTCCGTTATTAATCTATTAATTGAACCTAATCACAAATAATGTTTAAAACCTTCAATACATATGTTATATTTGTTGTGTTTTTAAAAATATCAAGGATTAACACATATCAAGTTATAAAAATTTAATATTCATTTTTTGAATAAACATAATTTTACTATACAACTAATTGAAGTATATTTTTTACCCAATAATCAATACATGGGATTCTATATTTTACTCAAGTATTCTGTAAATTCAAAAGAGAGTGTTCCCCCTTGTCATGATAATTGAGGATTTGGTATAATAATTAGATTGCCCAAACATATGATATGTTTTAGACATTGCCATGTTTTAAAATTGTTGTGTGTGTGTGTATTTTTTTGAATCCAAGTTTTAAAGTCCCATGTTTTGAAGTATTAAACATGGTACCTACCTTGCCCAAGTTCATAAGCTTCCAATTTGAATTTTTTCACCCAATTTGAATTTTTTTTTTTGTTTTGGTTTATGGTTTTGTTTATTTATTATTCTCCTTGTTAGTTGTTTTGTTTGCTTATTGTATTGATTGCAAGTTTCACTTCTTTTATTTTGCATATATTATTGTTTTATTGGTTGTCATTTTTTTTCCCGCTTGATTATTGTTTGCTTACTTTTTTTTCAGTTTTATGTTTGTTTGTTAAGTTGTTGAATTTTTTTGCTTGTTAATCTTTGCTTACTAACATTTATGTTTATAGATTTGCTTGTTCTTGTTAGTTATTTGTCTTTTGTCTTTTGTTATTTTGATTGTTCTAATGTTTTATTTCAAATTTTTATGTTTTTTTTAATATGAGCTTTATTGTCGCAACCCCACTTTGGGTGAAGTGGGAGGATGAAACTCCCACTCCCAAAGTTGGGGATTTGGAGTCCTCCAGGACTCCCGAATGTTTAGAGTTCAACAGAAAAGGCCAAAACGCCTCGCATTGGGGTGTCCTTGGTGTCATTGGAAAAGTCTTGAAGTGTAGATGTCCAAAATGCCCTCGCATTAGTCATTTGGACATCTGCAGCCCAAGTTATGGGCAAAAGAAGGGCCGGGAGTCAAATTGGCAATTTGACTCCCGACCACTAAAAGTCGGGAATCAACCTTTTCCCGACATCCGAATCAGGAGTGCGACATAGCGTTGGAAAGATCTTGAAGAGAGATATAACTTTGGTTCAGACCTCGTCTTGATCAGACTTGGCAGTTGGGAGATATGAGCTCCCAAAGTCCCGGGACTCCAACCGAGACAGTTTCGGGACAATTTCGGGACTCCAACTTGGGAGTCCCGAGAAAATGTGCCATTCGAATGTAGCTCCCGCAGGGAGCTGTAGAGAATACTATATGGGGGAAGGTGGTGGCTTCCCCCGAGTCCGGGCCGTGGTGAGTCTTGTGTGTCAAAGTGCCCGTGCCTTGTCCCAACACCCAAGGGTGTCCTAAATGCGAACTAACCCTCTTGTGGTTGGTTCTTGGATGCAGATTCAAGCTTGATCTTCTAGTCCCTTCCCCTAGTCTAATCCCGGGACTTCTAGCACGCCCCTCTACCCCTCTTTAGTGCTGGAAGTCGGGAGCGCCTCCCAGTTCCATATTTCCGCAACTCAACACACTTGGACCCTCAAGTGGGTTCAACAAGGAACTTAGGAGTGCGTCATTTATTATTTGGTCATTTGATTTTGATTTGCTTTTTTAATTTAAACTTCAAGTCCTTGCAAGGTCAAAATGCATTGCTTCATTTCATAAAATATAGTTTTACCAAGTTTTAAATGTTTCATAAGTTTCAAAGTGAATTATGAAAATGTTTTGAGTTTTACAAAAAAATTAAAATCGGGCTATAATGGAAAGTTTGGCACCACTTCTAATGGTTGTCTTCTCTTTTGTGAAGAATAAAGGGTTCACAAGCTTCTTGTTCTCTCATTTCATAAGTTTATTTCTTTTGATTTTTTGCAACTATGTTATCTTTTTATGCAAGGGCCCACAAACTTTTTATTCTTTCAAGTTTTTTTTGTTTTGGTTTTTGCAAGTCTCATTTCTTTTGAACTTTGTTTTGTAGGTCATGGGCTGTGGATCACTATTAATTTTCTTCACTCCCTTTATCATTCTTTTTATTTTTTTCCCTCTTAACTTCTTTTCTTCTCTTCCTCTATCTTTTTTTTATTTCCCCTCTTTGACTCCATCAAAAATGTCCTACTTTGCATTTGTTGCTACATGTTTTGTCACTTGTTGCTCTTCATTTTCATTGTTGTCTAATTTGTTGTTGCTCCCCCATCTATCATCACTTGCTACCATTGCCTTTCATTGTCATAGCCCTTGCATGTCATTGCTTGATGCCATTGCTTTTCATTATCGAATGCCCTTCCCTCTTATCATCACTTGTTTCATCATGGTTCCATCACCTTTGATGCATGTTGTCCCCACCTTTCATCACCACTTGTTTTGGCATTATTACACCTACCTCTTGTCACCCATTGCCCCACTTCTTGTTACCCAAATATCTGCCAATCCCACCTTCCATTTTCACATAATTCATCACTTCTATCACTCTTGTTGTGTTTGCTTCGAGTTTATGTTCACTTGGTATTACCTTTTCCCCATTTTTGTAGGTTTGGGAACATGTTGAATTTCAACTTCAAACCCCATCATTCAACTAATAAGTTTTCAATTTATCTTTTGTATTTTTCTATTTAGTTAGCTAGTTTTGTTATTTTTTTCATTTGTTTACTTAGTTTCTTTATTTCTTTCATTGTTTGTATTTCTTTTGTTTGTATGTGTGTTTTTATGCTAATTAATGTCAAATATATTAAAATTTCTCAATTTTCATGTAAGAAATTTTATTTAAAAAAATTATATAAAGCATAGAATATAATTTTAATTTTACATTGTATTTTTTTGGAACATTAAGAGATGAGAAAAAGGTGAGTGGAAATTTCAATTCATTTTAAAACCTTAAGCCTTAACTTTTTTGTAATTGCTTATAATTATTTATATCTTAATAATGTAAGATCATTGGTAAAAAAATATTTTTCATTTTTCATTTTCTTGTAAAAAAAACTTAATGGATTAGTCATCAAAATTTCAAAATAAAATTAATGGTAATGAAAAATGTGAAAATTTCATGAATGGCATAATTACAAAAGAAATATCTAAAAATAATCCCAATTTGCAAACTAAACTAAATGAAAATTGAAAAAAATGAAGAAGAGATCATGAAAGCAAATGTAAATAAATTGCATGTTCAAAGAAAATTTTGGAAACTTCATAGCAAATTTTTATTACAATTGTTTTTTTTTTATAATGTGAGTGATGACCAAGATGTTATGTTGAACATGCACAAATTATGTATTGTATTTTGTGTTATTATAGTCTAATCAACGCATCAAATTCAAGAACACAAGAAAAAAAAAGGTGAATCTCATATTATAAATAGATAGAATAACATTTGTAAGAACACATGTTGATGCACATCATGCCATTGTTGCAAAAAGGTTTGAGAATGAAGTGAATAGTTCAATGCAAGGAAAATAACCAACAAAAAA
>Ga0116230_10004898_pt1 | contig 13110 bp, 11 predicted proteins | sample S1TSphfallax_3_FD_88678 | JGI IMG/M metagenome (GOLD analysis project Ga0116230, IMG submission 88678) | Host-associated microbial communities from peat moss isolated from Minnesota, USA - S1T2_Fd - Sphagnum fallax MG | ecosystem: Host-associated > Plants > Peat moss > Unclassified | place...
ACCCGCCGCGCGATCGCCAGCAGATGCACCACGGCATTGGTCGAGCCGCCGATGGCCGCCAGCGTGCGGATGGCGTTCTCGAACGCCTCGCGGGTCAGGATCTTGGAAAGGACGAGGTCCTCGTTCACCATCTCGACGATCCGCCGCCCCGAGAAGCGCGCCAGCTCGTTCCGCCGCGCATCGACGGCAGGGATCGCGGCATTGCCGGGCAGCGCCACGCCCAGCGCCTCCACCATCGAGGCCATGGTCGAGGCCGTGCCCATCGTCATGCAATGCCCGTGGGAGCGGTTCATACCCGCCTCGGCCTCGTGGAACTCCTCCAGCGTGATCTCGCCGGCGCGCAGCTGTTCGCTCATCGAGATGATGTTGGTGCCGGAGCCGATCATCCGCCCCTGGTAGACGCCGCGCAGCTGCGGGCCGCCGGAGACGCCGATGGTCGGCAGATCGGCGCTCGCCGCCCCCATCAGCAGGGCGGGCGTCGTCTTGTCGCAGCCCATGAGCAGCACGACGCCGTCGAGCGGATGCGCCCGCACGGCTTCCTCGACATCCATCGACGCGAGGTTGCGGTAGAGCATGGCCGTCGGCCGCATGGTCACCTCGCCGAGCGAGGAGACCGGGAATTCGAGCGGGAACCCCCCGGCGTCGAGCACGCCGTAGCGGACATGCTCGGCGATGGTGCGGAAATGCGAGTTGCAGGGGTTGAGTTCGGACCAGGTGTTGCAGATGCCGATGACCGGCCGTCCCTCGAACTGGTCCTGGGGGAAGCCTCGGTTCTTGAGGAAGGAACGGTAGTAGAACCCCATCTTGTCCTGCCGGCCGAACCAGGCCTGGCTGCGCAGGGGCTTTTTGGTCGTCATGGGGTCAGGTCCCGTCTTCTTGGTTTTATCGCGCCACAATGATCAGACCATAAAGCCAAGACTTGAGCTTAGCCACCCGGTTTGGCGCGGTCAGCGCCGCCCAAGCTCCGGGCCCGGCTGGCGGCCAGTTGCGGGCGCGGGCGGAAAGGGCATGGCGACGTCCCGGGTCTCCTGCAACCACAAGGCGAGACCGGCGGCAGCGACGGCCGGCACGGCCAGTGCGAGGAAGGCGTCGTTCCAGTTGAGCAGGCTCACCAGCAGGCCGCCGAGCAGGCCGGACAAGGCGCCCCCCAGTCCCTGCAGGGAGTTCAGCGCTCCCAGCGCCGTCTGGGTGCGGCCGCTGCCCCACGTGAGGTCCGCGACCACCAGCGGCACGGCGACGCCGATGAGGCCGGACGAAATGCCATCCAGCACCTCAGCCACCATCAGTCCGCGGGGGTCTGTGACCATGGCGCAGAGGAGGGCCCGCACCGGCAGGGCCAGGCAGGCGATCAGCAGCAGGCGGCGGCGCCCACCCTGATCCGCGCGGGATCCCGCCCAGAGCGCGACAGGGATCATCGTGAGCTGGGCTACAATGACGTAAACGGCGATCCAGCTGGTGGCATCGTGGCCCGTCGCGACCAGCCGCTGGCCGACAAGGGACAGCATGTAGCCATTGGCGAGGTTGAACAGGGCGAGCGCCACCGCCAGCAGGATCAGGCGCGGGTTGCTCAGCACCTCGCGCATCGTCGAGCGGTGCTCGATCTCGTCGGGTTCGCTCTCCTCCCAGCCGTGGGCGCGCCGCCCGTTGAACGCATGCAGCGGCGTCATTATGACGGCGATGATGGCGGCGAAGGCCATAGAGCCGAAGACCCAGAACGGCGCGCCCAGACCAAGCAGTGGCCCGCAGGCGGCAATCAGAACGGCGGCGAAGACGATACCGGCGTGGTTGAAAGCCTGGTTGCGGCCCTGCTGATGCGGGAAGTTCTGTTTGCCGACGATCCCGAGCGTGAGGAGCGTCAGGGCCGGAAGCAGCAGCGCTCCGCCCGCGCCGGTCATGAACTGCGACATGAGGACCCAGACCATCGTGTGGGCCGGCACGATGAGCAGGGTGCCCGCCAGGATGGCCCCGCAGGCGAGGCCGAGCTGCAAGCGCGGGCGGCTGGTGTGGTCGACGATGGCGCCGGCCGGTCCGTTCAGCATGAGGGCGAAGAGCCCGATCGCTGTCGTCACCGATCCGACTCGGGCCGGCCCCCAATGGCCGTTGGCCGCGAGCCAAGTCGCCAGAAACGGCCCAAGGCCGCCCTGGATGTCGCCGGTAAAAAAGTTGATCAATCCGAGGTGGGCAGCAGGAGACATCAGGAGATTCGTACTTCCTCAGACGGCACGGCTGTTCCCGGTAGATGGAACCGCGCCCGGTGGAATGAAGAGGCCTATGGTCCGTGCAGGCAACTCACGCCCGAAAGATGGCTGCTTCTGGAGAGATAGGTAAGCTCCCGTCTCAGACCAAACCGCGGCTAACTAGGTAATACTCCCTATGCCGTCTTTAAGCCTGCGTATTTATCTCGACCCCGAAGGCCGGATCGGCCCAGGGAAAATCGAACTGCTGGAGAAGATCGGGAGCCTCGGCTCGATCTCGGCGGCGGGGCGTGCCATGGGCATGTCATACCGCCGCGCCTGGGAGTTGGTCGAGGAGACCAACCGCATCTTCGGCAAGCCCGTCGCCACGCGCCAGATCGGTGGCAGGCATGGCGGCGGCGCGACGCTTACCCCGCTCGGACTGACCCTCGTCGCCCGCTTCCGCGCCATCGAGGCCGCTGTCGCCGACGCCGTCCGTGAGGATATCGCGGCGCTCCAGCAAGAGGTCGATCGACCCGAGACTGTCGAGCAGTCGTCATGACACAGCCCCTGGCGATCGTCGTGTTCCCTCGCTATCTTGCGACGGGAATAACGAACATTACCGCCCGGTAATGTTACTCCGGGAGAATTCCATGCTGCGACGTGATGTTCTGGTGGCCGGCCTGTCGCTGGCCTTGCTTCCCGCACTGGCCTCGGCTCAGACAACCGGCTTGGGAACAGTCAACGTCCTCTATGCCGGCTCGCTCGTGAACCTGATGGAGCACGGCATCGGGCCGGGGTTCGACAAGGCCAGCGGCGCCGATTTCCGTGGCTACGCCGGCGGCTCGAACAAGCTCGCCAATGAGATCAAGGGCAAGCTCGTTCCAGGCGACGTCTTCATCAGCGCCAACCCGAAGGTGAACGGCGATCTGATGGGGGCCAAGAACGGCGCCTGGGTCGACTGGTATGTGACGTTTGCCCAGTCCCCGCTCGTCATCGGCTACAACGCCTCGAGCCGCTTCGCCGCCGACCTCCGCGGCAAGCCCTGGTATGAGGTGCTGCAGGAGCCGGGCATCCGCATCGGCCGCACCGACCCGAAGCTGGACCCCAAGGGTAAGCTGACGCTGGAACTGCTGAAGAAGGCCTCGGCCGTCTATAAAATCCCTGACCTCTCAAAGAAGGTCTTGGGCGCGCTGGAGAACCCGGCCCAGGTGCTGCCGGAGGAAAGCCTCGTCGGCCGTCTGCAATCGGGCCAGATCGACGTCGGCTTCTTCTACTCGACCGAGACCACCGACCTCAAAATCCCGGCGATCATCCTGCCCCCCGAGATCGCCCTCAGCGCGCACTACACCGTGACAGTGCCGAACAACGCCCCTCACGCGGCGGCCGCGGCGAGCTTCGTGTCCTATCTCCTCGGGCCGGACGGCACCGCGCTCATGCGCGCGCATGGCCTGGATGTCGTGGCTCCGAAGCTCAGCGGCGACGCCAAAAAGGTTCCGGCTGCCATCCTCGCGCTGACCAAGCCTGCCGGGTAAGCTGACCACGGTGAGGCGCCCAGCCCGGGTGGTTCGCACCTGGGCCATCCTGCCCACGCTCGCCGGGCTCCTCGCCCTCTACCTCATCGCACCCTTCGTGGCGGGCATCGCCATGACGGGTACGGCGGATTGGCGGGGCGCGGACTGGCCTAGTCTCGCCCGCGCCACGACCGTCTCGCTGCTGAGCGCCTCGACCGCCACCCTTCTGGTCGCGATCGGCGGCATTCCGCTCGGCTATCTCCTGGCCCGCAGGCCGGGCCGCGCCATGGGGCTGCTGGGCTTCATCGTGCAGCTTCCGCTGGCGCTGCCGCCCCTCGCGAGCGGCATCCTGCTCCTGTTCCTCCTTGGCTATGCGAGTCCCCTCGGCGCGCTCACCCATGGCGCGCTCACGGACAGCTTCATCGGCATCGTGCTGGCGGAGGCTTTCGTCGCGGCGCCGTTCCTCATCATCGCGGCGCGCTCGGCATTCGCGGCGGTCGACCCGGTGCTGGAGGATGTCGCGGCGACGCTCGGCCACCGCCCGGCTGGCGTCTTTCTCCGCGCCAGCCTGCCCATCGGCGGGCGGGCCATCCTCGCCGGAATGCTGCTGTGCTGGCTGCGGGCCTTCGGGGAGTTCGGGGCGACCGTGATGGTCGCCTACCACCCCTATTCGCTGCCCGTTTACACCTATGTCGCCTTCGGCAGCGAAGGGCTGCCGGCGATGATCCCCGTCCTGGCGCCAACGCTCGGCGCCGCCGTCGCGGTCATGCTCCTGGCTTGGTGTCTCGCCCCCGGGCGCGGCGCCCGTCTCACGGCAGCGCCAACGGCGCTCGACACGGAGGCGATGGCGCTGGCAGCCGCACCGCATGTACCGGCTTCACCGGCGTCCGCCGTGCCGGAACTCGGTTTTGTCTTCCGCCGTGTGCTGGACGGCTTCACGCTCGGGGTGGAATGCCGGAGCGCCGCCCGGCGGGTCGCGCTGCTTGGCGCCTCGGGGTCAGGCAAATCCCTCACGCTGCGCGCGATCGCCGGGCTCGACCGCGCGGCGGGTGACAGTCTGCTGCTCGATGGACGAGACCTGTCGGACGTGCCGCCCGAACGCCGCGGCGTCGCCTATGTGCCGCAGAGCTACGGCCTGTTTCCGCATCTGACGGCCGAGCGGCAGCTGCGCTTCGCGACTGACCACGACCCGGCACGGGCGGCCTTCTGGTTCCGCCGCCTCGGCCTCGCGGGTCTGGAGGAGCGCATGCCCGGCGAGCTGTCCCTCGGACAGCAGCAGCGCGTCGCCATCGCCCGGGCCTTCAGCCGCCCGGCCGTCTTGCTGCTGCTCGACGAACCCTTCTCGGCGCTGGACACGCCGCTGCGCGCCCAACTGCGGCAGGAACTGCGGATGCTGCAGGACGAGGTCGAGGCGACGACGATCCTCGTCACCCACGATCCGGAGGAGGCTTTCCTCCTCGCGGACGAGCTCATCCTGTTGCAGGCGGGGTCGGTGGTGCAGGCCGGGCCGGTGAACACCGTCTTTGCCCGCCCGGCGAATGCGTCCGTGGCACGGCTTCTGGGGGCCAAGAACGTCGCCGGCGGCATCGCTGTCGCCGAAGACTCGATCGAGATTTCCGGCGGTCTGCGCCTCGGCGTCTCCGGGCCGCCGCTGCCACCGGGATCGCGGATCGGCTGGTCGGTGCGGCCGGACCGGCTGCGGATCGTCGGGGCCGGCGGCTACCCGTGCACGATCTTGGGCGTCCGTCCGCCCGTGGCGGGACAGCAGGAACTGCGCCTTCGCCTCGGCGAGACCGTGCTGCGGGTCACGCAGGAGGCGGAGGCTCATCTCCGGCCAGGGCCGGCGCAGCTTGCGATCCCGCCATCGGCGGTGCAGATCTGGCTCGCCCCATCGGAGGACTAGCGCCATGAAGCTCAGCGCCCGCAATCAGATCAAAGGCACGGTCGTCGCGGTGCAGAAGGGACAGACGACCGGCCATGTCCGGATCGACATCGGCCAGGGCATCATCATCACCTCGTCGATCACCAACGAGGCGATCGACGATCTCGACCTGAAGGTGGGTGACGAGGCCATCGCCGTCATCAAGGCCTCCGACGTCATGGTGGCGAAGTAGCTGCCCACGCGGCGCGTCCTGCCACTCCTTGCCCGGTTGGCGCTGACCCTTGGCCTCCCGCGCCCGGCGGTGAGCGCCGATGCGCCGGGCATCGCGCTCCCCGTCTCCGCCCGCAGGTGACCGGTCGCAGGGATCGCCTCGTTCAGGCGTCGCCTCTGTCAGCCACGCGCTTATGGCTGGCGAGGGCCATCAGTCGCCGGTCCCGCCAAACGCTGCGCTGGCCGAGCTGATCTTCCGGCAGGATGGCGCGGCGCTGCGCCTCGACCTTGGCAATGATCGCGTCATCCCAGACCTCGTGCGCGGCGGTGGAGGCCGCGATCCGATGGTATAGCGGGCCGAAGCGGCGCGCATAATCCGCGATCCCGCCCGGGGCGTTGAGATCGATGGTCTCGAAGGGACCCATGAAACTCCAGCGCAGGCCGAGGCCGTGCTTCACCGTCTTGTCGATATCCTCGACCGAGGCGAGGCCCTCGTCCACCAGCCGCCAGGCCTCCATCAGCAGGACGGCCTGCAGGCGGTTGAGCAGGAAACCTTCCGCCTCACGGGTCATCTCCACCGGCTCCTGCCCGGCCTGCTCCATCAGCGCGCGGACGGCATGGACAGTCTCGGGCGCCGTCCAGGGCGCGGGCACCAGTTCCACGATCGGCGCGAGATAGGGCGGGTTGACCGGATGGGCGACCAGGCAACGCGCCCGGCAGGCGACATGCTCGGTATAGACGGAGGCGGGAATGCCGGAGGACGACGAGCCGACGAGCGTATCGGGGCCGATGACGGCGTCGATCTCGGAGAATATCGCGCGCTTCGTCTCGGCCTGCTCGAAGACGCTCTCCTGCGCATAGACGGCCCCGTCGAGCACGGCTGCGAGGCTCTCCAAGGACGCGACCCGCGCCAGCACGGCCTCCGCATCCGCGACGAGCCCCTGCGCCACGAGATCGCCGAGGCTGACGCGAATGCGCTCCCTGGCGCGGTCAGCGGCGCCGGGCTGCGCGTCGTAGAGCGCGACATCATAGCCCGCGCGGGCGAAGACGATGGCCCAGCCGCTGCCCACGAGGCCTGTGCCGATGATCGCGATTTTTGAGCCGGTTTTCATGCGCGTTTCTCCCCTCAGCCAAGGCCAGCCTTCTGTCTGACTATCCGGTCGACCAATCTTCCGTTTGCAGGTCCTGCACCCTGGCGAAAGCCTGATCGCTCGTGACCAGGACTGCGCCGGCATCCAGCGCATGCGCCGCAATCAGCAAGTCCAGCGGTGCGAGTATCCGTCCGTGTTGCTCCAGTGTCGCACGCACGGCTCCATAGCGCTCGGCAACGCCACTATCCCAGTCCAGCACGTCCACGCGGCGAAGCAGTTCACGAACCGCCTGGGCGAGGCGTTTCGCCTGCGGCCGTTTTGCCAGGCCGAATAACAGCTCTCCCTCAGTGATGGCGGAGAGGCAGAGAGACATCATCGGGACCGCGAGGACGCGTTGGGCGACAGAGTGCTGACCTCTGATAAGCTGGCTCACCATATTGGTGTCCAGCATGTATCGGCTCACTCGACCCATCCCTCGAACGGATCGCGGTCATGCGAGTCCTGCCCTCGCTCAGCCTCATCAAGGAAGTCGCCCGGCACGTCCAAATCACGGATTGCCGCGAAGAAACCTTCCCAGTCGGACGGCTTCCGCGACAGGATCACGTCCCCTGTCGCGGGATCCTGACGAATAAACACTTCCTTGCCCTCGAAGCGGAAAGCCGCCGGCAGACGAACGGCCTGGCTCCGGCCGTTGGTGAACAGCTTGGCGATCTGGCTCACGGCTTGTCTCCCGTCGCTGGCATAGATCAAGATATATGCCAGCGCCGGCTCAGCCTCAAGCCTGTAATGCCGGCACCAGATCGCGGGTGCGCAGCAGCGCCGCCGTGCTTGGCGGGCGGCCACGGAAGTCCACGTAGAGCGCCATCGGATCGCGCGTATCGCCCGCACTCAGAAGCACCCGCAACCGCGCTGCCGTCGCCGCGTCAAATGGATCGCCAGCCTCCTTGAAGGCGTCGAACCCGTCCGCGTCCAGAACCTCGGACCACATGTACGAGTAATACCCGGCCGCGTAGCCGCCACCCGCGAACAGGTGCTGGAAGTGTGCCGGGCGGTGCCGGATGCCGATCTCGGCCGGCATCCCGATGCTCGCCAGAAACGTTTGCTCGAACGCCTCCACATCGATCGTCTCAGGCGCCGCGTGCTGATGCAGCGCCATGTCGATGAGCGCCGCCGCCGTATACTCCACCGTGCCGAAGCCCTGGTTGAAGCCCTGCGCCGCCAGCAGCCGCTCGATGAGCGCGTCGGGGATCGGCGCATCCGTATCGACATGCCGCGCATAGGCGCGCAGCGTCTCCGGCAGCGCGATCCAATGCTCGTAGATCTGCGACGGCAGCTCGACGAAATCACGCCGCACCGATGTGCCCGACTGCCCCGGATAGCGCACCCGGCTCAGCAGCCCATGCAGCGCGTGGCCAAACTCGTGGAACAGCGTCTCGGCATCGTCGAAGCTCAGCAGCGTCGGGTCAGCCTTCGCGAAGTTGTTGTTGTTGACGATGATGGGCGAAATCGGCGCATCCATCGCCTCCTGATCGCGGAAGCTGCTCATCCAGGCGCCCGACCGCTTGTCCGGCCGGCTGTACGGATCGGCGATGAACACGCCGACATGCCCCGCCGTGTCCCGCACCTCGTAGACGCGGACATCCGGATGATACACGGGCACCTCCGGCTGCTCGGTGAAGGTCAGGCCGAACAGCCGCGTCGCCGTGTCGAACACCGCCCGCTGGAGGTTCTCCAGCACGAAATAGGGCTTGAGTTCGGTCTCATCCAGCGCGTAGTCGGCCCGCCGAACCTTCTCGGCATAGTAGCGCCAGTCCCAGGCCGCGAGCGCCCCATTGAAGCCCTCGGCCCGCGCCACCGCCAGCAGGCGGTCCCGCTCCACCGCCGCCTTGTGCTTCGCCGGCTCCCAGACCTCCGCCAGCAGCGCCTCGGCGGCGTCCGGTGTGCCAGCCATGGAATCCGCCAGCCGGAACGCGGCGAAGCTCGGGTAGCCGAGCAGCTTCGCTCGCTCCGCCCGTAGCGCCAGGATTTCGGGGATCAACGCCCGGTTGTCGTGCGGCCCGTCATGCGTTCCCCGCGCGACCCAGGCCTGATAGGCCGTCTGCCGCAGGTCCCGCCGCGAGGAGAAGGTCAGAAACGGCTCGATCAGCGACCGCGACAGCGTGATGGCATGGCCGCTCAGCCCCCGTTCCGCCGCCGCCTGGGCGGCCCCCGCGAGGACGAAGTCGGGCAGCCCGTCGAGATCGCCCTCACCCAGCGGCAGGACCCAATCCTTCTCGTCATGCAGGACGTTCTGGCCGAACGCCGTATGCAGAACGGCGAGACGCTCCGAGATCTCCGTCATCCGCGTCTTCTCGGCCTCGCCCAGCGCCGCGCCGCTGCGCACGAGGTTGAGGTGCATCCGCTCCAGCAACCGCCGCTGGTCTTCGGCGAGGCCCAGCGTCTCCCGCCGCCCATGCAACTCGGCGATGCGCCGGAACAACGCCGGGTCCAGCGAAACCCGCATGCCGTGCTGCGCGAGCTTCGGCGACATCTCAGTATCGATCGCCTCCAGCGCCGGCCCGCCGAGGCTGCTGACGAGGTTGCCGAACACCGAACCCACCCGCTCAAGGCTCCGGCCGCTGCGCTCCAGCGCCTCGACCGTATTGGCGAAGCTCGGCGCCTCGGGGTTCGCGCCGATGGCAGCGATCTCGGCGAGGTGCTCCGCCATGGCCTGCTCGAAGGCGGGGACGAAATGCTCGGGCTTGATGAGGTCGAAGGGCGGCACGCCGAACGGCGTGGTCCAGGTGGCGAGCAACGGATTGTCTTGGGTCATGAGGCCACTCCGTCAGAACCGGAGGCGGGGGTCAAGCCAGCGGTTTCGTTCCTATATCGTGCGCAAAGCAGAGGATCATCGTCATGGCGCCATGGACCATCGCCAACATCCCCAGCCAGTCCGGCCGCTCGGCGGTCGTCACGGGCACCGGCGGGCTCGGATACGAAACCGCGCTCGCCCTGGCGCGTGCCGACGCCGAGGTGATCCTCGCCGGCCGCGACCCGGCGCGCGGCGCCAACTCGGTCGCCCGCATCAAGGCTCAGGTGCCGGAAGCCAATATCCGCTTCGCGCCGCTTGACTTGGCGGACCTCGCCTCGGTCGCGGCGTTTGCCAGGCGCATGGCGGCGGAACACGGCAGCCTGGACGTGCTGGTGAACAACGCCGGCGTCATGATGCCGCCCCGCCGCCGGACCACCAAAGACGGGTTCGAGTTGCAGTTCGGCACCAACTACCTCGGCCACTTCGCCCTGACCGGCCAGTTGCTGCCCCTGCTGAGGGCCGCCCGGGCGCCACGGGTCGTCGAGGTCAGCAGCATCGCCCATCGCCGCGCCAGCATCCGCTTCGAGGATCTGCAATGGGAGCGAGGCTACCGGCCCTGGCCCTCCTACGGCCAGTCGAAGCTCGCGATGCTCATGTTCGCGCTGGAGTTGCAGCGCCGCAGCGACGCCGCCGGCTGGGGCCTGATGAGCCTCGCCGCCCATCCGGGGATCGCGCGCACGGATTTGATCGCGAACGGACCCGGCCTCAACCGGGTGTCGGAGCTTGTCTACGGGCTCGTGCAGCCCTTCATCAGCCAGTCGGCGGCGCGCGGTGCGCTGCCGCTCCTGTTCGCGGCGACCGCGCCTCAGGCTGTCGCGGGCGGCTATTACGGGCCGAACGGCTTCCGCGAATTGAAAGGCGCAGTCGGCTCGGCGCGCATCATGCCGCAGGCCTGGAACACAGCGGTCGCCGCCCGGCTATGGGAGGTCTCGGCGGCGCTCACCGGCGTGACATTCGGGGCCGATGCCGTCCTTCCGTTGACAAACGGCACGGCGCCACGCTAGCTCGCGCCGCAATTTGCAAGTCACTCGCAATTGCAGCGACGCGTCGACCAGCAGGATTGAGCGGCCATGACTGAGCCGACTATCACGACCCAGCCGGGCCGCGGCCGCCTCAAGGCTCGCCTGCCCTTCATTGCGGTCTTCGGGCCCGGCATCGTCGTGATGCTCGCGGATACCGATGTCGGCAGCATCATCACCGCCGGCCAAAGCGGCGTGCAGTGGGGCTACAAGCTCCTGCTGCTGCAATTCGTGCTGATGCCCATTCTCTACATCGTGCAGGAACTCACCGTCAGGCTCGGCATCTTCACCGGGCGCGGCCACGGCGAGCTCATAAGGTCCGCCTTCGGTCCCGGCTGGGCCTGGCTCTCCGCCGCCGGCCTCGCGGTCGCCACCGCCGGCGCCCTGCTCACGGAATTCTCCGGCGTCGCCGGTGTGGGGGAGCTTTACGGCGTCCCCCGTGCCATCACGCTACCGCTCGCCGCCGCGGCGCTCCTCGCGATCGTCATCACCGGCTCCTATCGCCGCGTGGAGCGGCTCGCCATCATCATCGGGCTTTTCGAGTTCGCCTTCTTCGGCGTTGCCTGGGCGGCACGGCCCGATCTCGGCGCGCTCGTCCATGACAGCCTGTCCATGCCTCTCGCGAATACGAGCTATCTGTATCTCGTCGCCGCCAATATCGGCGCCGTCATCATGCCGTGGATGATCTTCTACCAGCAGTCCGCCATCGCGGATAAGAAGCTGACGGCGGAGCACTATCACGCCGCCCGCTGGGATACGGCCGTGGGCTCGGTCGTGACGCAGCTGGTCATGGCCGCCGTTCTCATCGCCGCCGCCGCCACCATCGGGCGCCATAATCCGCATGCCAGCCTGAATACCGTGGGCGACATGAGCCAGGCGCTCACGCCGCTGCTCGGGCAGCAGGTGGGCCGTCTGGTCTTCGGCCTCGGCGTGCTCGGCGCGGCCTTCGTGGCCGCCATTGTCTCCTCGCTCGCCCTCGCCTGGGGCCTGGGCGAGGTCGCCGGCTATCGCCGCTCGCTCGAATACCACCCGCTCAAGGCGCGCTGGTTCTACGGCGTCTACGCCATATGCGTCGTCGGCGGCGCGGCGGTCGTTGGCCTCGCCCCAAACCTGATTTCGCTGAATGTCGGCGTGCAGGTGATGAACGCGCTGCTGCTGCCGCTGGTGCTCGGCTTCCTCATCCGCCTCGCCATCGTGACCCTGCCGCCCGCCTACCGCCTGCAGGGCTGGTACCTCTGGGTGGTGCTCATCGTCTGCAGCATCACCTGCGCCCTCGGGGTCTATGGCGGCTTAAGCAACGCTTTCTGATTAAGCCGCCCTTCCGATTGACAGAAACAAATTTCTCGCATTAATTTCTGAGCCGAGAAGGCTAGGCTGCCGTGTGATAGCGTGGCCTGATGCGCGGCCGGCACCGCCGGAACGATGACCAAGAAACTGACAATAATAACGATATCGGGAGACAAAATATGGAAAGGCGTTCTGTTTTAGGCGGCGTGGGCCTCGGCCTTGTCGGCGCTGCATCGCTACTCACCGCGGGCCGCGCCCGCGCCGACACCAAGTCCTTCACGGTGGCGCTGATCCCGGGCCTTACGACGGACGCTTTCTACATCACCATGCATCGTGGCGCGCAGGCAGCGGCGGACGCCCTGGGCGTCAAGCTCGTGTTCCAGGGCGCGCCCTCCTTCAACGCCGTCGAGCAGGTGCCAGTGCTGGATGCCGTCATCGCCCGCAAGCCGGATGCCCTCCTCATCGCGCCGACCGACAAGGTGCAGTTGATCGAGCCGCTGCGGGCCGCCTTCAACGCCGGCATCCCCGTGATCACCGTCGATACCTATATCGGCGTCGGCGTCTACCAGACCGGCTCCGGCAACGCCGATTTCCCGCTCTCCTACATCGCGTCCAACAACACGCTGGGCGGCCAGATGGCAGCGCGGGCCTTGGCGAAGGCCATCGGCGGCAAGGGCAAGGTCTATGTCGCGAACGTCCAGCCCGGCGTCTCCACGACCGATGAGCGCCAGGAAGGCTTCATCGCCGAGATCAAGAAGGACTATCCGGGCATCACCGTGCTGAACACGCAGTTCAACGATGATGACGCCAACAAGGCGGCGTCCCAGGCGCAGTCGGTGCTGGCGCGCAATTCCGATCTCGCCGGCATCTTCGGCGCCAACCTGTTCTCCGCCATGGGCGCGGCCAACGGCATCCAGCAGAGCGGATCGGCGGGTTCGGTCAAGGTCGTCGCTTTCGATGCGCCGCAGACGATCATCGGCAACATCAAGAGCGGCCTGATCGATATCGCGATCGCGCAGCACCCGGCGGAGATCGGCTGGTTCGGCGTGGCGGCAGCCTATGCGCATTTGACCGGGCAATCC
>Ga0116230_10004899_pt1 | contig 13109 bp, 11 predicted proteins | sample S1TSphfallax_3_FD_88678 | JGI IMG/M metagenome (GOLD analysis project Ga0116230, IMG submission 88678) | Host-associated microbial communities from peat moss isolated from Minnesota, USA - S1T2_Fd - Sphagnum fallax MG | ecosystem: Host-associated > Plants > Peat moss > Unclassified | place...
AGCTGCACCGTCTACGTCGCCTTCAAACCAGCAACCGCGGCCGCCTTCTCCGCCAAACTCACCGTCACCGACAACGGCTCCGCATCCCCACAATCCGTCGCCCTCTCCGGAACCGGAAAGTAAACGGCTAGGCGTCGCGGGTCAATTTCCGTTTGACCCGCAATCCGCCTTCGCGTAGACTAAGGAATTGCGAAGGGACGCGCGCCGGGCTCCATCTGGCCGTGTTCCCACCCCGGCAGCGGGGATTCTCAAACCCCCACCGCGGGAAATCAAAAGGATTCGAACCGAACATGGCAAATCACGTCTCGTCCCTCAAGCGCGCCCGTCAGACCGTCGTCAAGACGGAAGTCAACCGCGCTAACCGCACCCGCGTTCGCGGCAGCCTGCGCTTGATGCGCGAAGCCATCTCCGCGGGCGATGTCGCCGCCGCCCAGGCCCAGTTCCGGTCCACCGTCTCCGCGCTCGACAAGAGCGTCCAGAAGGGCGTACTCCACAAGAACACCGTTTCGCGTTATAAAAGCCGCCTCAACGCCCGCCTCAAGGCGCTGGTTCTGGCGCCCGCTGCAGCCGCCGTTCCGGCGAAGTCCGCCAAGGCTGCCAAAGCCGCCAAGTAAGCCCTTCCTGAATCCCAACCGAAGAGGCAGGCCGATCCTATGGTCTGCCTTTCTGGCTCAGTCCGTCAGCGATTGCGCAGTGAGCGGCGAGGATTGCGCAGCGCGACGCAAACATTGCGCTGCGCGCGACAACGATTGCGCTTTGCCGCACAACGATTGCACGACGCAAACCCTTCACAGCCGCTCAAATATCCCCGCGGCTCCCATCCCGCCCCCCACGCACATCGTAACCATCCCGTAGCGCGCCTCGCGCCGCGCCATTTCAGCCAGGATCGTCGCCGTCAGCTTCGCGCCGGTACACCCCAGCGGGTGGCCCAGCGCGATCGCTCCCCCATTCACGTTGACCCGCTCCGGATCGAGGCCCAGCTCGCGAATCACCGCCAGCGCCTGCGCCGCAAATGCCTCATTCAATTCGATTAAGCCGATCTCATCGAGCGTCAGCCCGGCCTGTTTCAGCGCCTTGGGAATGGCGAAGATCGGCCCCGCGCCCATTTCCTCCGGCAGGCACCCAGCCGTGGCGTAAGCCACCAGCCGGCCGATCGGAACGATCCCTAACTCCTTTGCTCTCAACGCGGAAATCAAGACCGCTGCGGCGGCGCCATCGGAAGTCTGCGAAGAATTGCCCGCTGTCACCGTTCCGCCTGCGTGAAACGCCGGCTTCAGCTTCGCGAGCGCCTCAAGCGAAGTATCCCCGCGCGGCCCTTCGTCTTTATCGACCATGCTTTCAACCACTTGCACCTTGCCTGGCCGGCCATTGGGCGAGGTGACGGTCACCGAAACCGGCACAATTTCCCCGGAAAACCGCCCCGCGGTCTGCGCCGCAAGCGCCTTTTTGTGGCTATCGAGCGAAAACACGTCCTGATCCTCGCGCGAAACGCCGTAGCGCCGCGCCACGCGCTCCGCCGTGAGTCCCATGGTGAGAAGAGCTTGCGGGTAATGCTCGGCCAGCCAGGGATTGGGGCTGGGCTTGTTGCCGCTCATCGGTATCATGCTCATAGACTCGGCGCCAGCCGCCACAACAGCCGCAACCCGCCCGGAATCAACCTGATACGCCGCCTGCGCCACGGCCTCCAGCCCGGAGGCGCAGAGCCGGTTTACCGTGACGCCACCAATTTCGACCGGCAGTCCCGACCGCAGCACCACCGTCCGCGCTAGGTTCCAGCCCTGCTCACCCTCCGGCATGGCGCAGCCCAGCACCAAATCGCCAATCTCTTTCGAATCAAGCGCTTGCACCCGACTGAGCGCGCCGCGTACCGCCACCGCCGCCAGATCGTCCGGCCGCGTCGTGGCAAACACCCCCTTGCCGGCGCGGCCTACCGCAGTCCGCACAGCGCTCACAATCACAGCTTCCGGCATAAATTCCCCTCATCGCGACGCATGCAAATCGTTGATTGCAAAAGGCTAATCCACATCGACCCGCTCCCACGCTCCGTTGCGATACAGGTGGTAAACGGTCTGGCGATCCACCGTCGTATCCGCCAGGCAATCGTGGTCGAGCATCGGCGGCCGTCGCGTCATGCCCGCCTGCGCATCGTGAATGCGGCGCGGGCTGGCCGGGTCGATGCCCCAGTTGAAACCGAGCTGACCGCTCGCGTCATGCGCCTGGAGCCGTTCCGTTTCCGCTGCCGCGCTCAAAACAATCGGCTTATCCGCCGCTCGACTGGCAAAGAAGATGAGCAGAGAAACCTTCCCATGAGCCGCGCAGAGCGCCGCCCAGTCTTGCGAGCCGGGACTCTCCAGGCTGGCATGGATCACATTCTCCGGCTGGTGCGCTTCATAGGTCTGCGGAATGAGGCAGCCCATGGCATTGAGAGAGTGCGCGACCCCTGGCGGCAAATCCGGAAACGAGCTAACCGGCAGATTCCGAATGAGATATGGCGTAGACTTGCCGGCGAAATCTGTATTGCCGACCAGCACTAGCGGGTCGGAATTCTGCGCCAGCGCGGCATAAGGCCCGAATCCGGCGGACGCAACCAATACGAGAAGAAAAATCCGGTGGCGCATTGCTAGTTCCTCAACGGCTTTCCGGTTTTCAGGGTAAATGCGATGCGTTCCTGCGTCTTGCGCTCGCCGCAAAGCGAGAGAAACGCCTCCCGCTCCAAGTCCAGGAAGTACTGCTCGGAAACCGGGCTGCCCGGCGTAACTCGGCCTCCGCAAAGGACATACGCCGCCTTCCGCGCAACGTTTCGATCGTGCTCGGAGGCGAAGCCGGCCTCGCCCATCAGGAAAATCCCGGTTTCGAGCATTGCCAAAGCGGCCGATCCGGCGGCGGGAATTTCGGCGCGGGGAATCGGAGCGACGTACCCCTGATCGGCCAGCAGACTTGCCTGTGCTTTGGCATCGAGCAGCAGCCCCTCGCGGTTGCGCGTGATGCGATCCTGCGGGGCGAGCAGGCCAAGGCTGCGAGCCTCTGTTGCGGAAGTGGAGACTTTGGCCATGGCGATGGTTTCGAGCGCCCGCTTCAGCGCCGTCGCATACTCGCCGGATTGGGCAAACTTGGACGGCGGGTCTTTCGGCTCCGGCGGAACGATGGCCAAAGCCAAATCGCAGGCGCGCAACGCCATTTCTTTTGTCCCGCCGCCACCGGGGATCAGGCCAACGCCCGCTTCGACCAGGCCCATATACAGCTCCGCATGCGCCTGACGCGCCGCCGCGTGGAGGCTGATTTCCGTTCCGCCGCCCAGACACATGCCGTGTGGGGCGGCGATCACCGGGCGCGGGCAGAACTTGATGGCCGCCGTCATCTGCTGGAAGGCCCGAATGGCGCGGTTCACCTCGTCCCACTCGCCCTCCTGCGCGGCCAGCAAGAGTTGCATCAGGTTGGCGCCGACGGAAAAATTCTCCTTGTCGCTCGCGAGCACAAAGCCGCGGAAATCCCGCACGGCGTCGCTGGTTGGATTGAGCACCGAGCTGACCAGCGCAACCACATCGCCGCCGATGGCGCTCTTGGGCGAATGCAGCTCGATACAGCCGATTCCATCGCCGAGATCGACCAGCGACGCGCCGGCGTTTTTGCGCACCACGCCCTGGCTGGCGGGTCCGGCCACGCGAAAATCCGCGATGCAGGCGTGGCCCGCAATCGCGGCCACTGGCTCGATTTGTCCCAGGGTAGGCGAGTAGCACTGCGATCCGTTTTCCCCGTACCAGCTCGTAAATCCCTGAGCCAGCATGGTTTCGACGCGCGGACTCACCGCCAGGCCGAGTTCCCGAAAGCGTTTTACCGTGGTGGCCACGCCGGCCGCATCCCACATGGCAAACGGGCCCATCTCCCAGTTGAAGCCGGCGCGGATGGCGCGGTCGATCGAAGGGGCATCTTCCGCAACTTCGCCAATACGGTCGGCGGCGTAGTTCCACAGTTTGGCCAGAAGCGGCCAGAGGAACGCGGCGGTTTGGTCCTGTTTTGGATCGGCGCTCAGCAGTTGGCGCAGGCGATCTGCCGGATTGGCAAGGTTTTTCGCGACTTCGAGGGCTGCAATTCTTGCCTTGGCAAGCGGACGATACTCGAGGGTTGCCAAATCGAGCGCGAATCTCTCTTCCGTTCCATCGGCGTTACGGATCTTGCGGTAAAAGCCCTTACCGGATTTATCGCCGAGCCAGCCCCGCTGCACCATAGTCAGAATCAGCCGCCGCGCCGGGCCATCCTCGACGCCTTCGCTGAAGTTGCCGCCGACGTGGGCCAGAACGTCGATGCCCACCATATCGGCAAGGCGGAAGGTGCCAGTGCGCGGCCAGCCGATCGCCGTCCCGGTGAGCGCGTCCACCTCTTCGACGCTGAGCCCCCGCTCCAACGCAAGCGTGAGCGCGGCGTTCAAGTTGGCCACGCCGATGCGGTTGGCGATGAAATTGGGCGTGTCGTGCGCAAGGACGACCTGCTTGCCCAGGATGCGATCCGCAAAGGCGCGGAAGGCCGCGAGGATTTGCCGGTCGGTGTCGGCGGTCGGAATGACTTCCAGCAGGCGCATGTAGCGCGGCGGATTGAAGAAGTGGGTCCCGAACCAGCGCCGGCGGGCGGAAGCAGTCAGCGCCTCGCCGAGGCTGTCCGCGATTTGAGCGACAGGCAGGCCGGAGGTGTTGGTGGTCAGGATGGCTTTCGGCCCAAGATGCGGCAAGACGCGCGTCAACAGCGCCTGCTTGATGCTGAGATTTTCCGTAACCGCCTCAACGATCCAATCGCATTGGGCCAGATTTGGCAGGTCGTCGTCAAAATTGCCGGGAGTGATGCGGCGGGCGAGGGCCGGCTCGTCGAAAGCGGCCGGCTTGGCTTTGAGCAGCGCTTCGATTGCGGAAATGGCTAACTGGTTTCGCGACTTAGGCTCGCCAGCGGGAACAACATCCAGCAGCAGGACGCGGATGCCGCAGTTGGCCAGATGCGCGGCGATACGCGAGCCCATGGTGCCGGCGCCGAGTACGGCGGCGCTGCGGATCAGCATCGGCTGGGCGCTGGGCCATGCGGCGGCGGGCGGATGCTCAGCGATTTCCGCGGTGGCGAAAGAATGCATGAGGCTGACCTGAGTGGGCGCGACGAAACCCGAACGTACCCGAGGATACGAGGCTGTGCGGGGCGGGGTCAAGACGCGGGGCCGGTGGATCGGAGCAATGTTGTCGATACGAATTGACGCGAGCCGTGGCCGGGCATAGCGTCATGGATGTAGGGGAAAACCGGCGAGGAGGATGGATTGAGTCTGGCGATTGTGATTCTGGCAACGGAAAGCGGCGCGGCGTGGGGTTCGCGGCGGTTGAAGGCGCTGCATACGGTGGGCGGCAAGGCGTTGGTGGCGCATGTGGCCGCGGCCGCCGAAATTTTGGTGGCGCCGGGGCATATTTTCGTCGCAGCCGGCGAACATGCGGAGCCGGTGAGCCTGGCGCTGGCTGGAACCGCGGTGCGGCAGGTTGCCAGCGAAGTCGCGCTGAAGTCGGTCTCCGCTTATCGCGACGTGGCGGTGCTGCCGGCGGATTTGCCGCTCCTCCGTCCGGAGACGATCGAGAGAGTATTGCAAGCATTGCAGCGTGAGAATGCTCCGATGGCTGCCCTCGTCGCGGAGGGAAAGTCCTCTGGAGTCTTCGCCTTTCGAGTGGCGGCGGTAACGGCCCGTCTGCTCGAGGGTCAACGTTCCGAACCCTTCAACGAAGGGTCGCAGGCGAAGTTCACCGCGGTTTTGGAAGCGGCCGAGCGGAGCGCGACGCCAGTTGAAGCACACAACAGCCTCGAGGCGCTCCCAGCGAAGACGATTGCGGAGCTGATGGCGATCGACGCCACGCTACGGACCCGCGCCGCGGAACGGCTGATGCTGCAAGGCGTGACCATCTTTCGGCCGGAGACGTGCTTGATCGACGCGGACGTGGAAGTGGGTCCGGATACGACGATCGAGGCCGGAGTTCAGTTGCTGGGTCGGACGCGGATCGGGGCCGATTGCCTGATTCGGTCTGGGACAGTCATTGAAAACTCGATCGTTGCCGATAAGGTACTTGTCCGGCAATGCTGCATGGTGACGGATTCGGAGATTGGGGCAGGAGCGAAGATCGGTCCTTTTGCGCATCTGAGGCCAGGCAGCGAGATTGGCGAAGAGGCTCATGTGGGCAATTTTGTCGAGACGAAGAAAGCTCGATTGGGTAAAGGCGCCAAAGCCAACCATTTGAGCTATCTGGGCGACGCGGTGGTGGGCGCGGGGGCGAATATTGGAGCGGGCGTGATTACCTGCAACTACGACGGAGTCCACAAGCACATGACGACGATCGGTGCCGGGGCCTTTGTGGGCAGCGACTCGACGCTGGTGGCTCCAGTGACGATCGGGGACGGCTCGTATATTGGCGCCGGTTCGTGTATCACACGCGAAGTTCCGGCGAATTCGCTTTCGGTCGCCAGGAGCAGACAGGTAACGAAGGAGGGCTGGGCAGCCGCCAAGCGGAGTCAGCAGAAGGAGCAAGGCTGATTCGCTCCGGAGTCCAGAGGGTTTCCCCGGAACCGGCGGCGGCAACATGCCGATGGTAACGGAAAGTGCCGGAGAAATGCTTGAAGCGGCGGGGTCGCATCGCTTTCAATTGAACTAGGGTTGGGTAGGAATGCAACGGATTTCCGTGAAGAATTGCTTTCCATTCGCGAAGAATCTTTTCGGATTTGCATGGATTTCGAACTAAACGCAACCAAATCTGTGCAAATGTGCGTAATAATGGCAGCAACGGATTCGAGTGGCGTAGCAGGGGGAACGGATGGGGTCACCGGCACGGATTCTGATCGTCGATGACGAACCCCATGTGCGCGCAATGTTGGGTGCGACGCTGGACCGGCAGAGCTACCTCACCGTTCCATCTGCGAGTATTGCCGAGGCCCTGGATTGCATTGACCGTCAACATTTCGATCTGGTTCTGACCGACATGGTCCTGCGGGACGGCAATGGCATCGGGTTGTTGGAGCGATTGCATCGCGACCAGCCGCAAACACCAGTGGTGATGGTGACGGCAATTCAGGACATCAATGTCGCGATTTCGGCCATGCGTAAAGGGGCTTACGACTACCTTCTCAAGCCTTTTGAACGCGATCAACTGCTGACCACCGTTCGCCGCGCGCTGGAGCATCGTAAGACATTGCGCGATAACGAGAGCTACCAGCAGAACCTGGAACAGATCGTGCATGCCCGCACCGAGCTGCTCCACCAGGCGATCGTGGACCTCGAGCGTTCGTACGACATTACGCTCGAAGCGCTCGGCGACGCGCTGGATCTGAAGGATTCCGAGACCGAAGGGCACTCGAAGCGGGTCACCGCCTTTACCATCGCTCTGGCCAGAGCGATGGGAATTGGGTCGGACGAGATCAAAGTCATCGCCCGCGGCGCCTTTCTGCATGACATTGGCAAAATGGCCATCCCGGACGCGATTCTTCGCAAACCGGGGAAGTTGACGCTGGCGGAGCAATCACTGATGAGGGAGCATTGCGAACGGGGGTATCACATCCTGCGCAAGATTCCGTTCTTGAGCGAAGCGGCGGAAATCGTTCACGCCCACCAGGAGCATTACGACGGCGGCGGCTATCCGCGCGGTTTGCGGGGCAGCGCAATTCCCATCGGGGCGCGTATCTTCGCCATCGCCGACACGCTGGACGCGATCACCAGCGACCGCCCATATCGCGGAGCGAAGAGCTTCGATGCCGCGCGCCTGGAAATCCTGCGCTGTTCGGGAACGCAATTCGATCCCGCGGTGGTCGAGGTCTTCCTCAAGATTCCCAATGAGCTTTGGATCGAACTGCGCACCGAGATTTCGCGCCAGACCCCGCCTTTTCACGCTCTGAATGCCGAGGCGATGCCAACCACGGCGCGTTAGCCGGCATCTTAACTTGTGCGTTACGCGTTCGCAAGGAGCATCCCATGCCCGCATTGACCCCGGCCCAGATCGCTGAAGGCCTCGCATCCATCCCGGATTGGAACGTTGCGGAAGGCAATCTGGTGCGGATTTTCCAATTTGAGGATTTTCGCGAAGCCATGAGCTTCGTCAATGCCGTTGCCGCCCTGGCGGAAAGCGCAGCGCATCATCCCGACATCGATATCCGCTACAACAAAGTGCATCTGGCGTTGTCCAGCCATGATGCGGGCGGAATCACGGAAAAGGATTTCGCGTTGGCGAAGCAAATCGCTGGCGCGCTTTGATCCCCGATCGAACCCTCGCATCGGCAGAAAACGGAAGCTGCTCAGGCCATTGCGCGTCCTTTAATCCATTTTTTCGGATTCCTGGTCGTGCGAGTCGTCCTGGACTATGGGATTCTGGAGCTTCGAGAGCGTTTTTCGATACCACCACGCCATCGCCAATCCTCCGGCCACTGCCGACGCCACCGACACTACCCCTAAGCCCACTACCCTTGCCAGCGAACTGGCGTTAGGCGTTATCGTCGTGCAAGTCTCCTGATTGCAGTCGTTTGACAAGCCTTCGCTCCGGCTGAATGGGCTTCAAACCCGCTCTACTGCATACCATTTTACTGGCTCCATGGTCGGAAATCGCGTTCAAGACGGGCCGCCTCCGCCCAAAATATTTTGATTTTAGTATTTGCATTCCTTGCAATCTATAGTAAGGTGTAGATATTGCAGTCGGGGATTGGGAACAGGGGTTTCCAGTCTGGATTGCAAGTAAGTTGCGTCACTGGCCTCCCGGCACGAACAGACTACCGTTCGTGCCGCCTTTTTTTGTACGCCGCACGGCCGATGCGGGCGGCAATGGTAAGGGCATCGGAATGGCGGTAAAATAGGGCGGAGGGCTGAAGATGAAAATTGGTGTTTCCGCGCGCTGGGTTTTGGGAGCGATGCTGGCAGGCGCAACCGCAATGAGTTATGCCCAATGGTCGAATCCGGCTGACGACGTTCCCGCCTACCATCCCTCGGCGCCGTTGAAGGTGAGTTCACTGCCGCCGATTCTCGCCGGAGCCAAGCTGACGGGCGACAACTTCCGCTATCCGTGGCAGGTACACGTCTATCAGGACGCCGCTAAGGTCTCCAATGTGCTGTATCAGTTGCCGTGCAACTGCCGCTGCGACCGCGCTCTGGGACACACCAGCCTGCGCAGTTGCTTCGAGGGGCTGCATGGGACCGAATGCTCGACCTGCGCCAAGGAGGGCTTTTTCGCATACCAACAGACCAAACTGGGAAAGACGCCGGCCGAGATTCGCACGGCGATCGAGCACAAGGCCTACGAGAGCATCGAGTTGGAAAGCCAGTGAAACGGACTTCGGCGGCGATTCTGAAATCGGCGTACAATAATTGAATGCAGCAGGCACCTTAAGGTCCGGCTGACGGTTCCATCCAAGTGGGGGCGTCACGGTTTCGACGGGATTGCAAGCGGCAGAGAGGCATGCCGGGGTGTGGGCACCCGTAATCGCTTACAAAAACACAATTGCCAACAACAATCTGGCACTTGCTGCTTAATTAAATAGGCAGCCGTCCTCCTCATCTTTGCCTGTGGGCTGAGAGCGGGCGTCGCACAGCAGGCTGGTTGTTCTCGCTCGGTCCGTGTGAGGGCAACAAGATCATCGGACTAGCTTTTGCGGTTTCTTGTCTGTTCTGAGCTGCGGGAGTGAAATTTCTGAATAGACTACGCATGGAGTCTCTCGGCTGACTACGATTTCGGACGCGGGTTCGACTCCCGCCGCCTCCACCACATTCAAGTGCTTTCCTACGAACAACTTAGCGAAGATGAGCAAAATTCGAGCGGATTTTTGTACGTGATTTGTACGTTGCCGCTTTTGGTTTTGACCCACTTCCGCGATCCCAGCACAATTGGAGCCGAAGTGGGAGGCCCCATTGCTGCTTTCCGTTTTTACCCGCCACTCCAGCGACTGCAAGTATGCAGGCGACCGGACGTACCGCCGCTGCAATTGCCCCAAATGGATCGGCGGACAGGTCAACCGCGAGTACTTCCGCAAGAGCGCTGCGACACGCCAGTGGAATGAGGCCGAAGAGTACCGCCTCAAGCTGGAAGACGCCCTGGTGAAAGGCCTGCCACCCTTCGGCCCGGAGCCGGGGTCCTTGTTGGCCCGTCTGAGTGTGTCCGCAACCGCAGGGGCGGCGCTGCTCGTCGAGCAGCGGCCAGTGGAAATCATCGCAGTCAAGCCGGAGAAGGCGAGGGTGACGGTCGAAGTAGCCGTTGAAGCATACCTGGCCGATGCCCGGAGCCGGGAGCTCGAGTCCTCTACCCTTTCAAAACTCGATACCATCTTCCGCAAGCAACTCCTCGCCTGGACCAGGGTTCAGGGACTCGATTATTTGGACCAGATTGACCTCGATGCGCTGCTCTCCTTCCGCAGCACCTGGGCGGACGGCCGTCTGGCCAAGCAGAAGAAGCAAAGCCGCATGATAGGCTTTTTCTGGGCTTGCGTCCGCCGCGGTTACATCGCCCAGAATCCCAGCATGGGGCTGGGTAAGATCAAGGTTAGTCAGATCCCGACTGACTATTTCCCTCGCGACGAATTCCAGAGGATTCTCGATGCGACATACATCTATGGGGATCCACGGGGCGGGGTGATCGACGTCCAAGCCATCCGGAGCCGACTCCGCACCATGACCCTGTTGATGCGCTGGAGCGGGCTTCGTATCCGCGACGCGGTCACTCTTGAGCGGGATAGGCTGCACGGGGATAGCCTGATGCTCTATCAGGCCAAGACCGGAACACCGGTTTATGTCCCGCTCCCGCCCCATGTCGTAGAGGCCCTTGAGAACGTGCCTTCCGGTCCGAAGCCCAACCCACGCTATTTTTTCTGGAGCGGCAACGGGCAGCCGAAGAGCGTGGTCGCCGATTGGCAGCGCAGCTACCGTCGCCTCTTCAAACTGGTCAACCTCACCTTGCCCGACGGCTCTCTCAAGAGATGCCATCCCCATATGTTTCGGGATACTTTCGCGGTGGAAATGCTGCTAGCTGGCGTTCCCATCGATCAGGTCTCACTCCTTCTTGGCCATGCGTCGGTGAAGATCACCGAGAAAAGCTATTCCCCTTTTGTGAAGGCGAGGCAGATTCAGCTTCAGGAGAGCGTCCGCAATGCATGGCAGGTTGGAGAGCCTCCGCATCGGGGTCCGGAAAGGACCCCGCCGAATACTGCCAGCTCCAATCAAACGAAAGCAGGCTGGCAACTGATCCGCTCGACAAATCGACCGAAGACCGGGGGGGTGCGAACTACTGAAGACGAGGACCGGAATACCTCGCCATATGACTCTGAACCCGCGCATGAACCAAATCCCAGTTCCGATCGAGCGTCTGGAAGAAGATCTCGGGCAACCGGTCGTTGAGTACGAGCATCCTCAGCCAGAAGCGGAAAAACATCGCCTCCATGACGTCCTCGGGAACTTGAGCGGCGCCGCAGAACTGGATCGCGATTTGCAGGTGTTTGAGTGCGGGAGTCATTTCCCATTTCGCTTCTTCGTAGGACGTTGGCGGCTTCCCGAGCCAGGTCTCCGCAGCCGCCCGCGCAGCCTCAATCCTCGCGATGCGCTTGTCCATGACAGGACTCCAGGAGGGACTTGGCAGATCATCGCAGATCTGCTCCAGCAGACCCCGGATTTCAGCCATATCCGCACCGAACTGCTGGCGAAGCTGTTCAGTACCCTCAGCGAAAACATGGATGCGCTTGAAAGCCAAGGTCAGCCAGGCGTTCAGAAACACGCCTTCCATTGCAAATGAGCTGACCTCCTCTTCCATCGCATTGAGAACAGCAACGCCGAGTTCGGAAGCCGCAAATCGTCTCTTGTCGGATAAGTCAGATCGGCCCGATTCATGATGCAGAGTGAAACAGAGATCGACGGCCCGGCTATCCGCTTCTGCCCTCCGACGGTACTCGCGCAGCGCTTGTTTCCATTCCTGATGCTGCGCGGCCGAAAGACGAACCCGGTTCTCTTCGGTGACAATTCGGCCTGTCTTCGAGAATGCATAAATAAGATCGGGGCTCACGTTGGCTTTTCGAAATACAAACCTGAGTTCGTCATTCAGCTCGCGGCTAAGAAACTCTGCTACTGCATCTGGCATCCCGGTCATAGACCCGATCTCGTCGCCTGCGCGCCACACAAGCTGAGGTCCTCTCTTTTCTCGGTCGTGTCGGCCATTCCCGTCCGTCATTCCGCACCCGCGACTCTCATTGTACGTTTCCCTGCCGGAATCTCTGCCAGTACCATTTGTTGATTAGCTACGCTGGTCAATTTGACCGAACTATAAACCTGCGCTAACTGTAACTTGCGCGCATCACTGGGTTCACAGGGCCACTGCAGTGCTTCGGCCCTGCGTTCTCATACTTCCCTGCGCCAAAAAGAATCATGAGAGGTGCCCAATGGAAGTCCAAATGGAACCAACGTACATTCCGCCGAATGCCGGCGATCGACTGGCAACGCTGAGTGTGTCTGACATGGAAAGACACTACACAGTCGCCGAACTCTCAAGGCTCTGGTGCTTCAGCGAAAACACAATCAGACGTCTCTTCACTAGAGAGCCAGGGGTGGTGAAGATCGCTCGTCCGCAAACCAGAGCCAAGCGAGGTTATACCTCCATCCGGATTCCTGAACGAATTGCCCAGCGCGTACACAGGCGTTTGCAGGGGCTCGCCTGAGGGCTTTCCGCGACACTTTGAAGGTCAGCAAGCGGCTGCTCTTCCGGCCTGGACACGCAGCACTTGACGCCTGATCACTCAAGCTCACCGAGTTTGACTGAATTTGGGATCGGAAACACTCTCTTCTCAGTGCGAGGAATCTTCAGTGAACCGTCTGGAGATGCAATCTGGGGTACCTCAGGGTCCCAGCGACCTACGGAAGGGGCGGAATGTTTGATTCGCTAGAAGATTTGTCCGACAAGCTCGCCGCGACGGGCTACTTCATCGATCCCGTGATGACCCAGGTTGTCTTCCTGGCTGCGAAGCTCCAGAAGCCTTTGCTGCTCGAAGGTCCGGCAGGCTCCGGGAAGACCCAGTTGGCCCTATCGGTAGCTGCTGCGGGCAATACTCACGTCGAGCGCCTCCAGTGCTACCGCGGCGTCAGCGAGGAC
>Ga0116230_10004900_pt1 | contig 13107 bp, 16 predicted proteins | sample S1TSphfallax_3_FD_88678 | JGI IMG/M metagenome (GOLD analysis project Ga0116230, IMG submission 88678) | Host-associated microbial communities from peat moss isolated from Minnesota, USA - S1T2_Fd - Sphagnum fallax MG | ecosystem: Host-associated > Plants > Peat moss > Unclassified | place...
GAGCCAATCCGAAGCGCCGCGTAAATTTGGCGAGGACGATTGCCGCGTCGCAGCTGTCGCGCTTCTCGTGCACGTGGCCGATGCCGATGGCGTGACCGACGCGGCGGAGAGTCAAAGATTGAAGGCTCTGGTCAAAGATCAGTTCGGCCTCGATGCCGGAGAAGCCGCGGCTTTAATCCGGGAAGCGCAGCAGAGCGAGCGCGAAGCCGTCGATTTCTATCATTTTACGCATGTCCTGAAACGGACCCTGGACGATGAGGGCAGGCATCGCATTGTCGAGATGATGTGGGACATTGCTTTCGCCGATGGCAATGTCGATGAGATTGAGGAAAACGTCGTGTGGCGGATCGCCGAACTTCTCGGCGTGTCCAACCGTGACCGGGTTCTGTTGCGCCAGAAGGTCGCCGCGGAAACGCAAACCATTCCGGTTCAACCCGAACCCGCACTGGATGGCCCATGGTCGCTCAAACCTGTGAAGGGCCAAGCATGAGGCATCTGCTGTGAGACAAGTGACCTTGATCACGGGCGCTTCGGGCGGAATCGGGGCAGACCTTGCGCGGGTCTTCGCGCGGCATGGCGCCGACGTCGCCCTCGTTGCCCGAAGCAAAGACAAGCTTGAGGCCTTGGCAGATGAAATTGGCCGGACTGGCGCGCCAAGACCCTTGGTCATTCCTGTCGATCTCGCGGAAAAGGGCGGGATCGACCAAGTCGCTCAGCTTCTGCGGGCAGCCGGTGCGAGCGTCGCGACACTTGTCAATAACGCAGGCTATGGTCTCGCAGGCGATGTCACCGATCTCGATGCGCAAGAACAGCTGGGAATCATCGATCTCAATATCCGGGCACTGGTTGAATTGACAGCGCGCTTCGCGCCGCAAATCCGGGCGGCGCGCGGCGGTATTTTGAACGTCGCCTCGATCGCCGCCTTTCTGCCCGGACCGGGCATGGCGATCTATTACGCCTCGAAAGCCTTCGTCCGTTCGTTCAGCCTGGCGCTTTGGCAGGAAATGCACCAGGACGGCGTTACCGTGACCTTGCTGTGTCCTGGCCTGACGATGACCGGCTTCCAGGCACGTGCGAAACTCGAGATCCCTGCCAATGCCGCCCGCTTCGCCGGGATGAGCGCGATGCAGGTGGCCGAAGCCGGATATGACGGCCTTGTGGCAAAGCGCCGCGTGGTGGTACCTGGTATAGTTAATAGAATTTTTACGACAATCATGCCACTATTGCCTGACACGTTGATTTTGCCGATCGTTGCGCGAATGCAAGGAATGAGGGGCAAGGGTCTAACGGCCTGAGCTCCGCATCGATGGCAAAGATGTTGCTTGCTGTTGATCGAGTCAGACGCACGTGCTGGCTGACTTCACTTCATGATCTTAAGGATGCGTCCTTCTCTTCAGGCTTATGGCGCCTTGTGCGAGAGCCCCGCTGAGGATTTTGGGCGCAACGGAGAAAATGGACAAAAAAAAGACGCTGCTCGGCCAAGTTCTCATTGTTCTTCACCAGGAACATTCGACACCCGGCCGCCTCGGACGGCTGCTTGAGACGCAAGGCTACGAACTCGATGTCCGGCGTCCGCGGTTTGGCGATGCGTTGCCAAAATCGCTCGATGGCCATGCTGGCGCAATCGTCTTCGGCGGCCCGATGAGCGCCAACGATGAGGACGAATGGCTGCGCCGCGAAATGGATTGGATCAAAGTGCCTTTGAAGGAAGAAAAACCCTTCCTCGGCATCTGCCTCGGGGCGCAAATGCTGGCGCGCCATTTAGGCCATCGCGTCTATCCGCATCCCGAAGGCAAGGTTGAAGTCGGTTATTATCCGATTCATCCGACCGAAGACGGCCATGGTCTTTGCCAATGCCGCTTTCCTGAAAAAGTTTATCAATGGCATCGGGAAGGCTTCGATCTGCCGAATGGCGCGACGCTTTTGGCCGCGGGCCAGGACTTCGAAGCTCAGGCCTTCCGCTACGGGTCTTGCGCCTACGGCTTCCAATTCCATCCGGAAGTCACTTACGCGATGATGTGCAAATGGACGGTTCAAGGCTCCGAGCGCACGACGCTTCCCAATGCGCATCCGCGCCATCGTCATCTTGAGGGCTGGTTCATGCATGACGGCGCCGTCGCGCGTTGGTCCGATGCGTTCTTGAAGACGTGGATCGCTGGCCGCGCGCAGACGTGCTAAAATTGTAGAATAGCTAAAGCCTATTCTCATCGTCTGCGAGCGGATGAAGATCCCGCACCATGGCCTTCATGCGTTCGTCGAGCACATGGGTATAGATTTGGGTCGTCGAAATATCGGCATGGCCCAATAATTCCTGCACAACGCGCAAATCGGCGCCATTTTGCAAAAGGTGGCTCGCGAAGGCGTGCCGCAAGACATGCGGGCTGACGCGTGTCGCGCCAAGACCAGCCGCCGCCGCGATGCTCTTCAAGTCACGCGCAAAGGCCTGCCTCGTCAGATGGCCGCTGTCGCTATCGGCTGGAAACAGCCAGGGACCGGAGGCAAGTTTGGCATCGACCTCTTCAAGCAGCTTGCGATAGAAAACCATGGCTTCGCGCGCCAAGGGAGACAGCGGCACGAGCCGCTCGCGATTGCCCTTGCCGCGGATATTGAGCAGCGGATCACGTGTCGAAGCGGCGCGTTTCGGCAGGCTGACGAGTTCGGACACCCGCAATCCTGTCGCATAGAGAAGTTCGATGAGGCAGGCAATCCGGGCAGCGCGCAGCCGTTCGCGCGGCGGCCGGGTTGGATCGTCGAGGCCCTCTTTCGATAGGTTCAGCAGGCGATCGACTTCCGCAACGGAAAGACTGTCGGGCAAGCGGCGGCTCTGCTTGGGTCCGCTTAATACGAGCGCCGGATCGTCTGGCCTCAGCCCTTCAGCGACCAGAAACCGGTGGAATTGGCGGATCGACGAGAGCCGCCGCGCGCTCGACGCGGCTTTAAGACCGCGCGTATCGAGATCCTGCAGATAGCTGCGAATGTCGCTGGTCTTCGCCGTCAGCGGCTTTGTCTTATTGGCATCGAGAACGCTGGCGTAATCGGTGAGATCGCGGCGATAGGCCTCAAGCGTATTCTGCGCCGCGCCGCGTTCAGCCGCGATCATATCAAGAAAAGCATCGATCAAATCGCAGCCTGGACGATCCTCCACGCCTTGATGACTTCTCGCTTCGCCCTGCATGTGATCAGCCTATTTGTTGAGACGGGCGGACGGAATGGTCTGGGTCATTTCACGCGGCTGCGGCTCGACGAAGGTCACGAGCGCGATCATGGCTCCGTAAACGAGGCCGGCGATCAGGCCGATCACAAACAAAAAACGGAAAAGACTCGGCACGCAGGCTGTCTCCGGTCACGGTCGAGGATAATGGCAAACATCTATGTTCAAATAAAAACGATGGGAACAGCGGGGAGAGGAAGATGGAGCCAATCGATTCGATCGATGCTTTATCCGCATAGGCCGTCGAAATAAAAGAACGATATCGTCTGTTTCATAGGCTGAATCTTCTTTTTAACTCATGAACGCCAGTCCTTTTCATCGCGAATGGAGGCAGAAACCCTGCCGATCGGCCGATTTTAACGGCGAAGAACCTTTTTCTGGGCCTCCGGCTTAAATCCCAGCCGACGGCATGTTACATCTTCCTCAATGAGCAGCGGAATTTCCCCGATCCAGATGTCCGATGACGGACGCCCGCATGATCCTCGGGCCGCGCCGATCCTGTCGGCTCTCGCCGGGCGGCCGGTCGTGCTCGTCGGCATGATGGGATCGGGCAAGACCTCGACTGGGCGCAGACTCGCGCAACGCCTTGGTCTTGGTTTCGTCGATGCGGATATCGTGATCGAACAGGCCGCGGGGATGTCGATTGCCGATATTTTCGCGCGGCATGGCGAAACCTATTTCCGGGATGGTGAAAAACGGGTAATGGCGCGGCTCTTGGGCGAGGGCTGCCGGGTTCTCGCGACGGGCGGCGGCGCGTTCATGAACGCCGATGTTCGCAAGCGCATCGCAGCGGAAGGCCTATCGATTTGGCTCAAGGCCGATTTCGATGTGCTTTGGCGGCGTGTCCGGCGCCGCGCCACCCGGCCGCTCCTCAATAATGCCGATCCTGAAAATACGCTTCGCCAGCTGATCGATGAACGCTATCCCGTTTATGCTGAAGCCGATATTACGGTTGTCTCGCATGAAGGCTCTCATGACGACGTCGTCGATGAAATGATGACCCAATTGGAAAACTGGCTATCGTCAAATCCGCCGCTCGCAGTCGCGCCCGAAAGGCCCAACCCCGGCAAAGATATGCCAAAGCTCGAAAAGATAGGTGTCAAGCTCGCTGGCCGCGGCTACGATATCTTGATTGGCGAAGGACTGATCGCGGAAGCGGGCGGCCATATCCAACGTCTGGCGCCGGGCGCGTCCTGTGCGATCGTCACCGACGAAAATGTCGCCCGATATCATCTGCCAGCTTTGCAGCGTAGCCTCGATGCCGCGCAGATTAAACATGCGAACATCATTGTCGCGCCTGGGGAAGGATCGAAAACCTATTCGGTCTTCGAACGGGTTTGCGATGACATCATCGGTGCGCGGATCGAACGCAACGATCTCGTCATCGCTTTGGGCGGCGGTGTCGTTGGCGATCTCGCAGGCTACGCGGCGGCCAGCGTCAGGCGGGGCATGCGCTTTGTTCAAATCCCGACTTCGCTTTTGGCGCAGGTCGATTCGTCCGTCGGCGGCAAGACGGGCATTAATTCGCCGCATGGCAAAAACCTCATCGGCGCATTTCATCAGCCCTCGCTCGTTTTGGCCGATACAGGCGCGCTTCAGACTCTGCCTTTGCGCGAATTTAGGGCGGGCTATGCCGAAGTCGTCAAATATGGGCTGATCAACGATCCGAACCTTTTCAATTGGCTCGATGGAGCCTGGCAGGAGATATTCGCAGGCGGTCACGCCCGCGCCCGCGCGATTGCCAAAAGCTGCGCGGCGAAAGCGGGTGTCGTGGCCCGCGACGAGCGCGAAACGGGGGAACGCGCCCTGCTCAACCTCGGTCATACATTCGGTCATGCCCTTGAGCGGCTTACGGCCTATGATGGATCGCGCCTCGTGCACGGAGAGGGTGTCGCCATCGGCATGGCTTGTGCTTTCCGCTTCTCCGTCAGCCAGGGTCTTTGCCCGGCGCCCGATGCCGAGCGTGTTGCAAATCATTTGAAAACTGCCGGCTTGCCGTCCCGGTTTCAAGATATAAAAGGCTGGAACGCTGGACCGGAAGAGATTTTGGACGCCATGTATCAAGATAAAAAGGTGGAGCACGGCGCTTTGACCTTCATTCTCGCGCATGGCATCGGGAAATGTTTCGTCGCCAAATCGGTCGATCCGGGCGATGTTCTGGCCTTTCTCAAGAGTGAATTGAGCGCGAGACTTTAACCCATGCATGGCGCACCTGGCGATAGTTTGCCGGTCGATTTTTGGCTCGCGATCGCCACGATTTTGTTTTGCGTCGCGCTGGCGGCGTTCTTCTCCGCGTCAGAGAGTGCCCTGACCGCTGCCTCGCGCGCAAATATGTATGCGCTTGAAAAAAACGGCGATGCCAGGGCGGCTCTCGTCAACCGTCTGCTCAAAAGCCGTAACCGGCTGATCGGTGCGACCCTTCTCGGCAATACGCTCGTGAATATAGGTTCGTCGGCATTCATGACGAGCGTGCTTGTCGTTATCGCCGGTGACAAGGGCGCGATTTACGCGACCATCATCATGACGGTGCTGCTGCTTGTCTTCGCAGAAGTCATGCCGAAAACGCTGGCGATCAATTATCCCGATAGAGTCTCGCTCGCCGTCGTGCGGGTAATGTCGATTTTCGTCGCCATCTTCGGGCCCATGCTGCTCGCGGTCGAGACAGTCGTGCGCGGGCTCTTCAAGCTGATCGGGATCGATGTCACGCGGCAGAAGTCGATTCTATCGGGCCATGAGCAATTGAAAAGCGCCGTGGAATTTTTGCATCGTGAAGGCGGTGTCGCCCGCGCCGACCGGGACATGGTCGGCGGTCTGCTCGATCTCAACGAACTCGAAATCTCCGATGTGATGGTGCACCGGACGAAGATGCGAATCATCAACGCCGATCTGCCGCCGCGCGAATTGATGCGCGAAGTCGTCGGTTCGCCCTATACGCGTCTGCCGTTATGGCGCAATCAGCCAGACAACATCATTGGCGTGCTGCACGCGAAGGATCTTCTGCGGGCGCTCGAAGCCTGCGGCGAAGTCGAAAAGCTCAAGGTCGATGACATCGTTCTCGAGGCATGGTTCGTCCCCAATACGACATCCGTTGGGGATCAATTGCAGGCTTTTCTCAAACGTAAAACGCATTTCGCGCTCGTCGTCGACGAATATGGCGAGGTCATGGGGCTTGTCACCCTGGAAGATATTTTGGAAGAGATCGTCGGTGACATTACCGACGAGCACGATCCGGCCGTGCAAGGTGTACGCGTTCAAGCCGACGGGTCCGTCATGGTCGAAGGCTCGGTTCCGATCCGAGACCTCAACCGTGTGATGTCTTGGGACCTGCCGGATGAGGAAGCGACGACAGTCGCAGGGCTGGTGATTCACGAAGCGCGGGCCATCCCCGAATCGGGACAGGTCTTCACCTTCCATAATTTCCGTTTCGAAGTTCTGCGGAAGATGCGCAACCGGATTACGTCACTGCGGATTTGGCCGAGCGATGCAAGGGCCCCGGCTGGAGATTGAGTGAACGCTTCAAGTTATTACGGCTTGAATCCTGATTGGCCGGCCCATAGGCTGGCTGCAGCAAGTCTACAAAAATGCCATTCTGCCGCTCTTGCGGCAAATGACTAAAATTGCGATTTCCCCTCCAAGTTTCGGGTTTTGAAAAATCGCTTTCCCAAGCCGGGCATAGGTGTCCGGCTTGCATATTCGAGTCTCAAATGATCAGGCGTGCCGCTTCGCTGGACGGGACATCACAATATCGGCTGCGTCCAATTCGTAAGAGCGTTGCAAAAAATTGATGGTATCACGCGCATTGCGCAAGATTTTACCATCCACTCGCGGCCTCACGGCTGCTAGCGTCCAATTTGTGCCGCCCTCATAATGGTCGCGCGGCTGGATCGACACCTCATGGATGTCTTCAAAGCCTTCGCACACCTTGAGAGATTGAAGAATAATGGCTTGTAACTCTGTGCTTGATCTTGTTTCACGAGTCATGATCGCTCCTCGTCGGAATAGGTCATGGCGGGCATGGGATTGCGGGGCAGGACATTGAAGAGTTTGGGACTGAAAAGTTGATTGGCTTTCATGTTCAGCGCGCCGATCTATGAACGGCCCAACCGACGAGATAACCGATCGCACCCGCAAGCAATAAGGTTTCGAGCGGCTGCTTACTGACGCGAGAGCCGATGCGCTGCGAGCTTTCCTTATAAGCGCGCTGACCGAGATCGGCCGCGTCAGAAAAGGCATCTGGTAAACGGTCGACGGCTTCATTAAAGCCGTCTTTGGTCCGGCCATATAGATTTTGCGCCGCGCCAGCGACCTGGTCTGCGACACCCTGAACCTGCACGTCCGGCCGATTCCCAACTTTCCCGATAAATTCTTCGCCTTTGCCCAAAGCGTTCTTCACGGTTCCATCGACACGGTTCATATCCATCGGATCAATCCTTGATTTCTAGGCCGAAACTCACTGGCTTGACGGGTTCGACCCTGGACTAACGTCGCAGATGGTATTCCGTTCCAGGTAAGTTCAACGAACTCCGAGCGAATGCCCGATCGCGGCAATTTCTGGTTTCCGCAGAATGGATTACGCAAGCCTGCCGCGCCAAAAGAGCCGATTTATGCCCCTCAAAATGGAAACAACGGATGATTTCTGTCCGGCTGAAAGATTTTCCGGAAAACTCAATTGCCCTCGGCAATAGCTTTAACCTAAATGCACCCTCCATGAGCGGGTCTATTCAAGCTCTGCGCATTTCCAATCGCTTGTATGCGTGACGTGAAAGACGTCTCAGAGGATCAAATGCTGGCTTTTCACAGTTCGACAGCGCCTCTCGACATCTCGCTCGATCCTTCCAAAGACGCTCTGCCCGAGGGCACGGCCTGGATCGATGCTTTCAATCCGGATGAAACAGAGATCGCCTTTCTCGAACGCACCCTGAAGATCGACGTACCCGCTTACGACCGGCTGATCGAGATCGAGAGTTCGAGCCGTCTTTCGTGCGTAAATAATCACATCATCATCAGTCTTCCGCTCGTGGTGCGCGCCGCTGATGGAATGCCGCACACGACTCCCGTGGGTTTCGTTTTATCGCGCGAGATTTTGCTGACTCTTCATTTCGAAGATTTGAGGGCGTTCGATCCCCTCGCGCTCCGCCACAATCCCAATGGCAGCGTGCAAGCAGGCACTGCTCACTTTTTGACGATCGTCGAATGTATCATCGATCATGTCGCCGATGTTTTGGAACACGTCGGTGCCGATCTCGATGATATATCGGGCCGCATCTTCAGCGAGGAAATGTCGCGGAAACACCAACCGCGCACTGAAGGTTCCAATCTTCGCCAAGTGTTGCGGCAGGTGGGACGTTCCGGCGATTTGACCGCGAAGATCAGCGACAGCCTGCTCGGCATGGGACGCATGATTCCTTATGTCGTCGCGAATGCTGCCAGTTATATTACGCAAGAAGAAAAAATAAGGCTCGACAATCTGGCCCGCGACATTTCATCGCTCAATGATTATGAGACGCATCTCACCGACAAGATCCAGCTTTTGGTCGATGTGACGCTCGGCTTTACCAATGTCGATCAAAATAATGTTTTCCGTGTCCTGACGGTTTTTTCCATCATTGGCATTCCACCGACCTTTTTTGCCAGTATGTATGGAATGAATTTCAAAACCATGCCCGAATATGATTGGGCCTGGGGTTATCCCTACGGGCTCACAGTCATTGCCCTAAGTGCCATCATCCCCGCTGTCTGGTTCAAATGGCGCGGCTGGTGGTGAGAGACGAAGCAGGTTGGTCGAAACGGGCTAGACAAACCTTTCAGCCCTCGCTATATAAGTTAAATACCAATCGTGAAGCGAATAAGTTCCGCGCCGTTTGGTGGAAAGCGCCGCGATGCACCCTTCTCGCCGTTCGCAGCCCGGCAAAGAAATTGTGCGCCGCGCCTGATGGGCAGGTTCTAAGATGAGGGTTTCCTCGGCCCTACTCTTCCATCCGGCGAACCTGCCCATCTTCGCTTCAAATCGCGGGAGCGTTGCATTATGAAAACCGTCCGGCGGACGGCGTTTTCCGATCATGTGAGGCTAGAGCATCGGACCCAAAAGTGGATACCGGTTTTGGGATAAATCCGATGCTCAACTTTTTGAATCTAGAGCATCCCGCCTTCAAATAATTCCATTTGAAGGCGGGATGCTCTAACCCGCGCGGTCTTGAAAGGCTTTGCTGAGCGCATGCGGGTTACGGCCATCCACCTCCATCCTGCGTGGAGCACATGGTTCGATGTCTCGATCGGCCGATCGCAGATTCGCTTGCCGGCATGCCCGATAGGATCGCGGCCGAAGCCCTGGCGATTGGCAGAGACCCCGTGCCGCAAGGTCTGATCCTGAATAGATCGGACCCGATCAAATGCGCCCGGGATCTCAGCTATTTCATGAGCAAGATTCAGCAGGATCTTCTCGCAGCCTGATTAAGGCTTAGGAGCGCGGCGCGATCGTTCTCCGGGTCCGGCGCTCAACGATGACCGTGCGTCCCGCCGCTCCGCCGCGCGCACCAGGCGCAACGATTTCTTGTGAAACCTTTCGCATCGGCGCCATGGTTTTCATAACCTCGCTGCGCACGTCATCGACAGGCAAATCCATCAGAGAGGCCGCGATTTCGATCTGCTCATGCAATTGATCGGTCAGACCCTGTGCCGCCGCCATGGCTTCCTGCAGGGTTGGCGGATCGTGCCGCACCCGCCTGCCGCCATATTTCGTGTTCCAGCTCTCGCTCATAACCAATCCAGATCCATTCCTCCCTCATGAAATAATACGCTTTTATTGTACCGCAATAAATTTAATGCCGCATTGTACTTACTATTAGGTGATTTGTTACTTCTATGGATGACGTGCCCGCGGTTTTTACCGCTGAATTTAGAACGTTTAACCTTAAAGGCAGGCTCGCGCAAAAGCCTGAAAGGCACGCGCGCGATGCGAAAGCGCCTGCGATCCATCCGCGGGGATGGAATGTTTTTCCACCGCCCACATTTCGCCGAAGGTCTTTTGATGGCCATCCGGCAGGAAGATCGGATCATAGCCAAAGCCAATGTCGCCGCGCGGCGGAAAGACAAGCGTGCCAAAGACTTTGCCTTCGAAGCTCATGACCCGGCCATCGGGATAAGCGAGCGAAATCGCCGACACGAAATGCGCGTGAAACGGCGGCGTCGCGCCAGTTGCTTTCACTTCCTTTTCGAGTTTCAGCATCGCCGCTGCGAAATCACGCGGCTCACCTGCGTAACGCGCCGAATAAATGCCAGGCGCACCATTCAACGCATCGACGCAAAGGCCTGAATCATCGGCAAGTGCCATAAGGCCGCCGCCCTTGGCCGAGGCGAGCGCCTTCAATTCCGCATTGGCGATAAATGTGTCGCCGGTTTCTTCAGGCTCCGGCAGACCGAGATCGCCAGCCGAGACCGCGTCGATATCATAGGGCTTCAAAAGCTCGCGCATTTCCCAGAGTTTGCCGGGATTATGCGTTGCGATGATGAGCTTGCCGTCAAGGAGCCGCGGCATGAGACCAAAACCATGGAGGCGCGTCATGCCCGGTCCCCGGATCAAGTCCAGGGATGATCCGGGCATCCAATAACGAATATTTGTGCGTGGATGCGCGGGTCAATGCCCGGATCAAGTCCGGGGACGCGCATGACGTGGAACGAATGGTGCTCGCGCTCAAACAATCACGCTTTTCTGCAAATCGATCAGCCGCGCGATCCCCGCTTTGGCGAGATCCATCATCGCATGGAGTTCGGCTTCGCTAAACACGGCCGCTTCAGCCGTCGCTTGAACCTCGACAAGCGAACCCGCGCCCGTCATGACGAAATTCGCATCCGTTTCCGCCGCGCTGTCTTCCTCGTAATCGAGATCGAGAATGGCCGCGCCTTTCGAAATCCCGCAGGAAATCGCGGCGACCTGATCGCGCAAAGGCATGTCCTTGATGATCGAACGGCTGTGCATCCATTTCATGCAATCGTGCAGTGCGACCCAGGCGCCCGTGATCGACGCCGTGCGCGTGCCGCCGTCGGCTTGCAGCACATCGCAATCGAGCGTGATCTGGCGTTCGCCTAAGGCTTGCAGGTTGGTAACAGCGCGCAGGCTGCGCCCAATCAGGCGCTGGATTTCCTGGGTGCGTCCCGATTGCTTGCCGGATGTCGATTCGCGCCGTGTCCGTGTATGCGTCGCGCGCGGCAGCATGGAATATTCCGCCGTCACCCAGCCGCGGCCCTGGCCGCGCAGCCATTGCGGCGGCTTGTCTTCGAGCGATGCGGTGCACAGCACATGCGTGCCGCCGAATTTCACCAGGCAAGAGCCTTCCGCGTAACGCGCGACCGCGCGCTCGAGCGTTATAGGGCGCAATTCGTCAAAAGCTCGTTTGGAAGGACGCATGATAATCTCGGGAAAAAATACTGGTTGCTTGTAGGAGTTTGATTTGTTTCACGCAACTGCTTCAAGACCACTTGGCTTGCGAGTCAAAAATGATTTAGCCTGAATAGATATAAATGCAGAGGCTCGAACATGCGCCGTATTTTCTTATCCTTGATGATGGATCTTCTCGCAACGCAAGCGATGGCTGCCGACAAGCCGACACGCGTTTGGAATCTGACATCGCAAACCATCACCAATCTGCAAATGGCGCCGGCGGGCACGACAGCGTTTGGCGAGAATCAATGTTTGAACGACAAGGATAAAAGCGTCGAGCACGATGAGCGCTTGAAAGTCACGAACGTCGAGACGGGCTCATACGATATCAAAGTCGGCTATGAAGATGGAAAAACGTGTCTCGTCAAAGGCGTCGCCGTCGAAACCGGCAAAGTCTTTTCGATCGAGGACAAGGATTTGAAGGATTGCAAGAAGTGAAATGAGCCGAGAGGAATTTTGGCATCCTTGCAAGTAAGGTAATTTTACATTACCTCCTGCAGCCGGCGAGGAGATTTCCATGGCTATTTTAACGGTGACAGCAAAGGGACAAGTGACTTTCCGCAAAGATGTTTTGCAGCACCTCGGCGTCAGTCCTGGCGAAAAGATCGAATTGGATATGCTGCCGGATGGGCGTATCTCGTTGAGAGCAGCACGCCCCACAGGGACTATCGAAGATTTTATTGGCTTACTTGCTCGTAAGACCAAAAAAGTCGCCACGCTGCGGGAAATCAACGATGCCGCGGCGGCTGGCTGGGCCAGACACAAGTGAAGGTCGCAGTCGACACAAATATCCTGGTGCGCGCCGTTGTCCACGACAATGAAAAGCAGGCGCGCGCAGCGGCCAAAGTACTTAGGGATGCCGACGTCGTTGCTGTCTCGCTCGTAAGCTTATGCGAATTGGTTTGGGTGCTGCGGAAGGTTTATGATTTTGGCGACCAAGACATAGTCACCGCGGTCGAAGCCTTGCTCAACGCGACAAATGTGGCCGTCAATCGCCCAGCGGCGGAACTCGGCTTGGCGCTTCTCAAAGCAGGCGGGGATTTCACCGACGGGCTCATCGCTTATGAAGGCGCATGGCTCGGAGGAGAAACATTCATATCCTTCGATAAACAGGCTGTCACACTGCTCGCCAAGCGAGGTCATCAGGCAAAAGTGCCGATGTAAGATTACGAGGCACGCAAGATCTTCTCAATCGAAGACAAGGATTCTGACGGATTGCAAGAAGTGAATGGCACCGCCCTCGCCCTTCGAGACGCCGCTAACACGGCTCCTCGGGGTGAGGATGGACGTGAAAAACCCTCATGCTGAGGAGCGCTTCTTTGAAGCGCCTCTCGAAGCACGAGGGTCACAATTGCATCCACGATGTTAAGGCTCACTCCGCCTGAGCCGCCGCCTTATGCCGCCGGTAGGTATAATCCGGGATCGGCGCATCATCGCCGGCGAAGACCGCCGTCACCTC
>Ga0116230_10004901_pt1 | contig 13106 bp, 9 predicted proteins | sample S1TSphfallax_3_FD_88678 | JGI IMG/M metagenome (GOLD analysis project Ga0116230, IMG submission 88678) | Host-associated microbial communities from peat moss isolated from Minnesota, USA - S1T2_Fd - Sphagnum fallax MG | ecosystem: Host-associated > Plants > Peat moss > Unclassified | place: USA...
TGTAGAATTCGGTCAGGCCGCCGTGTTCACGGACCGAGAGCATGAACATCAGATCGGCAATTTCGATCGCACGAAAGAACGCACCGTCGAGATCGGCCAGGTCGGGCACGACAAAGTGCCGCTCGATCGCCGCGCGCAGCGCCAGCCCGACTGAAACGTCGTTTTCGCGGTCGCGGTTCTTGATATCCGCCGGCGCAAACGGCCCCAGCTGAATTTCGAGCGCAGCCGGATTTGCCGCGTAAAACGCGCGGCCGCGTTCGGCAAAGGCGCGCACCACATCCGACCAGGCGGCAAAGGCCCCGTCCATCGGCTGCGCCAGCCAATCGAGCAGTTCCCCGGCAACGTCGACCGCGACCGCCGCGAGCAGATCCTCGATCCGGGCAAAGAAATGATAGACCGAAGTCTTGGGCACCCCGGCCTCGACCGCCACTTCGGCCAGCCCGAATTGCCCGACATGGTGCCGCGCCAGCAGCGCCCGGCAGGCCGCGGTCAAGGCTTTGCGACGTTCGAGCCCACGGGCCTGAAACCTGGTCGGGAGAATGGTCATGAACCCGAATATATTCGGATTTATTCGTTCGGCAAGCGGGACCTGCTAAATCAATCGTTCGGCCGCGTGCAAGGCCAGACCGACCAGCCCGCCGACCAGCGTGCCGTTGATGCGGATGAACTGCAAGTCGCGCCCGACCGCGTTTTCGATTCGCGCGGTGACGGTACGCGCATCCCAGCGCCGCACCGTTTCCGACACGATCCGCACGATGCCGTCGCCATGGCGGCTCGCCAGCCCGGTCAGCGAACGGCGCGCAAAGCGATTGACCGTGCGGCGCATCTCCGCATCGCCCGCCAGAGCGCGGCCAAACCCGGCGAGGCCCCGGCGCAGCCCGCGCAGCGCCGCACCGCCGCTGCCGCCGCGCAATTGCGCGATCAGGCTGATCCGGCTGCGTTCCCACACCCCGTCGAGCCAGGCGGCAAACGCGGGATTGGCGATGACATCGGATTTCATCCGCGCGACGCGTTCGCCCATCGCACGATCGTGGATCAGTTCGTGCGCCAGCGTTTCGAGCGTTTCGTCGATCTTGCGCCGCAGCGGGTGCGCCGGATCGATCAGCGTTTCGGCGAGCAGCATGTACAGCGCATCGAGCAGCGCATTGGCGAGCCGCCCGTCGAGCCTGGTCCAGCGCATCAGCGTGTTGGCGCGTTCGTGGATCAGCCGGCGCAGCGCGTCCTCGTTCGCTTCGAGCAGCGCGCCGGCGCGGCGCAGCAGGCTGTCGATCACCGGCTGGTGCCGCCCGTCGGCGATCATCCCGGTCAGCACCTGGCCGATCAGCGGGGCCAGATCGATGCGTTCGATCTGCGCGCGCAGCATCGCCTTGGCCGGGCGGCCGATCTTGTCGGGATCGAGCGTTTCGAGAATTTCGGCGATCAGGCCGGTGACCGAATCGCTGATCCGCTGCGCCTCGGGCGCGGGATTGGCGAGATAATCGCCGAGCAGCCCGGCGACATCGAGCCGGTGCAGCCGCCGCGCGACAACCTGGGGGGTCAGGAAATTGGCGCGCAGGAACGCCGCCATGCTGTCGGCAATGCGGTCCTTGTTGACCGGGATGATCGCGGTGTGCGGGATCGGCAGGCCGAGCGGGCGGCGAAACAGCGCGGTCACCGCAAACCAGTCGGCCAGGCCCCCGACCAGCGCCGCTTCGGCAAAGGCGACGACATAGCCCCAGCCCTGGTGACGCGCCGCCATCTGCCGCGCCACCACGAACAGCACCGCCATGGCCACCAGCAGCCCGGTCGCCACCAGCCGCATGCGATGGCCGGGATCGACCGGAAACAGCGGCCTGGCCGGGCGCCGCGCCGAGGTCACTCGGCCGGGTGCAGCCGGGTGGGCGGGGGATCACCCTGCGGCGACAGCACGCGCCGCGCCAGCCACGGCCCGACGCGTTTTTCCAGCCCGTCGGCCAGGCTGAACCCCGCCGGCACGATCAACAGCGTCAGCAGCGTCGACAACGACAGCCCGCCGATCACCACGATCCCCATCGGCGCGCGCCAGCCGCCGTCACCACCCAGCGCCAGCGCGGTCGGCACCATCCCGGCCACCATCGCCACAGTGGTCATCACGATCGGCTGCGCGCGCTTGTGCCCGGCCTCGATGATCGCGGTGTGCTTGATCCGGCCCTGGGTCATTTCCTCCAGCGCAAAGTCGATCAGCAGGATCGAATTCTTGGCAACGATCCCGAACAGCATCAGCATGCCGATGAACACCGGCATGGAAATCGCATTGCCGGTGATTGCGAGCAGCAGCAGCCCGCCGAGCGGCGCGAGGAACAGCGAGCCCATGTTGACCAGCGGCGAAATGAAGCGGTGATAGAGCAGCACCAGCACCGAAAACACCAGCAGCACCCCGGCGCCGAGCGCAGCGCCGAAATTGCGCAACAGCTCTTCCTGAAAGCGGTCTTCGCCCGCCGCGGTGTTCGACACGCCATCGGGCAAGTGCAGCATGATCGGCAGGCGGTTGATCGCCTCCATCGCGGTGCCCTTGGGCAGGCCGGGCGGCAGGTCGGCGCCGATGAACACCCGCCGGCTCTGGTTATAACGCTGGATCGAGGTCGGGCCCGAGCCGAAGCCGATTGTCGCCACGCGCGACAACGGCACCGAATCGCCGGTAACCGTGGGCACCGGCAAGTTTTCCAGCGTGGTCAGATCGCGCCGCGATTGCGGCGGCAGCTTGACCCGGATCGGCACCTGGCGGTCCGACAGCGAGAATTTGGCGCTGTTCTGGTTGATTTCGCCTTGCGTGGCGATGCGGATCACCTGGCTCAGCGTCTGGGTGGTCACCCCCATCGAGGCGGCGAGGTCGAAATGCGGGGTGATGACGATTTCCGGGCGGCGCAGATCGGCGTTGATGCGCGGGGCAACCACTTGCTTGAGCCCGCTCATCTGGTTGACCAGCGTCTGCGCGGTGTGTTGCAGCAAGTCGGGGTCCGATCCCGACAGCATCACGCTGATCGCGCGCCCTGACCCGCTGCCGGGCCCGGCGCTGTTCTGGTTGGCAAAGCTGATCCGGGCGTCGGGGATTTTCTGCAAGACCGGCGTCAGGTCGCGCTCGAACCGCACCGAGCTGCGGTTGCGGTCGTGGCGCAGCTGGAGATAGATCTCGGCATTGCCTTCGCGGATGTCCTCGAGCGCGATGGCGACTTCCTGCTGACGCTCGAGCAGGCGCAGCACCTGGTCGGCCTTGGCTTCGGTCTGCTGGATGGTCGTGCCCGGCACCATCTCGATCGAAACCTGGCTTTCATTGACATCAGTATCGGGAAAGAACTGCGTCGGCAGCGCCATCATCAGCACCACTGTCAGCACCAGCGCGCCCAGCCCGATGCCCATCATCCACAAGCGGTGATCGACCAGCCGCGCGCGGATGCGCAGCACGATCCAGTCAAACCATGCCGCCAGCGGACCGCCGCCGATCCGCGCCAGCGCGCCGCCGGCCACGACCACCAGCGCCGCTGCCAGCGCGCCGCCGCACAGCCCGGCGACGGGCGGCACCGCCCCGGGCAACGGCATCAGCGCCAAAGGCGCGTAGATCGCCCCGAACGCCATCACGAACGCGGCCAGCGCCAGCCCGGCGATCACCAGCAGCACCAGCGGATACCACCAGGCGCTGCGCTGCGGCACCAGCCCGACGCGGCGCGCCATCGCCTTGCTGGTATCGAGCGACCAGTGCAACACCGCCATGTAGCGGGCGATCCACGCGCTGTCGCCATGGTGCCGTTCGCCTTGCGGCGCGAGGAAATAGGCCGCCACCATCGGCGTGATCATCCGCGCCACGAGCAGCGAGAACAGCACCGCGACAACCACGGTCATGCCGAAATTCTTGAAGAACTGCCCCGACACCCCGGGCATCAGCGCGACCGGCAGGAACACCGCGACAATCGAGAACGTGGTCGCCACCACCGCCAGCCCGATTTCGTCGGCGGCATCGATCGCCGCCTGGAACGGCGTCTTGCCCATGTGGATATGGCGCACGATGTTTTCGATTTCGACAATCGCATCGTCGACCAGCACCCCGGCGACCAGCCCCAGCGCGAGCAGCGACATCGTGTTGAGCGTGATGCCCAGCAGCGACATGACCCAGAATGTCGGGATCGACGACAACGGGATGGCCAGTGCCGATACCACGGTCGAGCGCCAGTCGCGCAGAAACAGGAACACCACCACCACCGCGAGCAAGGCGCCTTCGACCATCGCCTCGATCGAGCTGTGATACTGGTCGCGGGTATAGGACACCGAATTGAACAAGTTGGTAAAGCGGATGCGGTGGCCCTGTTCGGCTTCGAGCTTGTTGAGTTCGACCACCGTGGCGTCATAGACCGAAACATCGGATTCGCCGCGCGCGCGGGCAATGCTGAAGGTTACCACCGGCTTGCCGTGGAACTTGGCGATCGAGGTCACTTCGCTGTACCCGTCGCGCACATCGGCGACATCGGCCAGCCGCACCGAATGCCCCGCGGCCAGCCCGACCTCGATCTGCGACAGGTCGAACGCGGTGTGCGCATTGCCCAGCACGCGCACCGTCTGGCGCGACCCGGCAACTTCGGCGCGGCCGCCCGCGGCGTTCTGGTTGACCTGACGCAACGCCAGGTTGATCTGCGTCGCGGTGATGCCCTGCGCCATCATCCGCGCCGGATCGAGCGTGACGGTGATTTCGCGATCGACCCCGCCCGAGCGTTTGACTTCGGCCATGCCGGGGATCGCCAGCAGCCGTTTGGCGACCGTATCGTCGATAAACCACGACAGCTGTTCCATCGTCATGTCGTCGGCAGAGGCGGCGAAATAGGCGATCGGTTGCGACGAGGTTTCGGCCTTGAACACTTGCGGTTCGAGAATGCCTTCGGGCAATTCGCCGCGCACCCGGTCGACCGCGTTCTTCACTTCGTTGACCGCGGCGTTGATGTCCTGGCCGATCTTGAACTGGACCTGGGTGGTGCTTTCGCCTTCCTCGGCGGTCGAGGTGATCGTGTCGACCCCGGCGATCGAGCGCACGCTGGCTTCGACCTTCTGGGTGATCTGGTTGGTGATTTCGGTCGGCGCCGCGCCGGGTTGCGAGATCGAGACGATCACCAGCGGGAATTCGATGTCGGGCGTGTTCTGCACTTTCATCGTCAGAAACGAAAACACGCCGATCACCGTCAGGCCGATGAACAGCACGATCGGCACCACCGGGTTGCGGATCGACCAGGCCGACAGGTTGCGGAAATTCATCGGGCCGGCCCGGTCACTTGACCGCGGGTGCTGTGCGGTCAGCCGCCGGCTTGACCTTGTCGCCGGGATTGAGGAACCCGCCGGCGCGCAGCACGATCCGTTCGCTGCCGGTCAGGCCCTTGACCACGGCGATCCCGGCCGGCGTGACATCGCCGGTGGTCACCGCGCGCCGCGCCACTTTGTTGTCGCGATCGACGACATAGACATAGGCGCCGTTGGCATCGGTCAGAATCGCCGATTCGGGCAGCACCGGCGCGGTGCTGGTGCCCGAGCGCAGCGTCGCGGTGGCAAACCCGCCCGGGCGCAAGGCGGGGTCGAACGGCAGTGCGATGCGCGCCACCCCCTCGCGCGAGGAGGGGTCGATCACCGGTGCCAGCTGCCAGATATGGCCGGTAAAGTGGCGCGTGGTGCCCACCGGCATGACATCGGCCGGATCGCCCACCGCCATGCGCGCCAGATTGCTTTCCGACAGCCGCGCCTGCATTTCGAGTTCGCCGTCGCGCGCGATCCGGAACAAGGTGCCGCTCGACGGGCTGACGATCTGGCCCGGCTCGACCTGGCGGGTCAGCACCAGACCGGCCTCGGGCGCGGTGATGTTGAGCCGCGCCGCGCTCGCGCGCAATTGCGCGAGCGCGGCGCGCGCAACGCGCACTTGCGCCACCGCGGCATCGCGCGTGGCGACCAGCTGTTCGATATCGGCGTTGGAAATGAACCCGTTGGCAACCAGCTTCATCGACCGGTCGAGCTTGCTCTGGGCGAGGCGGGCGTTGGCCTCCTGCACTTCGACAGTCGCAGCCTGGCTGGCAATTTCCTCGCTCTGGACCGACCGGTGGACCACTGCCAGGACCTGGCCCTTGTGCACCCAGCTGCCGGCATCGACCAGCACCGCGATCACGCGGCCACCTTCGCCGGCAATGCCGACGGGCAAGTCGCGGCGCGCGGCGATCACCCCGCTGGCGGTCACCGACCCCTGCACACTGGTCTGACCGGGCACGACCACGGTCACGGTCTGCGCATTGCTGTCGTCGGGTGCAGCGACGGCGGGCGCCAAAATCCGGTTGAGCGCGTACCACCCGAGCAGCAGGGCGAGCACCGCGCCGATCGCGATCACCACCAGCGTGCGCGACGGACCCGCAGGCCGTTCCACCGCGAACGGTTCGGCGACGGTTTCGACCCCGGGATCGCTGTCCGCAAGCGGAACCTGGCGTACCGCTGCCGTGGCCCCTGCCCTGGTCGTCATCGTGTCCACCAAGCCATCCTCAATTCCACTGCACGCCCCGGGCATCGGTTTGCCTGGCGACGCCATTCTAGCGCATCGGTCCGTTGCAGACCATGCCCGGCAATAGCAGGTCCCATCGGGGCATAGAGCCCGATCCGACAAGGCGCAATTCGGGCTCTACGAACGACTTGCTGCCAAAATGGAGCCGATTGTGGCGATGCCCCCGCCCCCTCGCGGCACACGCGCCAAGGCCGCCGGCCGGGAACGGCCGACGGCCTTGGCGCGATGATCCGCAAACGCGATCAATATTTCTGCTGGCGCTCGTAGAGTTCGCGGTAATGCTGGATCCGCGTCACGCGCAGGCCCTGCATGCCCGAGCGATCAACCGCCCGCTGCCACGAGGCAAATTCCTCGAGCGTCAGGTTGTAGCGTTCGCACACTTCGTCGATCGACAGCAGCCCGCCGTTGACCGCGGCGACCACTTCGGCCTTGCGCCGGACAACCCAGCGAGTCGTGCTCGGCGGGGGCAGGCTGTCGATTGTCAACGGCTCGCCCAAAGGTCCGATCACCTGGGAGGGCCTGATCTTCTGGTTTTCAATCATGGCAGTTCTCGTCGGCTTGGCGCATGGTGCGCTCGATCAGCGGGGTTTCGCGGCTGACGACGGGTTTGCCTCCAGTGTCTTTTCGATTGATTGAAGAGGTAGGGTTAACCAAATCCTGCGATCCGCCATGCTGTTCGAGCATGAATGCGGCGCCGCTGTGGAAACTGCCGAGGTGCGTGGTGTCGGTGCCCGCGCCGCGCGCGCCCGCACCGGCCTGGTGGCGGCGCAGATCCTGCGCCGCTGCCAGCCGGGCACACAGTTCGCCCCAGGCGAGCGGCCGCAGCGCGGATGAGCCATCACCGCCTTCAAACGGGCGAGAATCGGAAAAAGCCATGTTCATGGGGCAGTCTTACCCCCAACGTGGATAAAGGACGGTAAAGGCGCCCTTTACCTGCGGTTAGGCATGATTAAGCGGATGCGACCGGGCATCCGGGGCTCCCCCTCAGGGCATGGCGCAAGACCCGAAAAGCGCCTATGGCGCGCGGCATGACCACCGCCAGCTCCCTCATTCCCGCCGATTTTGCGCTCGATCCCGCCAGTCTGTTCGACTTGCCGCGGCCGGCGCGCGACTGCCGGATTGTCGTGGCGATGTCGGGCGGCGTCGACAGTTCGGTGGTTGCCGCGCTCGCAGCGGCCAGCGGCGCCGAAGTGATCGGCGTGACGCTGCAGCTTTATGACCACGGTGCGGCGACCGGGCGCAAAGGCGCGTGCTGCGCCGGCGACGATATCCGCGACGCGCGCGCCGTCGCCGACCGGCTGGGCTTTGCGCATTATGTGTTCGACCACGAATCGGATTTCCGCGCCGCCGTGGTCGACCGCTTTGCCGACGACTATCTGCAAGGGCGCACGCCGGTCCCGTGCATCCGCTGCAACATGGGGCCCAAGTTCACCGACTTGTTGCGCATGGCGCACGACCTCGGCGCCGATTGCCTTGCCACCGGGCACTATGTGCGGCGCGTGGCCGATGCCGGCGGCATCACCTTGCAGCGCGCGCTCGATCCGGCGCGCGACCAGTCCTATTTCCTTTATGGCACCACCGACGCCCAGCTCGCTTTCCTGCGCTTCCCGCTTGGCGCTTTGCCCAAAAGCGAAGTGCGCGCGATCGCCGCCGCGATGGGCCTGGGCGTGGCCGGCAAGCCCGACAGCCAGGACATCTGCTTTGTCCCCGATGGCGATTACGCGCGCGTGGTCAGCGCGATCCGCCCCGCAGCCATGCGCCCCGGCGCGATTGTCCATGCCGCGACCGGCGCAGTGCTGGGCAGCCACCGCGGCATCATCCACTACACCGTCGGCCAGCGCCGCGGGCTCGAGATCGGCGGGCTGGCCGAACCGCTCTATGTCGTCGCGCTCGATGCCGCCGACCATCGCGTGCTGGTCGGCCCGCGCGCGATGCTGGCGGTGCGCCGCGCCACGCTGGGTGAGACCAACCGCATCGGCCCGCTGCCCCGGGGCGTCGCGCTCACTGCCAAAGTGCGCTCGCTGGCAAAGCCGGTGCCGATCGCGCTCGAAGGCCCGCTTGGCGAAGGCGCCACGACCACGATCCGCTTTGACGAACCCGAACTCGGCGTTGCGCCGGGCCAGGCGGCGGTGATCTATGCCGGCGAGCGCGTCGTCGGCGGCGGCTGGATCGAGGCCACGCAAGCCGCGGCTTGAAGGGCTTTCCGGTTGCTGACATTCGTGTCATTATCGCAATCGCAACGGGAGAGACGAAGTGGCAAGCCTGGCACCAGCGGGACAAGGGGGGCTACGCGCCGCCGATATCCAGACCGATCGCGGCAATCCGCACTGGACCCGCTATCCCGGTGACCGGGCGCTCGATGCCATCCCGGGCGAGGACGGCTGGCCGCTGGTCGGCACGACATTCATGCAGCTGGCCGATCCCGATCGCTTTGCCAGGACGATGCTGGCACAATACGGACCGGTCTACCGCACTCGCAGCTTTGGCCAGCGCGGCGTCGAACTGGTCGGGCCCGATGCCAACGAGCTCGTGCTGTTCGACCGCGAGCGGCTGTTTTCGAACGAACAGGGCTGGGGCCCGCTGCTCAATCTGCTGTTCCCGCGCGGACTGATGCTGATGGACCACGAAGCGCACCGCATCGACCGTCGCGCGCTGCAAGTGGCGTTCAAGCCCGAACCGATGAAAGCCTATTGCGACTTGCTCAACCGCGACATCGCCGCCGCGACGCAAGCCTGGGGCGCGGGCGCCGACCGCTTCGGCTTGCGCATGTACGATGCGATCAAGGCGCTGACGCTGCAGACCGCGGCAACCAGTTTCCTGGGGATTCCGCTCGGGCCGGAGGCAGACCGGCTCAACCACGCGTTCACCGCGATGGTCCAGGCCGCCGTCACGCCGATCCGCCGGCCGCTGCCGTTCACCGCGATGGGGCGCGGCGTGGCCGGGCGGCGGATGCTGGTCGACTGGTTCACCCGCCTGCTCGCCGAGCGCCGCGCCCGGCCCGGGCAGGACATGTTCAGCCAGTTCGCGCTCGCCACGCGCGACGATGGCAGCCTGCTGCCGGCCGACGTGGTGGTCGATCACATGATCTTTCTGCTGATGGCCGCGCACGACACGATCACCAGTTCGTTCACCACGCTGATCTGGCAGCTGGCGCAAAATCCAGACTGGCAGGACCGGTTGCGCAGCGAAGCGCTCGCCACCGCCGGCGCAGCAGGACGCGCGGTGGCTTATGCCGACCTTGCGCGGATGGAGCTGACCGAGCTCGCGTTCAAGGAAGCGCTGCGGATCATGCCGCCGGTGCCGGCGATGCCGCGCCGCGCCTTGCGCGATTTCAGCTTCAAGGGCCACCATATCCCGGCGGGGACGAACGTGGGCATCAATCCGGCGCTGGTCCATGCCGATCCGGCGCTGTGGCCCGAACCCGACCGCTTTGATCCCTTGCGCTTTACCCCCGACAAAGTGGCGGCGCGGCACAAATATGCCTGGGTGCCGTTCGGCGGCGGCGCGCATATGTGCCTGGGCCTGCATTTCGCAACGATGCAGACGCGCATTCTGGCACACCACGTGCTCACCCGCTATCAGATCACCGCCGCACCGGGCTATCGCCCGCGCTGGCAGGCCTGGCCGATCCCGCGCCCGCGCGACGGGTTGCAGCTGGAATTGCGGCGAATCTGTTGACGCGCGGCGCCACTGCCGATATGGGCGCGCCTTTCCTGCGGGCTTGCCCGCCTGTCCCGACGTGCCGACAGACCGGGCCTTGCCGCCCGATCCGCCGGAGAGACACCAGGGGCATGACCGGATTGAGACAGGCGCAAACCCGCAATTATTTGGCCGCCCGACGACCGCTCAGGTCACCGGGCGGGCCGCCACAGGACGAGAAGCGAACACAGATATGGCCAACACGCCGCAAGCCCGCAAGCGCATCCGCCGCAACGAAAACCGCGCCGCCATCAACGGCGCGCGCCTGTCGCGCATCCGCACGTTCGTCAAGAAAGTCGAAAGCGCGATCGAAGGCGGCGACAAGTCGGCAGCCGCCGACGCGCTCAAGGCAGCGCAGCCCGAACTCGCGCGCGGCGTGGCCCGCGGCGTGCTGCACAAGAACACCGTCGCACGCAAAGTGTCACGCTTGTCGAAGCGCGTCGCCGCGCTCTGATTCGCAACCACCGCGCCTCCCACCGGCGCTGGCGCAGGCAAATTCGCCGGCAAACGTTACATTGCGATCAGCCAGAGGGCCGGCGTGTTTCACGTCGGCCTTTTTCGTGTCCGGCGTGATGACAGTTCGATGACAACGTGGGCCGGCCTAAATGGCGGATTTGTCGCGATTCGCTGGCCTTTCAAAACACTAATGGTTGTTTTTCAATGATTTGAGAAAATTCCCAGCTGTAACTTGAGTCAAGGTGAATTATTTCAGAATCTTTTCGCTGTTCCACTTGCGAATCCCGGGCACTCCCCAATACACAGGCACTGACACTCGCAGCGGGGCGGTCTGGCAGGGGCAGTTCTGTCGCGCGGGATCATCAAACTTTGGGCACAAAATGGCCGATCGGACACCTGTCCGATCGGGTGGGGAAGTTGTTGCTGTCGCGCCAGGCACCTGGCGCGGCGCACCGGACATGCGGGACAATAACGAAGTGAAAATCGATGAATACATGAACGGGGGGACACCCGGCCGCGGCCAGCCGCGTACACCCCAGGCCCGTAGCCTGGACGAAGCCCACGAAACCCGCAGCAGCGATTCGCGAAAGTCGCGCGACAGTGCCGCGGTCGACGACAGCGAGGCGGTCGGCCTCGCCGCTGACTGGGCCGACATCAGCCAGGGGCTGAAAAAGGATCTCGGCCCGCAGCTGCACAACCAGTGGATCAAACCGATCCAGGTCGGCAGCTTCTGCAAGGAAACCGGCACGCTCGATCTGTTCCTGCCGACCGAATTCTCCGCCAACTGGGTGTCCGACCGCTTTGCCGACCGGCTCTCGCTGGCGTGGAAAATCGCCCGGTCCGAAGTGCACCAGGTGCGCATCAGCGTCCACCCGCGGCGCCGCGCCATGCCCGATCTGCGCCTGCCCGGCGAAATCCCGGTGGCCGCCGCACGCGCGCCTGCCCCGGTCAGCACCGCCGAAGCGCTCTCGGGCGCCAGCGCCGGGCTCGACCCCTCGCTGACATTCGCCGAATTCGTGTCCGGCGCCGGCAATGTCCTGGCCGTCAACGCCGCGCAGCGCATGGCCGCAATCGAAACGCCACAATTCTCGCCGCTCTACCTCAAAGCCTCGACCGGCCAGGGCAAGACCCACCTGCTCCACGCCATCGGCCATGCCTATGCCGCCGCCCGCCCCGGCGCGCGCATCTTCTACTGCTCGGCCGAACGCTTCATGATCGAATTCGTCCAGGCCATGCGCAGCCACGAAATGATCGAATTCAAATCACGCCTGCGCGGCTTTGACCTGCTGCTGGTCGACGACATCCAGTTCATCATCGGCAAATCGAGCACCCAGGAAGAATTCCTCCACACCATCGATGCACTGATGGGCGCGGGCAAACGCCTCGTCGTCGCCGCCGACCGTGCACCGCAAGCGCTCGATGGCGTCGAACAACGCCTGCTGTCGCGCCTGTCGATGGGCCTCGTCGCCGATATCCAGCCCGCCGACATCGATCTGCGTCGCAAGATCCTCGAACACCGCCTCACCCGCTTCGGTTCGACCGCGGTCCCCGCCGACGTCATCGAATTCCTTGCCCGCACGATCAACCGCAACGTCCGCGAACTCGTCGGCGGACTCAACAAACTGATCGCCTACGCCCAGCTCACCGGCCAGCCGGTCTCGCTGCAACTCGCCGAAGAACAACTCACCGATATCCTCTCCGCCAACCGCCGCCGCATCACCATCGACGAAATCCAGCGCGCCGTATGCCAGTTCTACCGCGTCGACCGCACCGAAATGGCCTCCAAACGCCGCGCCCGCGCGGTCGTGCGCCCGCGCCAGGTGGCGATGTACCTCGCCAAAGTCCTGACGCCCCGCTCGTACCCCGAAATCGGCCGCAAATTCGGCGGCCGCGATCACTCGACCGTGATTCACGCGGTGCGGCTGATCGAGGAATTGCGCACGCGCGATGCGGAGATGGATGGGGATGTGCGGACGTTGTTGCGGCAGTTGGAGGACTGATAAGGATGCCTCCGGCGGGCAAGGGCCATTGCCCTTGCATCCCGGTTGTTGTCGGCGTCGGGGGGTTTTCGCAGCCCCGCACCAAACTAACGGGATGCAAGGGCAATAGCCCTTGCCCGCCGGAGGCAAAAAACCCCTCGCAAATTCCCCTTTCCCCCCTATCTGCCAAGCATGACCCCCGACCGCCTGGACCGTTTCGCCCGCCACATTGTCCTGCCCGAGCTGGGCGGTGCCGGCCAGGAACGGCTCGCGCGGGCGCATGTCGTGCTCGTCGGCATGGGCGGGATCGGCAATCCGGCGTTGCAATATCTGGCCGGCGCCGGGATCGGGCGGCTGACGCTGATCGATGATGATGTGATCGAAGCGTCGAATTTGCAGCGGCAGACATTGTTCAGCCCGGACCAGGCCGGCGAGGCCAA
>Ga0116230_10004903_pt1 | contig 13103 bp, 11 predicted proteins | sample S1TSphfallax_3_FD_88678 | JGI IMG/M metagenome (GOLD analysis project Ga0116230, IMG submission 88678) | Host-associated microbial communities from peat moss isolated from Minnesota, USA - S1T2_Fd - Sphagnum fallax MG | ecosystem: Host-associated > Plants > Peat moss > Unclassified | place...
ACAGACTTGTACATGTACAAGTTGGCATAATTACCACACATATGTCAGAATGTATTCTTGTGCACCAAACTCACCTACCTGACATCCACATGTTGAAGATGGAAGATCATTGAAACTGACTACAAAATGTTGTGGAGGCTTTGTGCCCAAACAAAGTCATGAACCATGTACTTAGTTGTTTCATATCCAAGCTTTCCAACAAGCCACACATGCAGAACAAGCACTGACAAGGGACTTGTTTGTGGATGGGTCCTTGTAAGCCTTGTGGGATATGTGATGAATGTGAACAATGTGTTCAATGTGTTCAATGTTCAAATCATGGCTGACAATCACAGCCCTGTGATCAGTGCAAGCCATTATGGCACACTTGAGAGAACAACTATTGAATGTAGCCATGGTACACACACATGGGTAGTTTCAGCAGGTGGATGGAAACCCTGCCAAAATCGGAGACTTGGATGACCCAAACAAAAGGAGGCAGTCATCAACAAGAATATTTAGCCAAATTTGGCTCTAGACCAGATATCAAAGCCCAAAAAATTAAGAATCCTTTTATATTCTGGCTACCTGCTGGAACCTGTTGTAGAATATGGGGTTTTTTTTTAAAAAATTCAAAAGCTGGCGAATTTGGACCTTTTTTTCATGAAAATCATGATTTTCAGGTTGTAATAATGCAAAAAATTGCCAAAGAAAACACTGGAGCAAAGAAGAAAAGAAACCCAGAAAAGAGGACTAAAAAAAAAGGCAGAATGAAGCTGACTGACAATAACTACATGGGAATCGGATTGCCACTGCATAAGTCCATCTCCAACCATAGTACTAAGAGGTTTAGATGAAATACATTTTGGATGAAGTATAGTTGTCAAATAGTGTGAAACTCAGTTTGAGCCTTTAAGGTGAACTGAGATATAGTGCCCTCCAAGAGGGCCAGTACAGGCAACGGTTTTTAATTGGCCAACCGTAGTGATTGGCCCAGGTGACCACTTTTTAAATAGTTTCTCCCTCTATATAGTCCACATTTTCTTGTTCATTGTCAGCGGGGGAATAATTAACACTGTATTTTGGATGTGGTAAACACTGATAGAGGCCCAAATAGGGGGTGTGGGTGGAGATGCTCTTGGATTGCAATCACATTAGATAAATCACCTTGGATGATAGATGTACGTGAATATGTCCGATACATCTGAAAGTGTCACTGCTAGACATTGTTTGTTCCTGAGATTGGTTACCCTCTGCTGAGGGGCAGTTACTTTGGGAACAGCCCTGCAAGAGCCCCATGAGAATTATTTTTGTTCATTTTTGCTGGGTGGGTATCATGGGAAACGATGAAAAATAAGGAGCTAGGATTTCAAAAAATGAAACACCCACAGGATTAAGATTAAGCCAATTGGTGAGGTTAGGGTTTAGGGCAGATTGAGAAGACTGTCAATACAGAAGAGTTTATTACCAGAGCCAATTTTTTAAGAAGAGGTTCACACTAAAACAGGAGCAATGTGGTTATCTCAAACCCGGATTATGGGTTTCAAACAGTGTTGGACAGGTGTTTCATTTTGTTGATAACCACTGGTTCTGGTTTTCTGATACTTCCCAATCAGTGAACCACCAGTTCCAGTTTTTTGAATGCAAAAAACAGAATCTAAGGCACTGGTTAGGGTTATTTCAAAACCCTCACACAAACCCAGTGTTTTTGTAGGTGGGAACTTGCAAGATCTGAGCACCCAAAAGAGGAAAATTTGTGAACTCCATGCTTTTCTCAGCCTGTGGACCTGGTCATTTCTTTCTTGCACGAAATCTGCATTGGGTTTTTGGTGGGATTGGAACTTCTTGAAGAGATGGCAATTTGAACTAACACTCACCCACATGGTAACGTACTCCAAGGTTTCTTTAATCATAACCTCACGCACCAAAGCTGTGCTTCCTTCAACTGAAGGGACCTTCTGTGATTCGCATGCAAACCTTTCACCATTCAAACAAAAATCTTTTCTGCTTGATGCTAAGAAGACCTGTTTCCCCATGGCTCCCCTAAATTTCAGGCCTACTCCCTGGGGACACCCTTGAGGTTAGAGGGTTACAAGTTACAATCAGGGATGGGTGGTTCCTTGATTTTTTAGAGACCCATTGGTTCTGGTTGTTTCAAAATGTTTCAAAATCAAAGAATCATCAGTTCCAGTTACTTTTTTAAAACCTTAAAGAATCAATGGTTTACATGAAAGACCCAATTAAAGAACTGGCAATTCTTTGGCCGGTTCTTTGACTTTTTCGTAATGTTTTGAGAATTACAATTAATATACCAAAACTTCCAAAGGTTTGAGAATCGATAGGTAAGTGGGTATATACAGGGGTTGACAACCAGCTAGTATCTGTCCCTCCTGGTTCTAAGAACCACCACCCAACACTGGTTACAATTAACAGCCCTCAATTTAGGGAAGGACTTGGTGAGCAGACAGAAAGCCCTATTAGGAGTTGGAACTTGGAAGAAGGTAAACCACGTGCAGGCAATTTGAATGACAGATGCAGGTGGTAAATGTTGAACTAAAGCAGCACTAAAAAGCTGGCCTATGAATGAGTGGATAGAAGCATTCAGAGTCAGCACTGTGCAAGGGAGCAGAAAGTCTGCCAAGAGAGAGAGACAAGAAACTATGGTGACCACATACAAACATCTAAGAAGGTAAAGAGTAAGGCAAAAGCAACATAGAAAAGTCCAGTGCTGAGAGGAGGATATGCCATATGTACTCTGAGATAACTTCTGATGCCGTAAAGCACTCTTGAAATTTCTGCCTATGATATTGAAGCAGCTCCTCAAGCAAAAGGGGCTTGTATCAGATGCAACTGGTCCCTTCCATCCAATTCCATGGACTAATGTTCGCCAAAAGGAACATTAGTCAATTTGGACCTGCCCATTTGCAGAAGAAGCATGCATTGAAGCTATTCTATTGTATAACTGGTTTTGGCTTCCTAGTGGGGTAGTATGGTCAGTCGTGTCAAAGGTCAAACAATGTGGAGTCTGCCCCTATCAATGGACACAAACACTAGGGTTGACCAGCCCATCACCGATCGCATGCCTTTGACTGAACACTTTGGCAGATCTTTCTCAATTCTTCTCCATTTTTGAGTGATTGAAAATGTTATAGGAGCGCCTTGTCAAGCTCTACAAATCATCTTGAAAATGCAAAGGACCAGCTAAAAAAGAGCACTAAAGAAAATATGGTTTTTCAAATTGCAAAACGCGTTTTTTTCATTTTGACCCCTCCTACTTTCAAACTTCATAACTCTCTTATTTCTTATTCATTTAAAACTATTTAAAGTGCTATAGGAATGCAACCTGAAGTTTTACAAATCATTTTTGAACTCTAATAACATCATAGCAATATAAAAGGAATGTTTTGGATTTTTAGGAATCAACCTTTGTAACGTTGGGTGGTTCTTTTTTTAGTTCTTAACCCCTTTTACTTTGGGGAGCCATAACTTTCTCATTTCTAATCTGTTTTTACAAATATTAGTGTGTCAGATGCACCAAGAGGAGGGGTTCAAGTTTTGTTTAGACACCAGAAACAACAGAGCCCTCCCCTTGGATCTAGCTTGCCCCAAGTGTTTAAGTGTTCGGTCATTGGCCAGTCTACCTCACTGATGGCAAAATAAACAAGAAGACACTAAATATCACTAACGAGTATTGTCCAAGCATCAGTGTAGCAAAGTTATGGAGTTGTATTGTTTTCTTGCAGGGTTTCATCAGTTTGAGCTTAGTTTTAGGTTGTAAAAAAATAGCATTGGACTTTACTTAGTGTTGAAAAGTATGTTGTTTGTTGGTAGGTACACTTGCCTCAAACATCTTGGGATCGAAACCAATGTCATTGAATAGAACATGAATTTATTCACCTTGCTTGCCAAGGCAAGGATATTGTGTTTAGATTCATTATAGAGTATAGTAGCCTAAGGGACTTTGGCCCCTGGGTAATAGGTCTATTTTTATATGAAGATTTTTGAAAAATGATATTTTGGCTTGTGTTGAAACTTCAAATGAATTATAGAGTTATAATATCTTGAAGGATTTTGGTTTCTTTTAGAGGATTTTTACTAAGATTATACTTTTGCATGGTGAAATATTTGAGTTCCCATAATTCTTCTTTTGCCTTAAGATAACTTTTAATGTAAATGGCAAGGCCACAGTGTGATGCACCCCTTGTTTTATTTTTTAAGTTGTACTTGGTAAAACAAACAAAACAACGCAAGGTGCAAAAACACATACATGGACAAAGCTTATTTGGGGTAGTTTGTGTTTCATAAATAAAAGTTCATTCAAGGAGTTTTTTATCTCATAAATAAATATATCACAAATGTTCACACCACTAGAATTCCTAATTTTTTTACTATAAATTTTGGTAAAAAAAACCCATTTTGGACAAGCGTAAAAAAATCTCTTAGTCATTTTGGACAAATCGTTTTAAACGTGTTCATTGTGACTGGGCCATGTACTTTTTTGACTAGGCCTAGGTTGGCATTTTTTACTAGTCATTTCAACTAGTGCTTTTGACTAATCATTTCAACTAATATTTTTGGCTAGTCATTTTAATTAGTCAATACAATAGTCAAATGATTTTTTGATTGGTCAAACACCATTTTGACTAAGCAAATGCCATGTGGCATTTAAACAATGCCCGCCCAAGTTAACCATATGGCATCTAAACATTGGCCACCTAGGCTATGCCACATGGCATTTCAACATGGACCATCTAGGCTATGCCATGTGGCATTTTAACATTGGCCGCTAAGTTATACCACATGGATAAAACCTAAGCAAGCTAGGTTAAACCCTAAAATTGGATACCTATTCTTAAGTTACCTATATTTAGGAACCTACAACCTAAATTCCTAGGCTTAGGTTTAAAAGTCTATAGCTAGCAACTAGGTATAGAAGCCTAAAGTAGGTTAAGGCAACCTAAACTATGACCTTTGTTAGGCTTAAATGTACACCACCTAAATTAAACCTACACCTAGATGACTTAGGTCAAAAAACCTTAATTCATTTTGAATTTGGCTTTTAATGTTGAGCCTTTCAATTGACTCATACCAAGTGGCCTTCCTTTTAAAAATATTTCTTATGTTTTGGATGTTTATGGTGCATTTATTTATATTGTTCATCATTTGGAAAAGATGACAAACAATATGGCACAAACTTGGGAGGGAGAAACATTTTCATGTCCACACAACACTAAAACCTTTTAGTTCACACAACATTATTTTTAAATAACTATATAAGATACATAAAATAAATAAATAAATAGATAAATAAGTAGGTAAATATGTATGTTAATTAGGTTTAAATAAAAATTAGTAATAGTAAATGTCTAATTATTTAGTTATAATTAATAATTACAACCATATTATAAATCTTTGAATTATATAAAATATCAAGATAATTAGAATGTATTATATTGTTGATTGATAATTACAACCAAATTATAAGTAATCCTTACAAATTTGACCTAATTCATTATATATTATCAACAATGTATTTTTAATAATGAATATTTAACTACTTAATTAGACATTCATTAATGTATTTTAGGTAAATAACTAGTTGACCAACTAGTAATTTATCATAGGTATATAAATGGCTTACCCTAACCTATATAACTAGGCTACCTATAGGTTAAAGTATAGTTAAATAAGTGGAGTATAGACTAGGTATGTATAAATAAATAAACCTACATATAAACTACTTGTATTAAAGCTATCTATCCACATACTTACATCATATAAGTTAAATAGGTGGCTAATTTAACCTAGGAAAAATTAATTATCACAAAACTAATTATTGGTAAAATAATAATGCTTAAACCAACCACAACTAAAGTAATTATAGCAAAACCAACAATGGTTAAATTATAAATGTTTAAATTGACCATGAGTAAAATAAATACGATGAAACTAACTATAAATAAAGTAAATAAAACTAAGTTAACCAATGAATAAACATTTTATGGCTAAACCAACCATGGCCAAACTAGAAATTGTTGAAACTAACCATAAGTAAAATAAATATGGCTAAATTAACCATGAGTAAAATAAATGTGGCCAAACTAACTAATGAATAAATAGTTTATGGTTAAACCAACCGTGGCTAAACTAAAAATGGTTAAACTAACCAATGAATGAATATTTTATGGCTAAATCAACTATGTGTAAATTAATTATGGTTAAAATAATGATGAATGAAGTAATTATGGCCAAAATCAATGGTTAAAATAATTAGGGCAAAATTAATCATGGCAACTATAAATGGTTAAATTAACCATGAGTAAATAAATTTGGCTAAACTAACCACTAATAAAACTAATATGGTTAAACTAACTAATGAATTAATATTTTCTAGCAAAACCAATTATGCAAAAATTATAGCTAAAATAAACATGAATGAAGTACTTATGGCTAAAATCAAAATGGTTAAATTAGTCATGGTTAAATTAACCATTAGATGGATAAATTTAGTTAAACTAACCACTAATAAAATTGATATGGTTTAAATAATTAATGAATAAATATCTTATGGCAAAACCAATTATGAAAAAATTAATTGTGGTTGAAATAATTATGGCAATATTAACCATGGGACTGGATAGGCACTTCAAAGGCTTTTACAAGGCATGTAATGGCTAAATATGAGGTATGGAGATGAATGTGGATGATTAATGCATAACAATTGGTACACAACAATGAAAAATTGTTTCTAATTTATACACCATCCATCCTACATGGTTTGTGGGTGGGGTGATAATTCATTATGGCCAATTGGCTCATTACATTCCTAGGTGAAATGGGCCTTAATACCAGTTATACTCCATTGAATGTAACTTAGTTTAATTTTTCTTTTGGTAGGATGGAACAAAGGTCCATTTCACTTCAAAAGTTTAGATCTTCAAAAAGTTTCAAAGAATGTTATCCTTGGAAGACCTTACAAGTCACGAGGTTTTGGGGCAAAGGAACTGTTGTTTTGAGCATTTATTTTGTGATCATGGGGATGATGTTAATCCAAATTCACCTTGTGTTGAATTTTTTTTCTCTCAATGCAAGGGAACAATGGCCCAAAAAAATCTATTGTTCTTGGGATGATGGTGTTTGGATTTGGCTTGTGCAATGGCCTTGGGTGAATCAACACCTAAACTAATACCACCAAAGGATGAAGGACTTCACCACATTAAAGTGATGAATAACATGGATAGATAGGTAATGTAGATAGGTCAAGCACGTAGTATAGGTTTATTATTTTATCCTATTGGACTAGCATAAATGATTGAAATGTAGGGTGGGGGGTTGCTTTCCATTTGCATGCACTTCTTGGTCCAATTATTGATAATGTTTTGGAGGTCTTGTTCATTGCACACTCTAAAACTTTATATTCACTTTATTATAATAAAAAATTACAAGATGTACAAAACCAAAGCAAATGGCAATTTAATTTATACATATACAAAAATTTGAAGAAACAATGCCAAATAACATATTATGGTGTTACAAAAGTTGATGTAAAATAACTCCCACTTAATTCAATGGTGATTAATGAGGTTTTGTGACGTTAGATTGTGATAACGTTAATTTACATTTGGCTCTAGTTAATTAAAGTTTATGTACTTGCTTTCATGAAATTAACTAATTGTATACAACTAATTTCATGGTAATCTATAGTTTATGAATAAGGTGTGTTTCATGATTGTGTTCTACACCCTCCTTCACAACCTACCACATTATGTTAATGACTTATTAAAACCATTAACTCTTATTGATTTTTCAAAATTTGAAATATGGACTTTCTTAAAAGTTTCATAAAATTGTTTGTCTTGTTTTTGTGTGGGAACATAAATAACCTTTATGTCCATTTTTCTATTTTCTTTTGAATATAATGGTGATGAAGTTTTTATACGTTTGGTTTTAATGTGCAAGATGGGATTGGGTAAGTCTATAATATAATGAGCCACTGCAAATGTAACCACTCCTTAATAACATACTTGTGAATTTTTAATTTCAATTAAGATTTTATTTTTTTCATGTAATCTACATAGCGTGATGTAATATACATTCAAGAATGACATGTAAAAATATGAGTCAATTAGATCAACATTTGAAGGTGAAAAAAAACTAATTGAACACTTGTAACTAGCCTTAAGGTTTTAAGTACATCACATAAAAATGATCAAAATTAATCTAATTTTTTTTTGGAAAATTTTCATATTCATGTATATTGAATAATTATTAGACTTTACATGGTTTCAAATCATCATTGGAATTGATATATAAATAAATTATAAAATTCAAAAATTGGAATTTTCTGTCCAATATTTCTTGGATAAACATAAAAATAAGTTGTAAAATTCAAAAAGATTATTATAAAAATATATTGTACAAGTCAAATATGTGATTAAACCCATGCAATGGTTGCATGCCATCTCAATTTCCAATTTCAAGCCCTTGTCTTTTTTTAAAGAACAAAAGAATTGGGTATGGTTCATTTTATTGTGGATGCACCTAATTCTTCAAAAGTTTTATCACATTTTGGTCATCACAAAAGATATTGTTTGGTCCTCATTCATTGCCCAATTTTATCAACAAGCATTTAAACCATATTACTTTTCTAACTCCATCTGCAAGGAATTTGTATTTTGTTTCAATTGTAGACAACATTATCATTGGCTATAATTTGCTAGTTTAGTATGTTATAGCATTTTTGTTTTTAAAAAACATGCATGTGGTCAATCTCCTCTTATTAAGATGCTTCACCCAATTTGTATGCCCACATTTTATCAATTTCAAATTTGAATTGCATAGAGAAAATATTTGGTGATTCATTTTAATTTTAACATATTGTAAGATCATGTGAGTTGCATCAAGGTGGGGTTGTTGTGGAGAAAACATGAACTTGTTCACATGGATAACTGAAAATGACAAGTATGGTCAAATGTTAGTTCAAAATATGAAGCTACTTACCATGCTTTGATAGAAAAAATGATCTATTTCTTTAGTTGATCCATATTTAACTACAACTTGAAAGCTTCTTCCATTGGTGTTTCAACATGTACACAATCTTGCATTTTATACTTGTATATCAACTTTTATGCATAAGTCTTTTGGAACAATAACACACCTTGAAATAGGTAGACAAATTACATTTCAACACAACTTAGTCGTATCATTTCACACATGTAACAATAGATCATACACATATAACCAAATTATCACATGCAAAGACCTTCATTTATACAACACTATAAATTGTGGTTAGATGCACTTTTGGTCATCCCTTGTTCCTAAAGAAAATTATCATTTTTCATCTACCACAAATGTCCAACCTGTTTTAAATCATAAAAGTTTGCCTTTTGGAGTCTACAGACCTTCAATGATCCTCCATCTTGATGTAGCCCTTTAGGCAACTCCATAAACACCTCCTTGTCTAAGTGTGTTAAAAAAGGTTGTCTTGACATACATAAGTGTTTGATCAACTAATTTTTTTGAGTAGCAAAACTCATAATTGCATGTGTACATTTACCCACTTAATGGTGGGTGCAAATATCTCTTGGTAGTTGATGCCTAATGTTTGTTCAAACTTACTCTCATGCAATGAATCTTGCCTTGATTTTTTTCATTATTGTTAGCTTGGTTTTAAAGACCCATTTTGAAGGGATTGGTAACGTTCCTTTGAATTGGTCCACAATCTTCCAAGTTTATTTTTTCCATATTGATTATAGCTCTTTACTCATCTTGATTCATCACATATCTCCATCCAAGGTGGCTCATGGCTTCAACATAAAAAATGAGTTCATGCAACTTAATAAGCAACACAAAATCTTTTGTGAATCTTACTAGAGCTTTGTGCACATGATTTGACTTCCAAAATGGAGCTTGTTACTATTTTTCAAGATTCACCAATATATTTGTTGGTGGAACCAATTCCTTTGCAATGGTTGCCTTTTTTGTTGATTGAACTTGCAATAATTCATGAAACTTTTCGGTGGTGAATTTCTCAACAACAAATCTTTCATTTATTGTTGTCTCCTTAACATTCATCTTGATGCTCAATTTGGTTAATCTTTTTTATATAAACAATAATATTGTTACATCACCTTATTCAACATGTTGAAGTCACATGATTTGCTACAATCCATTCATGGATTTGTCTACTATTGCATCCTTTAAAATCATTATAATCTAGTCCAAAAATGAAATAGTCTACAATCTTTTCTGGTATTGTTAAAACCCACCAATATGCATCTTGTGTTCAAAGGATTTAACTTCATTCATTGGTTCTCCAACACATGTATATATGCCAACATACCAAATTTTTAAAAATGATTTACTCATGGAAGTACCCATAAATATTTTTATTTAATATTCATTACATTGTTCGTTCTATTAGGGCATTTGTTCAACAAGTACGTGGTAGTGTTATTAGCTTTTGTCCACAAATAACTCAAAATATTACATGCCAACACCATACTCCATGTTTTTTTAACAATCTCTTATTTTTTCTTTTTACTATAATATTATGGTGTGGCATGTATGCTTGAATAAGTTGCCTTGTGCCCGCTTCTTGGCAAAATTTGATGAACTTTCTTCACATGTATTCTCCTCCTTGGTCTAGTTTAAGAATCTTGGTCTTTATGCCTTCCATGTTTTCTACAAGTTATTTGAAAAAATTTCAAAATTTCAAAAGCTTCTAACTTTGTAGACATGAAATATCTAGTGATAGATTATTTACCATCGTTAAATTGAGAATGAAGCCATTTGGTTAATTACCTAATGGAAATGGGTGATTGGTATTTGTGTACCATCAATTAAAAAGGATTTGAGGATGGATTAAGATAAGGGAATCTATTTTGGTCTTGTGAAAGGGGGGATTTGAAAAGAAACTCCCGTCATTTTTGTATGGAGTTTTTTGTAGGAATGAAAATAAGAAATGTGGTATGGAGAGAGAATAATGCAAGTGTTGTGCAAATGTGTGGAACTTCGGTGTATCATGTTGTTTTATTTATTTATTTCTTTCTTTCTTAATGCCTTACTTTCCCTCTAGGATGTTAATAGTTTATTTATTGTAATTTGGTGTAAAATATTGTAGTTATATCATGTTAGTATATTTTATCTCGTTGTCTTCTATTTAGAACTTGCCATTTGGACCACTGTAACTTGTTAAATGATAATGGTTACACAATAGTAAGAATAGTTTACAAGTCGTTTGTTGGAAGGTAGCAATTAAACCAAAGTAGGGCAACAAGCTTAGAAGGTATTGGGTAGCTAGATTAATCGATGTCAGAGGTGCTAGAAAGTAGTGACCTTCTTGTCCTCCCCCTTGGATAGTTGGAAATTCCAATTTGCTTTCATTTTTATTTCATTATTTTGTTTTTGTGTTGGAAGGTAGGGTTGCCTTCCTCATTGCAATCCTTGAAAACTACCTTCTCCCTTGTGATCTTTGAAGGTTTTGCCTTGTAGCCCTTATCCAAGACCTATTTGTTGGGCTACTAGGTCCACGATCTTACATTTGATTTTGTAAACACCATAATTAACTATATTGAACAACTTATTTACTTTAGACATGTTCAATCCACCTTTTGACATTGTCATCTTCCTTAGTAAATGATCACACTTTTGAAAAGGTTTTGTTATCAATCAAGTTTTAATAACACTTGCTATTTTCTTGCATCTCCACCTATTCCACAAAATTATGCAACACAACTCTCAAGCAAAAAGAAACACCTTAAATTGACCATGGTTTCAATACCAAGAAAAATTTATGAAGAAACTCATTTTATTGTTATCGCGGAATTACAAGATGTACAAAGCCAAAGTACATGGCATAATTTATACGTGTCAAATAATCTTTGAAAAAATGGTGGAAAATAAGATCCTATGGTGATGTACCACATAGGTCTCAGCATGAAACACTTGCAAAGTTTGTAGAGGGTTTGAAGCATCTTGCATAAAAAATCTGGTGAATAAATTACCCCAAAATTAAAAACTGTCGCAAAGTGTGGTGAAATTTCCCTCCAGTTTGTTTTTCCCTGGAGAATTTGGCATTTTCCCCCTCCAAAACAAGGAATTCGTAACAGAAAAAATAAAATAAAATAAATTATATATATATATATACACAATATATTTTAATTTTTGAGGGCGAAATTTCGTAAGGAAATAAAAAAGCACTGCAAGTTGGTGGTAGATGAGGAGGGTGTCATTAAAAAAACAAAGTGGCAAAAGTACCGTGCTAGGAACCCTGTGTTTAAATAGCAGTTACAAATTGACTGTTATTTCACTCAAGATAAATAAAAACAAATTCAGGCCACCAAATCCAGCAACCCCAGTGGCCTGAAAAAAAAAAAACAAAAAACAAAAACTTCAAGCTTGCACACAACCCTACTCTGCAGAACATTATAAAAAAAAAGTGGTCACTTTCTAGCATTTCCATTGGTCGTCTAAAATTCTCACAAACCTACCAAACCCTATTACACATTTAACTGGTAGTAGTTCATTCAAGATAATTAGGTATTATTAAAAAATTCAGACCACCAAATCCAGCAATTTCATTGGCCATACCAATTTTTCTGCACACCTACACATAAGCATATTCAACACCCCTCTGTATATTAGTAAACTGATATTATAACCCTAACAATGTTTCATTGGAACTGATTTATGTACGATGGGATTTTGGTGATTGTCACCATGACATTTCCAGAGTCATTCCAAATTATAATTCGTCATAGATCAAATTTTATAAAATCATTTCTTCTTGTTTGTTTTGTTATCTTGTTACTTCTTTTATATCCTTTCAATTATTTTTTAAAAATTATTTTTTGTGTCTATTTGTATCTTGTTCTGAACTTATTTAATGAATCAGACTTTCGTTGACAAGAATTTTTTAAAGAATTTAATGAAAAAAAAATACATATAATGAAATTTATTAAAAAATCATCTTAAAAACTAATTAATTACAAAAAAATAATTATGTCCACAAAAAATAATTTAATCATTGTCACTGTTTGCAAATGTCCTTCCATGCAAACCCTAACCCTAGAATGCGGCAGAAGCTAGTGCAATTCTAGCAAGTGTATCCTCTCGCTCTC
>Ga0116230_10004914_pt1 | contig 13086 bp, 5 predicted proteins | sample S1TSphfallax_3_FD_88678 | JGI IMG/M metagenome (GOLD analysis project Ga0116230, IMG submission 88678) | Host-associated microbial communities from peat moss isolated from Minnesota, USA - S1T2_Fd - Sphagnum fallax MG | ecosystem: Host-associated > Plants > Peat moss > Unclassified | place: USA...
AAGCAGAGAATAGCCATCGGAAAGGCCAGACGAGGGCGCGGCCGCGCGGGTTTCGACCGGGGGATTCCCTAAACGGTCGCGCGAGATGAGATTGCTCCAAATCGGAATGACAGAACGAACGGTGAGACCAGCCCGGCGACTATCGTAACTTTCGCTCAACAATGCCGCTCCAGCCCGATTGCGATGGGCGTCCACACGGTCCCTCACGCCGCCACGCGCGCCTAGCGCGGCGCAGCTTCCGAGGTCATCCCTGAAGCGCCCCGCCCCGTGCTAGTGCCGAATACCCGCTGAGCGGCAAGACGCAACCAGGGTCATGAGTCCGGAATTGGATTCCCAAAAGTTGTCGTCCTGAGCGGAGTGAACGACCTGCTTTTCAACGATTTAGGACTTCACGCAAACGGCAATTGCAGCAACGGATGAACTGCTCCGGACACTGGATTCCGAACCAAGAAAAAACCGCCGGCTGGAATTCAATCCCAGCCGGCGGTCCTGTTTGCTCGAAGCCGCAACGGCCAAACTAGTAGAAGATCGCTCCAACCGATGTGTTGCCCGTGATCGTAACGGTGCAGGTTGGCGAATTCAGCAGAGTGTAGCCGGTCGCCGGTGTGCAGCCGACTCCCGGCTGCGCACCGTCGCCAGAGGACCAGCCGCCGAAACCAGTTCCAAGTGGCGATGCTGTCAGCACTACGGTTGAACCAGTTTCGTAGGTGCCGGTGCAAACCGATCCACCGCTCTTAGACCCCGGTCCACAGTGGATGAGGTTGGGCGTTCCCGTATCGGATGGCGCCGTTACCAGCCAGGTGGTCTCATTCTCGCCTGCGTTGTAAACGGTTATCGTCGCAAATTGAGGGTGAGCTATGTCCTGGTTGCAAGCTCCTCCAAGGCTGGAATCGGCACAGGTAAACGTCTGGGCATTGGATAAGACAACCGTCCCGTCCGGGTTGGTCATCTCCGCATAGATTGGCGTGAAGCCCGTGTAGCCCTGGGCGGTAGCCAGTCCCCCGATTTCGCCCGACACACCGCCCGAGTCGATCGACGCTACTTCCGGCAGAAGGGACACCCAGGTGACTTTGTTCGTCAGATCCCTCACCGTAGGAGTACTCGAAAACGTACCGAAGGCGAGATACTGGCCGGTCATACCTTTGTTGGAAACCGTTATGTTTCCCGGCACAATGTTGATCGACAGCAGCGGCTCCTGCGCGGCGCCAATGGTGACCGAGTAAGATGCGGTCCCGACTACTTTGCTGGAGTCCTGATTGGTGAAGGTTGCGGTGATCGTCGCCGTCCCATCCCCAACGGCAGTCGCCAGCCCCGGCGTCCCATTTCCAGCAGTCCCGACGGTGACCACAGCCGTATCGCTTGAAGTCCAGGCAACCTTGCTTGTCACGTCGAACTGCAGGCCTCCGCCTTCCGTCCCCAGCACAAAGAACTGGGTCGTCTGCGCCTGCGAAGTAGCCGCCTGGGTGGTGGGATAGACCGCAAGCGCGGTCACCTGCTCCGTCGTTCCCCCGACCACCGTGAATGTGGCCGTACCGGTCACGATCGTGTTGTCCGGATTGGTCGCGATGGCCGTTATGGTCGCCGTGCCCTGGCTAACCCCAGTGGCAAGCCCGACGGAATCGATCTTGGCGATCGAGGAACTGCTCGAACTCCACGCAACCCTCGTGCTCAGGTTTTCCGTAGCCCCGGAGGTGGTCGTTCCGATCGCGATAAATTGGCTCGTTTCGCCCGGCGAGGCAACCGATTGCGCACCCGGAATGATGGCCAGCGACGCAAGGTTCCCGTTCGTAGTCCCGCCGCCGCTTCCCGTCACCGTAATCGAAGCCGCGTTGCTGGTAATCAGCCCGCCGTAGCCCTCAATAGTCGCCGTGATCGTCGTCGTACCCGCTCCAACGCCGGTGACCAATCCGGCAGAGCTCACCGTCGCCACGGAAGTCGCGCTGGAAGACCAGGTCACCGTCGTGGTGACGTTCTGGCTGCTGGAAGGGTGGCTTCCGTGCCCCACGGTTCCAATCGCGGTCAACTGCGCCGTGCCGCCGGTCCCCACCGACACCATCGCTGGCGAAATCGTGATCGAATCGATCGCGGTACTCTTGCCGCAGCCGGAAAACGGCAATGCCAGGATTGGCAGCAATAAAGCCAACAGGACTGCCCGAACACTCACACGACCCACCATAGAACTCTCCTCAAAATCTTGAAACACGCCGGGCTTTGAGCAATTCAAAAAACGATGCACAGCTCTGCCCTGGCTTCTTCACCTCCACTTCTAGCAAGTTCATTGCCATGTTTGTCCTGGGCCATTTGCCGGGGAAATGCGAGGATTCCCCGCCGCTCCGTCGCCGAAGTGTAACCTGCCGTATACCCGGCGCGTCCGCCAGATACGTCCGTTTACAGGCAAGCCGCAGCGCACCTCCGCCAGCACAACTGCCCGCACAACGGCCCGCGCAACGGCCCTCAACCCTCGGTGCCGGACCCGCCCAGCCCCTGCCCCGCGGGCACGGCGTTCCCCACCCCGCGCGGCGGCTTGCTCAACAGCCGGTGCGAGAAGTTCAACCCAGCGTTCTTCGCCTCGTAAAGCGCAATGTCGGCCGCCTTGTACAAGCTCGTTTCCGTCGTACCGTCGTCCGGGAAGATGGAGATGCCCACGCTGGCGCTCACCTGCAGCGAAGTGCCCCCGTAAGGAATCGCGTTCCCGCTAAGGCTCACAATCCGTTCGCAAACCTGCTCCACCACCACGCTCTCATAGTCGCCCAGCAGCAGAATCGCAAACTCGTCCCCGCCCAGCCGCGCCACGCAATCCGACGCACGCACCGCCGACGTCAGCCGCTGGGCAATCGCCACCAGCACCGCGTCCCCCGCGTCGTGGCCAAACGTATCGTTGATCTGCTTGAACCGGTCCAGATCGATCAGCAGCAGTCCAAACCGCTCCCCGGCCGCCTGCGCCGACTCCAGCCGCGCCCGAAGCTGCTGGGTAAACTTCCGCCGGTTGGGCAGCATAGTCAGCGTGTCGCAGTAAGCGATCTCCTCCAGTCGCGCATGGCTCGCGGTCAGCTCAGCCGTCCGCTCGGCCACCAGCCGCTCCAGCCGCCGCTGCTGCATCACCAGCACCCGCACCCGCAAACGCACCACAGTCCCCAACAGCAGCAGGCTAATCACGGCGCATAACGAAAGAAACCACCAGGTCTGCCACCAGGCCGGGGCAATCGAAAATGAGAACTGCGCCGGCTCCGGGCTCCAGACACCGCCAGGTCCAGCAGCGGCTACCTCAAACACGTAATCCCCGTAGGGCAGCCCCTCGTAACGCACACTGCGCTCCCGGGTCTCAGTCCAGTTGGCCTGGTAGCCCCGCAACCGGTAGCGGAAACGCAGCGAGCTCTCCGAGGCATAGCTCAACGCCGAATACCGGAAAAAAAGCGATCGCTGGGCAAACGGCAGCCGCGGATGGTCCCCCGCCTGCCACAGCCCCGACGGGCTCTCAATATCCGAAAGCACAATCGGCGGCGCAGCCTCCGGAACGGCAAACCCCGACGGCACAAACCGCGACAAGCCCCCGGAAGTGCCCACCCACACCTGCCCGCCAGGGCCGGTTTCAAGCGCATAGCTGTTGGTGTCGTTCCAGATCAGCCCGTCCGCCGTCCCATAGTGCCGCCAGTGCGCCGCCGCCCGCTCCCGAACCGCATTCCGACCGGCCTCGAGCACGTCCACCCCGGCGTCGGAGGTAGCCCAAAGCCGTCCAGCCGAATCGAACGCCAATGCGAAAATCTTGTTCGACGCCAGCCCATCCATGCGCGTAAAGTTGGCCGCCTCCACCCGGTTGCCGGCAAATTGCAGATGCGTGAGACCGAGCGCATTGTCGTACGCGATCCACAATCCGTCCGACCCCCCAAACGGCCCCGGAGCAATCAGGCCTACCCGGTCCGATCGCAGCCCATCCCGCCGCGTGAAGACCCGCCACTGCCCCTGGGCGTAGCGCGCCAACCCCTTCGAGTTGCCAACCCACATGGCACCGCCGTCCGCCTCAACATCGAAGGCGCTGCCGCCCGGCCCCTGCCCCGGAATCTCAACGCGATCCAACTCCAGTTCGCCCTCGTCCACCGGCTTCCGGCTGCGAAAGCAACCCGCCGCGCCGGCCGTCCACAATCGACCCTCGGAGTCGATCGCCATGGCCAGAATCAATCCCGCCGCAACCACCGAGGGCGAGTCCATCCCATGCAACCGCACCGAAGAACTCACGCGCGTGATGCCGTTCGGGTACGCCGAGGCATAAATCTCTCCCGTGGACGACTCGGCGATCGCGTAAATCTCGTCGCCCGTCAGCCCACCGCGCCGGTCCCAGGTGCGCAAAACCTGCCCGGAGGCATCCAGTTCCGTCAGACCGCCATTGGAACCCACCCAAATCCTGCCCTCGCGGTCGCGATGAATCGCCCAGACGGAGTTGCTGGGAAGTCCATCTTCCTTCTTCCAGGAAAGCCACTGCCCCCGGCCCAGTTGCCGCAACAAACCGCTGCCCTGCGCGCCCAGCCACAGCGACCCTTCGCGATCCACCAGAACCGGTTTCACGCCATCGGCCGGCAGCCCGTGCGCCGCGTCGATCGCCAGCTCCCCATCCCCGTCGAGTACCGTCACCCCGGCATCGCCGGAGACGAACACCCGCCCGTGCGTGTCCGCGTAGAGACCCAACAGCGACACCCTGGGCAAAGCCGCCGTCCGATCCACAAAACGCGTCTGGCCCGCTGCCCGCTCGAACAGCCTCGTTGCGCTCAGCAACCACAGGTTGCCCAGCGAATCCTCGACCACCGAGCTGTACCGGCCAGACGGCAAGCCGTTAGGCGAGCCAATCCGCTCCGCCGTCTCGCCCGTAACCCGCCAAAGCTCTCCATCCCGGCAAAACAACACCTCCCGGCCATGAATCCCAAGCCCAACCACCGCGCCTCGCTGGATCAGTGCAAATCGATAGCCGCCCTGCCCGTCCGGCGTCCCGCGCACCAGACCGGTCGGGCTCTCCAGATACATTTGGCCCAGGCTGTCGAAGGCCACCCGGCGAAATACCCCGGATTCGCCCACATCCACCTTTTCAAACCGCTTGCCGTTAAAACGAGCAATTCCCCCGTGCGTGGCCACCCACAACACACCGTCCGGAGACTCGGCAATCCCCCGGATGGTTGTATCCGGAAGCCCGTCTTCATTATGGAAACCCACAAAACGGCTGCCGTCGTAGCGGAAAAGCCCATTGTCCGTACCCGCCCAGATGTACCCGGCATGATCCTGCAGCAGGTTCTGGATAGTCATGTCCGTCAGGCCGTCGGACAGATCGTATTGGCGATAGGTAAACCGCTGCGCCCCCGCGCTCAAGCCAAACGCCAGCGCAAAACACCACGCCAGCCCCCAGAACGCTCGACCCCGCGCCACGGCCAGCCGCATACCGCTGCCGCCCACTCCCAGTTGCTTGACGTTCCCAGCAGCCCCTTGCCCAATCTTCGGTTTGTTCTCCCCCACCGGACCCCCAAAGCGAATTCGCCCGCATCAGCCGAATATACAATCGGCATTCCCAACCCATCTCGAAAGAAAACCCATCAAATGGGCAACCGATTGCCCGCCTTCAGGCCCGCAAACCACGCCCCCACGCGCAAATGCCAAAAGCCGGCGGCGCAATAGCCACCGTCCGGCACAAGGGGTCGCAGCACCACACAACGATACCCCACCGGCACTCGCTTGATCGAGTCGAATGATACACGGGAAATGGACCGATATCGCTACGACTTTTTTGTACACGTCTCACCGTTAGGTAATGCGCTTTGCATGTCGTAATTTCCAGTTCGCCATACGACTCAAAGCACCCGTCCGCATCGCCAGCAACCTGGGACAGACTCACAAATCTCTCGTTTCGTAACCGGGCACGCCTGCAGTCGCGCCAATCAAGCCAATCAAATCAACAGGGCTTTTGCCCCTGCGCGAGAACTTGCGATCCAAAGGAATGCTCGCCGTCGTCGGAGGGAGCAGCAGCCTTCAGGCTGCTGAAAAGCCGCCGAAGAAAGGTCCGGCTTTAGCCGTGTGCTTTTTCGCGATCTCCCGACGGCGAGCCCTGCCAGTTCTCACGCAGACAATTTAGCCCCTGGGCCAAGCCTTATGGGCGATTCCCACCAAATTCCGACTTTTTCCTGCGATCGCGGGAAATTCTTGTATCTTCCATGTGGATCGCCGGTTTGCTGGGCCGAGCGCATTCCAAGAACGCCTGAATCGAGACCCACCCGGTCCACGATACGATAGAAATCGTTCGCGATTCCGTTCAGAGACGACCAATGCCCATGCCAAAATGCCCCGCGCTCCGAGGTTTCTTTCTTCTGCCCATGCTTTCGGTCGTCTGCCTGCCAGCCTTCACTCAATCCAGCCCCGCCCAGTCCGGCCCCGCCCAGTCCAGCCCCGCCCAATCCAGCGCCCCCCGTACCCGCACGCTCTTCGACACCGGCTGGCGCTTCGCCCTGGGCCACGCCTGGGACGCCAAGCAGGACTTCGACTACGCCACCATCCCCTTCTTCTTCGCCAAAGCCGGCTACGGCGACGGCCCGGCCTCAGCAAAATTCGACGACCGCGCCTGGCGCTCGCTCGACCTGCCCCACGACTGGGCCGTCGAGCTGCCCTTCGACCAGCGCGGCGACGGCAACCACGGCTCGAAAGCCATCGGCCGCAACTTCCCCGAGAACAGCGTCGGCTGGTACCGCAAGACCTTCACGCTTCCCAAAGAGGACGAGGGCAAACGCGTCGGCATCGACTTCGACGGCGTCTACCGCGACGCCCAGGTCTGGATCAACGGCTTCTACCTCGGCACCGAGCCGAGCGGCTACCGGAGCTTCCACTACGACATGACCGACTACCTCAACTACGGTGGCAGCAATACCCTCGTCGTCCGCGTGGACGCAACCCGCGAAGAAGGCTGGTTCTACGAGGGAGCCGGCATCTACCGCCACGTCTGGCTCACCGAAACCGCTCCCATCCACGTCGCCCACGACGGCACCTTCGTCTCGACGGAAATTCCCGACCCGCTCGCCCCTCACCCTAACGCCGCCATTACCGCGCAAGTCGCCGTCCAGAACGACTCCCTCGCCAGCGCCAGCTTCACCGTCGAAGAGCAAGTCGAGGACGCCGCCGGAAACGCGATCGCCACCTCCGAACCCACACCCGCCAAAGCCGCACCCGGCGAATCCACCGAGCTGACCGCCACCCTCTCCGCCAAAGACGTCCGCCTTTGGTCCCTCGAATCGCCCTATCTTCACACGCTGGTCACCACCATCCGCCAGAACGGCCAAATCGTCGATCGCTATGAGACCAAATTCGGCATCCGATCCATCCGCTTCGACCCCAACACCGGCTTTTTCCTCAACGGCAAGCGCGTCGAGCTCAAAGGAACCAACGACCACCAGGACCACGCCGGCGTCGGCGTCGCCCTGCCCGACGACCTGATGGAGTTCCGCATCCGCCAGCTCAAAGCCTTCGGCTCCAACGCCATCCGCACCAGCCACAACCCGCCCGCCCCCGCCTTCCTCGACCTCTGCGACCGCCTCGGCATGCTCGTCCTCGACGAAAACCGCATGATGGGCACCAACCCCGAGGGTATGGACCAGCTCAAATCCATGATCCTCCGCGACCGCAACCACCCCAGCGTCATCCTCTGGTCGGTCGGCAACGAGGAGTGGTCCCTCGAGTGGAGCGCCTTCGGAGAGCGCCTAACCCGCGACACCGAGGCCTACGCCCGCCGCCTCGACCCCACCCGCCGGGTCACCGTCGCGCTCTCGGGCTCGGGAGCAGGCAACTCCCTCTCGACCGATGTGCTCGGCTTCAACTACTACGTCCAGCACCACATCGACCAGATGCACGCCCGATTCCCAGACCGCCCCGTCGTCGGCACCGAAGAATCCTCCTCCGAGCACACCCGCGGCACCTACTTCGACGACCCCGCCCACTTCCACCTCGTCGCCTACGACTTCGAGGCCGACGGCAAACACGCCTCCGTCGAAGACGCCTGGAAGTTCTACCGCGCCCGCCCCTGGGCCGCCGGCCTCTTCTACTGGACCGGCTTCGACTATCGCGGCGAAACCACCCCCTTCGTCTGGCCGGCCATCAGCTCCCAGTTCGGCATGGTCGATACCTGCGGCTTCTTCAAAGACAACGCCTGGCTGCTCCAATCCTGGTGGACGGAAAAGCCCATGGTCCACCTGCTCCCCCACTGGACCTGGCCCGGGAAAGAAGGCCAGGAAATGGACGTGCGCGTCTACTCGAACGCCGCCCAAATCGAGCTCTTCCTCAACGGCAAATCCCTCGGCAAACAAACCATGCCGGCCGAATCCCACCTCGCATGGAAGGTCCCCTACCAGCCCGGCAAACTCCTCGCCCAGGGCTACGACGCCAGCGGCAAGAAGATCGCCAGCGACGCCGTCGAAACGACGACCGCGCCAGCCCGAATCCAGCTCAGCGCCAACACAACCGAAATCGCCGCCAACGGCCGCTCAATCTCCGTCGTCGCCGTCCAGATCAACGACGCCGAAGGCCGCATCGCCCCCGACGCCGCAAATCTCGTCCAATTCCACCTCACCGGCCCCGGCAAAATCATCGGCGTCGGCAACGGCGACCCCGCCAGCCACGAGCCTGACCAGTACGTCGCCGCCGTCTCCAAAATCGCCGTCTCCAACTGGCGCACCAAACCCGTCGATTCCCTCGCCAAAGGCCCGGAAACCGCCCCCAACTTCGACGACTCCGCCTGGGAAAAAGCCCGCGACCCGCGCTGGGACGAAAAACGCGTCGACCCGCCCACAAGCGTCTTCCGCGGCTATTTTGAAGTTCCCCCAAGCGCCGCCGGATCCACCCTCAAGCTCCTGTTGCGCAGCCTCGGCGAAACCCAATCCATTTACCTCAACGGCCATTTGCTTGCCGAAAACCTGCCGTTCGACGCAATCGGCTACGAGTACACGCTCGACCCAGCTCAGTTGAAACCCGGCCAGAACGTCGTCGCCATCTACGCGACGCGCCTCGAAGCTCACAAGAAGCAGCAAGCCTTCAACTGGAACGGCCCAGGCCCAGCCGCCGTTCAGCAGATCCAGCCTGCGCCCGCCTGGCAGCGCAGCGCCTTCCACGGCCTCGCCCAGGTTCTGATCCAGTCCACGCCCGAACCCGGCGAGATCCGCCTGACCGCAACCTCGCCCGGCCTATCCGCCGCATCCCTCGCCATATCCTCCCAAAAACCCTAGCGCGCCATCCCGCAAATCTAGCGCGCCATCCCACAACCCTAGCGCGCCATCCCACAACCCTAGCGCGCCATCCCACAAATCGAGCGCGCCATCCCACAAATCTAGCGGGTTATCCCACAAATCGAGCGGGCCATCCCACAAATTTTGTCGTCCTGAGCGCAGCGAAGGACCTGCTTCCCAGGGATGCAAGCGCAACGCCAAACTCCCATTTCTTCCATAAATCCCTGACTCGGAACCCCGAAAAACAAATCGCCGGCCGGGAAATCCTCTCCCAACCGGCGATATTGGTTACTGTTCCGTCCCCCGCTCCAGCTCGACGATGTAATCCACCACCGCCTCGCTGAAGCCGTCGATGTGCGTCCAGTCGCCATACCCCACCCCGTTGCGGTTCGAGGCCACATTGATCATGTACCCCCGTCCCTCCGGTCCACCCACGGCATCGTGCGCCTGCTCGTCGGTGATGACCACCAGCCGGTCGTACCCGCCCGCCTCACGCGCCACCTCGGCTTCCACCTGAGCCAGCGAAGCGCCCAGGTACGTTCCGCCGTGCGGCTGGTTCTGGTCGAGAGCGTCCCGCAGCGCCAGCCCGCGCCGCCCCGGAACCCGCTTGGCCGTGTCCGAAAAAGTGTAAATCGTCACCTTCTCGGCAATCTCCCGCAGCAGAATCGCCAACCCGTACGCCGCATCCGTACGCTTCATCTCCGACTTGGCGGAAAGCTGGTACGTCATCGACCCCGACACGTCCACCAGCAGCACGGTGTGCCCCAGCAGCGTAGCCCGCCCGTCCAGACTGCGGAACATCGCCACCTCCAGCGCCTCCTCCCACTGCGGAGCGTACCGCGCCGCGGCCAGAAAACGAAACGGCAACACCCGCTCCGTCTTCATCGCCGCCAGCGCCCCAAGCACCAGCTCCTCGCGCACCCCCTCCTTGTGCAGGTTGCGCAGGTTCCGGAGCAGAGCCAGCGCCCCAAGACGCCGCTCCGCCAGCAAGCGCTCCCACACCTCCCGCTTCGAAGGCCCCGGAATAACGGGGTTCGCCAGCCCAGCTGCCGACAGCGCAACCTCCCAGGTATCCGGCGTCTGAAGCTCGCCAGCCGCCAGCCGCTTCCAAAGCGCAGCCTGCGCCGCGTCCACCGGCTTCGCGTGGGACAAGAAGAGCACGTCGCGCAGCCGGACAGCGCCCGCGCGATCGTACTTGGCCAGCGCGTACTCGTCGAACTTGACGAAGGCCGCGGCCAATCCCTTCTTCACCTGCCCCGAGAGCGGGCGCTTGCCTTCCGCCCAGTAAATGGCCAGAAACTCCGCCAGCTCATCCGCCCGCTGGATCACGCGCTGTAGCGTCTCCGCCACCAGTGCGCGATGGGACGCATACCGCGCCATCTCCCGCACCAGCAGCAGTGGAACATGCCGCAGCTTCATCCGCTCCCGCGCCTCAACAGCCAGCGCAGCCACGGTCGCAGCCGGAACCTGAGGGACAAGCCCCCGGATGCGCCCGGCAACCTCCGCGCCATCCTCATAGAACTCACGCTCCCACAGCAGGCACCCCAGCACTGAACGCCGCAGCGCCTGCTCAGGAGTCAGCACGGCAGCCGGCGCTCCCTCATGGGTAACGGGCCGCTCGTCGTAGTCGATCAACTTCAATACATTCAGGCGCATCGCTGTGCCTCCTTCCAAATGAAAAGCGTGCCGGGGAAAAATCGTGCGCGGAATAGCTACGCTCAGCCGAAACCAAGCGGCAGGGGTCGAACCTGCTCCTCCGCAATTGCGGCGCTCTACCGATGTATCCGCACCCTGCGCCACCGGCAGCAGGTTGGTCTTTCATCGTCGTTTTGCAGATCGCGATTCCCGTTCCCGCCAGGTAGAAGGGTACGGGATTCAACCCCTACAGGAACCAGCCAACGCCAGTTGGGCTCTAGCCCCTGAGGGACGACCACCCATCAAGGAGTCAACGTCCTCCCTGCAACCGCATCTACCTTCTCGAAATCCTCGTCCGCAACCGCCGGTTCATACTCCGGCTTCTCTGGCTCTTGCGCGTCGGGAAGAACAAACCCTAGCGTCTTCTTCGAAACGCGAATCGGCGCAATGTCGATCGCCAGCTTCTTCATCTCGTCGTAGTCCGGCCTGTTTCTGTCGTAATACTCGCTGCAGTCGTAAACCGGAAACGTCACCCGGAAATTCGGATTCGTGTTGGTGCAGAACACCAGCACCTCCGACTCCTTGTACCCGGTCGTGTATTGGCCCCAACTGCAGCTCCTGCACAGGTGTTCACTGCCCACCGGTGTGCCATTCTTCACATGCAACTTGCCCATAACACTCTCTCGCTATCTGGACCGCATCCAATGCGCCGTCTTAGAAAAACAGCCCGGAAGAATTTCTGGCCGGGGAACAAGCGGCTACGGCATAGGTGCTCTTCCAACTGAGCTACCAGAACTCACGTTCTGAGCGGGACTCGAACCCGCGTCACCTCCGCCCAAGGGAAGTATCCGTTGCCTACGCCACCGGCCAGGTGGCTTATGTCGGTTGCGCTCCCTGCGCAACAAGAAAACCCTCGAGAAAATCAGGCCGGGGAAAAAGTCGGTAACGGTGTCTTATACCGCTGCTCTATCCACTGAGCTACCGGAGTTTTCACTCCGAGAGGGACTCGAACCCCCGCCACACGGTTTATGCGAAGTATCCGTCGCCCGCGCCACCGGCCATGATGCTGTGGCGTCTGCCTCTGCGTTTACGCGTACACACTGCTTTCCCGTCGCCGGGGAATGGTCGAAAAGAGTCCGGAACCTCTCCACGCGCGGTGCCCAGTCCATCAGGGCTACGCCCTCGCCCCGCGCAGTGAGTATTCCGGCGGGATTTGCCGTCCCGCTCGTTCATTGGCAAGAAGTAACTCTCCCCTGTCGCCACCGGCGCCTGCTAACTCAAAAAGTTTTGAGACAAAGCTCCGCCTCAGCGCTGCAACTTACTCGTCGCAGCGCGACATTGAGGCATAAGTCCGCTAAGTCCTACCCGAGGGAACCAACGAAGACGGCATTGGCGATTTTCGAGTCGAAGTATCCGTCCTCTTCGCCACTCGGGCGCTAAGCTGCTTTTGGAGCGGTGGCAACGGCAACCTCGGACTTTGCGCCTCGGCCCAAAATCAGCCGAATGCAAACAAATAGCGAGACAAGCCCGTACAACTGCTCAAAAAGGTTGGGAATAGCCGGAAAATCGATGGGTATGCGCTTTGCGTAGGAGGCAGACACCAGCAGAGTTACTGGAAATTGAAGAACCACACCCGGCGACCGGTCGGGACGACGAGCGTCTCTCCTGGCCTACGCACTGAAATTTTCGAATTGTGCGTTCTTGTGTTCATCGGGCGTTTCTCCTACGCAGTTGCAATCATGCTATAAGTCGCAGTGGAAAAGCAATAGCTTTTTCGAAATTGTTTGCAATTATTTTCGGGCTCGGGCCAAAAAGCCACTTATACGACTTACACCGAACGAGCGGAGGGAGCAGTGGCCTTCAGGCCACTGAATCGGTCGGCGCTCCGTTGGCGGCTTCAGCCGCAGGCCGTCCGCGCCAACCCACACCGCCGCAACTGCGCTAAACTGGAGTCCGCATGTCCACCGCCACCCAAACCAGCCCGAAAACCGCCCTGCGCATCGCCGACGACATCACCCAGCTCGTCGGCGCGACACCCATGCTGCGCCTCGGCCGCGTCAGTCCGCCGCCCGCCGCCGCCCTCTTCGCCAAGCTCGAATTCCTCAACCCCGGCGGAAGCATCAAAGACCGCGCCGCCCTGGGCATGATCCTCGACGCCGAAGCCCGCGGCCTGCTCCAGCGCGGCTCGACCATCGTCGAAGCCACCGCCGGC
>Ga0116230_10004915_pt1 | contig 13081 bp, 7 predicted proteins | sample S1TSphfallax_3_FD_88678 | JGI IMG/M metagenome (GOLD analysis project Ga0116230, IMG submission 88678) | Host-associated microbial communities from peat moss isolated from Minnesota, USA - S1T2_Fd - Sphagnum fallax MG | ecosystem: Host-associated > Plants > Peat moss > Unclassified | place: USA...
AAACCAAGTTTAGGGTTTAGGGTTTAGAGTAAACCAAGTACATTGTTCCTTGGGCCTTCCACCTTCCTACCTACTAAACCTTGAAGTAGGTAGATACTTACCAAACCTAACTTACTTACTTGATTGCACCTATGTGCCTCATCATCACTCCAATTGACCTTGTGATTGTTGAGAATGAATGATATGATATCACAAGAAATCAAATGAGAATATGGCAAGGAAATTGAATTTGTTTTTGAATAGGATATGTAAGACCATGATTAAAAATATTTGTCCACACCCACATGAAAGTATTGTAAGGAAATTGGATTTGTCTCTTAAAGAGACATATGTACAGCCATGTGATTCGAATATTTGTCAACACCTTTGTGAAGATGTTGTTTGCAACCACATGGATGGATGGGTGGATGAATGTATTTCACATAAGATTTAGATATAGAGATTATTTTTATGGTGTATTGTCAATATTGTGTGATCAAAACAAAATCAAGGTAATGTGTAATATCGAGATGTGGGTATTGCATGATAGGAGTACCTCAACTTGTAAATATGGAACAAATACGAGTATTGCAAACATGATTGATGACAAAATAATATGGATGTCCAAGATATCATTTGAAAATGTGACCAAAATAAAATCATTTTGAATATAACTAAAAAATGACTATGCAAATGATGTGAATAAAATGATGTGTCATTATATAAACAATGTAATCATCAAATTATTTTACAATGATTTTAAAATGATTATTATCCATTTAACATAAGTATAAATAGACATAAATAACTATGACATGTTGGGTATTCATTTCGATTAATATTTATACATGTATAGGTAATATAAGAAATTGTATTACATTTTTAATAAATATACTTGATATATAATCCATTTTAAATAATCTATGTGAATAAATTGATTATTATACATTGAAATAAATTGTAATGGTAAAGAATGATATGTTATAAATATTTTTTATATTCTCATTTAAAAATCAAATAGAAGTGTAAGATGTGGGAAATATATAATTTATTTGTACATTAAACTTTTGTTGTAAATTTAAGTAAATTTAAGTAAAATTTTAAATTATTACATATAATTTTATTTTTTAAATTAATTGAATAAATTTTATAATTTCAAAAAATATTTAATACTATAAAATTAATTAATATTTTCAAATTTAGATTAAAATATTTATATTATATTTATACATCATATTTAATAGGATTAATATAAAAGAATTATATATATAATATTTATGATCCATTCATAAAATATGGACTCATATGTCTAAATTAAAAGTTATTATTAAAATTATGATTTATTGGAAGCAAATTGTATAATATAAATTCCTAAATCAAATGAAAGATTAAACATATGAAATTTATTTTTTCTTTATTTTGTAATTACCCACAAAGGTTTTTCCATTTACAAATAATGTGTTTAAATTTATTTTTTCCAAAGAATTGTCATTGAAATGTTATTCAATAAAAAAATTAAAATATTTTTCTTTTGAAATGAATTTACATTCTATATAATTGTGTACATTATTGAAGGAACTTTATGAATAAATTTTCATTTTTCACTTGGACAAATTAACAATAAATATGAATGATCAAATTGGGGTTTTATGTAATCTTTAGATGAAATGTGGTTTAAATAAAATAAACATTAAAACATTTACACAACATGTGGGGGGGCTTTGTGATAAAGGAGTTGAATTTGATCTTTGGGGTCCTCGGATTAAACTTCACAAATGACATTCATTGTGGTGAATGAAACAATATTGATTATATATTTTTTACCTACTTACACTATTTAAGTTAGTTGTTCACACTACCCTATGTAACATATGTTCTTACGAGGTAAATATTCAAATAGTATTTATTTTAAATACATATTTAGATAACCTTTAGATAATTATTTATTTCAAATACCTATTTAGATAACCTCTAAATAATTATTAAAATAACCTATTAGCTACGTAACTAATGGGTATGTATGTACGTACGTACGTACTTGGTAAGTAGGTAGGAGGCATGTAGTAGGTAGGTAGCGATGTGGGAGGTAAGTATTTACTACATAGGTACATAGTTATTAAAGAATAAATATTTTCTAAGTAGGTAGGTAGGTAGAAATAGATAGGTATTTAATAATCAAATAAGTACATAAATAGGAGGGAGGTAGGTAGGTACCTAGTAATTGAATAAATAAGTATGTACATAATAGGTAGGTAGGTAGGTAGGTAGGGTGTATGTACTTAATAAGTAAGTAGGTAGATATGTACATAGTAGGTAGCTAGGTAAACTCCTAGTATTAAAGTAGGTAGGTAGGTAGATGGTATGTATGTAGGTATTTAGTAATTAAATAGGTAGGTAGTAAATAAAGACCAAATAGGTAGGTAGGTATTTAGTAGGTAAATATATATGTATAGGTACGCATGTATTATTAAATAGTCTATACATGTAGTTACTAAATAACATACGTACTTTATGCAACTATAATGTGACTATTTTGGTTAATGTGCAACTAAATGATGTTGTAAAAAATACAAATACATCATGAAAAATCAACCTATTGAAAAGATGAGATAGGTCATACTTGCAACCTAATTGAAAAGAAGACCAAAATCCATCCAAATTTGAAAAGTAGTCACATATGCAACCATTTATAGTTGTAGGTGACATTTAATCATACATAATTGCACAAGGAATGGTTGCGAATGACAAGATTTTTATTAGTGAAAGGGGGCTAATAGAGTTGAAAAAAAGTTGGCAAGGGCTTGGTATAATTTACAAGGAGCTTCCATGGCCGTTGGGGAATTGCCAAGAAATCGGTCAAGCTAATAGGTAGTTAGTAATTTTGGGAAAGCTAAAAAGGAGTTGGGAAAGTTGGGAAGGAGCTAACAAACTTGAAAGGGGGCTAAAAGGGGGTTGGTAAAACTAGAAAGGAGTTGAGAAGGGTTTAACAAAAGATGTAAAACTAGAAAGGAACTAAGACTAGGAAGGAGTTGAAAGAAGTTTGAGGCAAATTGAAAAGGGTTTAGGGTTTATTAAATGAGGTGAGGTAATTAAAAGCAAAGTGAAGTAAGACTGAAAAAAAGGAAGGGAAGGAAAAATGAAAAGGTTGAAGCACACATGATAGAAAATTCAATGGCATGAAGGAAAGTTAAGTAAAGTCTTGCACCGTGACTTGCAAAATGATGTCCACTACCTTTCACCTTACACAACTTGCTTATAATGCGTTCCATCATGTTTTTTAACCTCTTTCCACACTTCTTCACTTTCAAGCCTTAAAGCGTTCAAAAACCTTTAGTTGTTAAGCTATTAAGCATCTATCCCCATGAAGCCTTAACAATCTTTCTTCTTTCATGCCTCTCAAGCCTCAATTCCCCCTAAAGCCATCATGAATTTTCCTCCCTCACGCCTTTCTAACCTTTGTCCCCTTGAAGCCCTTTTGGTTTTTCAAACCTTCATGTGTGCTCAAACCCCTTAGCTTTATCACCTTCAAAGCTCTTTAGTGGCAATCACCACTTGTACACACCTTTCACAACCATGAAAATCTTGGGTGAAACTTGATTTTGCATTGATTTTGTTGAATTTCCAAGTTCTACCCTAATTATTTTTAGTCATGTTAAGCTTTCGCATTATATTCAATCAATCACCTTGGGTTTTGCATGAATTTGGCCTACTTGGGTTAAAATTTTAGCACTTGATGAATACATTCAATCTTTACATGGGTTTTTTAAAAAAATTGTGTGTGAAAAAATTACACGTTTAGATTTAACTTTTTGGATGAAGATTTTTGTTGATGTGCGTTTTTTTTTACATTCATTTCTTTGCATTGATTTTTTTCCCCATAAAAAGTATGAGATAAAGGTTTAAACCTAGACCTTTCCACTTTGTAAAAATACAGTTTTTTGTGGCTTCTTTTTGTTTTCATCATCTTTTTAACATAAAGTGTTTTTTTAATTTAAAATGTGTGAACCATACCGATATAATGATGTGTGATAGTTTCAATTTTTGAGAATTTCATCAAGGATATTCAAGTGTGGTAAGGCTATTAGGGGTTTTTAACAACTTCATGTTAGAATAATGAATGATAAGTGCGCATGGTTACATGGGTGTCACAACCCTAACTTTGGGCTCGAGACCAAGGCAAAGGTTTGTAAAGGTGCGGGCTAAGAATGAAGCCTATGACTCACATTTCATACGCCCAAGAATGTAGGAAAGTGTGAAGGAATGAACCCCCACACTCCCAAGTGAGTTCCCATTTTGGGAATTAGAATCCCAATGGATTCCCAAATTTTCAAAAGGCAATTTTAAGGGTCAAAACTCATTGAATAAAAAAGCTCCTTATATCATTGGAAAAACACTTGGAACATAGATGTTTAAAATGGGTTCGCATGACCCATTTGGGCACTTAAAACATAAGTTATGGTCAAAAGAAGGGTCGAAAGTCAAATTGCCAATTTGACTTTCGACCACTAAAAGTCAAAAATCGCCCTAATTTCCTTGCGTGTAGGTGGCATCCGACATACCGTTGGAAAGATCTCAATGAAGGCTACAACTTTTCTTTAGACCTCACCTCAACTGGAGGTTTTCATGCAAAGTTATGGGCCTCCAAAGTTGTAGGAGTTTCAATTTAAGAAATTTCGGGACTCCAACTTGGGAGTTTCGAGACAAAATTACTTTTGGGTGCTAGTCCCATGGCCAGACACAGAGCATACCATAAGGGGGAGGTGGTGGCTTCCCCCAAGTCTGGGCCATGGTGAGTTTTGTGAGTGTGTGTTTGCATGTGGCTTATTAGTGCACCAAAAGTTTTCCAATTATGCACTAATCAACTTGTTGTTTAGTTTGTGTAGGTCCGTGTGAGTAATTAATACTTGTCACTCTTCCTAGTCCCCATCCTGGAGCTCCAACACGCCCCCCTTCCCTCGAAATGTTATGAGCTAGGGAATGTACCCCAACTCCTCATTCTTTTGATGTGTTCACCTTAGATTCACATTTGAGTCTATTAAGGAACTTGGGAGTGCGTCAATGGGGGGTTGTTTTTTCAAATTTTGATATTAGATGAATAAAGTGTAGGGTTAATTCTTTGGGTGAAAAATCTCTAGAATGTTAGGGTTAGAAATAGACCCAAATTCGTAATGTTCGGTAAAATATGGGTCTTGTTATGGTAATTAGTGGGTAGTCGTGTAAGTGAAGATGTTTGAAATTCATGAAGCAATTGAAGGGGTGTTGATGAAAGGTCCAATCGAAATAAAATAATCTTCAAGCCTTATAAGCATAAGATTAATTCGAAACAACTTGATGATTAAATGAATAGTGTGTTAGGGTGGCAATGGGAACATGAATTTCATAATGAATGAAATATTTATTTGAATTATGAATAAGTTCAACAAGGAGTTGCAATTACATGTTGAGTCCTAGGTTATGCCATAATGATAGTTCATAATTGTAAGAAATTTAAGATGCGTCAAATGGTGCGAACTAAATAATCCACCTTGCTATTAGGATATAGTTGACGAATCAAACCGCACAACCAACAATCGTGTTCAACTCCAGGAGTTGAAAACCATGTAAAGATATAAGTGTCTTTAGTTTCATAACAACCTTCATAGATGGTTTTAGGTTCATCGCTAGAAGTGGGGTCGGTTTTTTATTTATTTATGGATGGATGGATGGATGAATGTATTTCACATAAGATTTAAATATAGAGATTTTTTTTCAAAGGTTTAGGATCTTCATCACGAAAATGTAATAATGTCAAATCTAAAAATGAGTTTGGAGGCCGTTATTCATTCACTTATGCAGCTTCAGGCCTGTAAAATGTGACCATACATGACGCCATAATTTCAAGGAAAGGAAAAGAAATCAAAATCAAAATCAAATCAGCAATGAATGTGTGGAGGATTTGTTACATTGAAATGCATGGTTGTAATCTATAGGTCAAGGAAAAGGAAAGAAATGTGTAAGTAACAGTCTAGAACCATGGTAAAGTAAAACCTTGAGATTAAAGGAAAAAATGAAAGTTTAAATAAAATTTGTTGGGGGGAAAATGGGAAGAGGTGAAAAGGTGTTTTTCCTTCTCCTTCTCCTTCTCCTTCCATTGGCCACCAAAGATTGGAACATTTCAAGGGCCACCAAACATTAGAAGATTTCAAGGGCCACTAAGCAATGGAACCTTCCAAGGGCCACCAAACATTGGAACCTTCCATTGGCCACCGAGTTGGATCTTCCTTCATCTCCTTCTTTCTTTATATTTTTAAAGGGCGAATTCGAATCAATTGGGGCTCTCTTTTTCGAACAATTTTTTTTATTTGAATCTTGAGAATATTTGTTCCTACAATTTTCTTTGGAAAGAGAATAATGATTAGTTTTAGTAAATGGTGAAAAAAGGGATAATAGATTGGATGATTGTAGTACATTTGAAAGAATGAAAGTGAGTAGGGGTAGTGTTGAAACCTTGAAATCTTAGAGAAATTTCACAAACCCTCTCGAATTTGGTAGCACAACTTTTTATTAGTTTGAGTGCAAAGCTTGGAATTTGGTAGGCAAATGCGCCTTGTAGCTAGCTTTTTAATGAGTTAAAGCATGTTAGATTTGAATAACGTATATGATAAGATTAATATTTTAAGTGACTAGAGGTATGTTGTCAAGTCGAGCATGACGTCGAATCCTTAAAAGACGGTTTAAAGGGGTGACAATTTAACATAAAATTATAGGATTTGGATTTTTGAACTTGGAAAATATATCTATCAAATCCAAATCATAAATGATGCATAGGAGGTAAGCTATTTAGTTTCAACTACAAATGCAATTTAACATTTAAAAATACATTTTACATTTCTTTTCTTTCATTAGTAGCATATGTACGTCCAAGTATAATCACTTCATAGAATCGAAAATAAAGGGACAGAAAGCCGCCTCACAAAGTGGGGTGTATGATGTCATCCCTCCATTTAATTTTTACCTTTAGGTTTGTGTTTTTGGTGTCGATGTTATCATCGTGTTGTTTTTTTTTTTTCATGTAAAGGTTTTTTATGCATCTTTTGTTTTATTTTTTAAATCAAATTACATCTTGTGATGTTTCATCACATTTCTTTGCATGTTGGTTTGTCACTATTTTCCATCATAACTTCTTTAGTCTCATATCTACTTTTCTATCATGCCTACTTTTGTGTCATGTGCATTGTGCTTCTTCTTTTTGTGTTCTTTCATGGCACTTTTATGCATCATCTTTACTTAATTCCATCATGCCTACTTCCTTTGTTCCTTCATCAATCAAATAGTTGTATTTGTATCTTTTTTTGGTCTATTTTATTATTAAGTTCATTTGTGTCTTTTTAAAAATTCTTTATTTGGTTTATGTGTGCATGTGAATGTTCTTCGAAGGTTTGTAATGTTTATTAGCTTGGTTCAAAAAAATTGAGTGTCATTTTTGTTTTTGATGTTTCTACATTAGGTATTATTCTACATTTTTTCTCTTCTCCATCATGTTACTTCATGTTGGTTCATGTATCAAAGCTTTCATTTTTCTTTTTCTATTTTTATTATTATGTGTATTTCATTTCATTTCATTTCATTTCATTTCATTTTATTATTATTATTATTTTAAGTGTGCAAGTTCTTCTAGTCTCTTTATATTTTAAATATGAAGGTTGTATGCTCATCTTTTCCACTACTATCTTGGTTGAGGTTTCTTTCACTTGTTATTTATTTTTGCATTGTTTCATTGCACTTTTGCATTGTGTGTTATTCTACATTGTGCTTAATTTTATTCCCATGTGCTTCTTCATGTGTTGCTTCATTTATCAAACTCTTACATTTTTATTTTTTTGTTTTATTTCTTCACATTCTTTGTTGTCTATGTGTCTTTCTTTAATTTTTTGTTTATTTGATGTGTGCATGTTCTTTCATCATTCTACTTTTGTTTTGAAAATATTGGAGTTCATTTTTTTATAAAAGAATTGTTGTGCAAGTGTCAATATGGTTGTATTTTTTTTACATATCACATCTTCAAATATTGTAATGTATTTTTTCCTTTTTGTGGGTCTTTTTCCTTTTTAATGTATTTTCCCCCTTTTGTTTCTATAATGTATAATGCCAATGAAACAATTATGAAAAGATCTTATAGTGATGGTTTTGGACATATGTTTTTTGAAATCTTGAATGTCATTTTGCGTAATCAATTGCAATCTTATGTTATCACTTTATTACATTGATTATTGTATTAATGTTTGTGATGAATGGATCTAGAATGTATGTGTAATGTGATGAAAGTCATGAATATGCTTTTAAATCTTCTCTTGATAAGCCTCCTTTTGATTATGTTTTGTTGCATTTTGAAACAAATGTTGATTTGTTTGGGCATTTTTTCAACCTTTACATCTCTTTGAATCTTGATGACTTTGATATTGTTCCTAATAATTTTGCATCTAATTTATTATTAATCCCAACCATGAGCCTAATTGTTTAGTACATGAATATCTTAACCATTGTAAATTTAATATTGTTTTTGCATCTAATTCTTTTGTTCATTCTAGCTATGAAGTTCCTTTTAAATTTGATATTGAGGTCATTAACTATGAATCTCATGTTAAGGAATTAGTTTCAAAAAAATTGTTCCTCGAAATTAATGAAAAAAATGGACAATGTTAGTAAAGGAGGTTGGAGAGTGAATAAGCATGTTGAACTTTGGGGGAAGAACATCTTTGATGAGTGGGGGAATTTGTTGTGGCTTTGATACATAAAAATCCATTATTGACTTTTTGGGAAATGAAGATTATGTTAAACATCTTGTGAACATGTTATTGCCTTTCTTTTTGCAAGTTGCAAAAAAATGGCAATTTACATTTTCTAACTAAGTATTGTTTTCTTTCATTTTTGAATTCGTTTTGCTTTTTTTTCTTGTTAAAACACTTTTGTGTTCTAATTACAAAATCCTAAACTCTAAGTCTAATCTAAGTATTTTTTTTCTTTCATTTTTTTTCCTCTAAATGTTTTGTAAAATAAGTTTAGGGTTTTTTTTTTTGCATATCCTCAAACCTTGAACCTATCTAAACATTAAACCCATATACACTTTAAACTTGGGTTGTTGTGTTTTGCTTAAATTCTTTAGTTCATTTGTAATGACTTTTTTTTGTAATTAATTTGTGTTATTGCAATAATTATTTTGTGTATATTCTAATAGTTTTCTTTGTATCATATAATATTTGATACGAGGCATTGGAAGGCTTATAACTTCATTTAATATTTTCACGGATGCGATCTATCATTGTGTTGAAGTTGTCAAGGACAAAACAACTTTCTAAACTTCAATAATTGGTTTTAACTATCAAAAAATCTAATATGTTATATGTTAAAGAGGAGTGTAAGATGTTGGCACAAGTAATGTGTTAGCTCACATTTTCGTTTAGTCTAAATATCAAATTCAGATACTTTTATATCTATTTTTTTTTTATGAAGGGGTGCTCTAAACTTCAGAGTGTAAATTTTTATGAGTTCAAATTACTTTCATTACTTATTGGTGTTTTTTTTAAAAAAATTAAAGGGTTTCTAAAAACTAAAGGATAGACAATACCCATTGGTTTACAAATCAACATCAACTTGTTATGGATTGTTCAAAAACTAATGTTTTCAAAATCTACAAGGTGGTTACACATCATCCTATCATTTAATTTGGTGGCAAACTTGGGCCACGTCTATTGCTTTTGCATTGTAAACCTAAATGAAAAGTTTTAAATTTTCTATCTGTTATTGGTAAAAAATAGTTGTGACTTATTTTGGATAGACTTATTATTGATTTTTTTGATTTGAAATTTGGGTTTAAGATCACTATTGACTTTCGTTATTCAAGTTTTGGTGAATTTGTGACTAGGTCATTTCCATGAAGTGTTGCCATGTCACCACACAAGTTTGTATACACAAGAATTGATTTTGCACCAAAACTCCACTCAATGAAAATGGAGTATGATGGTATTTACCATATACATCCATCACAAAAACTCAAGTCACATGATCTTTATTGAAACCCATGCCTTCAACAAGGTTATTCCTTACCATGGTTGTTAAACCCTACATAATGACATTTAAATCTTTGATGCTATTAGATTGTTATTCTTCAATTCAGTGCTACAATCTACAATCAATGTTTGAGCAACTCCAACCAATTTTGTATAACCCCCCCTTCTTGGATAGCTTCAACAACCACCTTATTTGAATTAGAAGATTTTAACCAAAATTGATTGGTTTCAAATTCCACATTGAAAACTTGTTCTATTAATTGACTTATTAATAACATTTTTTACAAACTTTGCAACATACAATATATCTCCAATGTGCTTAGAAAACCCCATTTGGTAATTTGAAGACAATAATGTTTTTTTCACACACATCAAGGGTATTGTTATCTTTAATATCTACTTTGTGACCCAAAGAAAATTCCTCAAAGGTTGAAATTACTTAGACTTTTGAAAGGTGAGATGTTACAAAATTCTATAATCAATGAATCAAACATCTTTGCAAATTACATAGATAGATAAAATAATCACAAAAAGTTAAGTTTTGCATATTGTAGTTACATGCAAAAATAACCTTTCAACTTTTTCTTCCAATGTTGTTTTTTTAATCTCATTATGTCATATAATAACCTATAATGCCACAATTGTAACAAGTTCCCTTTTTCTTCAACTTTTCATCTGTGAACTTGTTCTAATCTACACATTTAAAAACTTCCTTTAAAACCCATAATAGTTAGTGTTTCTAGCCTTGTACCATGGTTGAATATGTTTCATTAGAATTACAACTTTTATTGCACCAATTGTCAACATATTAATTCCATATACAATTCATCAATACAATAACTAAACATAACCATTGAAGTATGGAAAGAGGGTAGATAATTCCTTAGAAGGGTAAATGCCATATCTTCATTACAAATGCGAAAAAAAAATATTTATTTTTTACTTGCAGCCTTGGATGATCAATGTTTATCAATTGATTAGCAATTGTGCAAAGCTCATCAATGTGAGCTTGCATCAAAGTGTTTTCCTCTATTTAAAAATTGCAAAGCTATTGATATAGTTGCAATCTATTACCAACATGTCATTCTTCAAATGTTGCATAAAAGTTGCCCCAAGTTCCTTTTGCACTCTTTGCATGTGTCGTATGATGCAAGAGAAAATCAATAACATTTTAGAATATTGTTTCATGAATAAACTTTTTCTTTTAATGAAAAATTGATGTTCATGAATGCTTCCTTTGGGAACAAGTTTTCCAAATTCAATCTTTATTGACAATAATTCTTTTGAATGATCCCTAATCTTTTTCGTGCAAGGAAATTCCATTTTCATCTTCAAAGTATGAAATTTATTTCCATTAAGCTTTCAATGCTTTGGATGTTAGAAGTAGATGTCAAGATTGTGATCATGACAATCACAAATGAATGATGTCACAAAACAAACATTCAAAACTTAAAACTTAAAAAATGAACAATTATTGCATGCAATACAAATTTTCTTTTCAAAAGCAACATTGTTATAATACCATACTAGAAATTGACAATGGATCAATGAGAGAAAAAAAATAGTAAAACATGCATTTACAATGAACTTTTTGACCCAACCTTAGGATCACACAAGTTGTTAGAAATTTTATGATCACCCTTGAGCTTTGGCTCGATCCTAATAGGAGGTGAACATCACACATGTAGATGTGACCTTCTCTAGTATTGTATGCACAAGTGCATACCCAAATATCTAACCTTACTTCAAATATCTCATATTTCAATTAAATGTGTAGCTGGGTTTTGTAGGTTTGTGAAAATTTAAAAAAAATGGAAATGATAGAAAATGACCATTATTTTCAATGTTTAGTAGAATTGGGTTGTGTGTGCTTGAAGGTTTTTTTAGGTCAATGAAATTCTTGGATCTACCAATTTGAATTTGTTATTTAATTATCTTGAATGAAATTAAAGTTCAATGTGTGGTACCATAGTTATTTACAAACATGGTTCTTGCACATTATTTATGCAATTTGTTTAATATGTGAAACAACTATCGATGTATTTTAAAAAAAGGAAGGAAGGAACAATTGTTTGCTTTTACTTTTGTTAGATACAATTTGGGGATCAAATAAAAAATTTGATAGTGTCAAATGGAAGAAAGAAAGTAGGGTTTGTTGAATTCCTAAGATGATGAATCCTTGACCATTTGCTTCTTGTCATGTATTTATTGCAAAACATTAGTTATATGTTGTTATATGTTGTTGGAACTCAATTTAATGTGAGTGGTTTTTGGGTTGTTTCATGTTTAAAAGGCTTATTCTTTAGGAGGGGGATGGGGAGATGTATCTAGAGTCTCATCTTTGTTGTTTCATCAACAAACTTTCCTCCTCACAATGATGAATCCATTGCTCTTTCCCTTTCCCTCACAAGAATCAACTTGTCAACAATCAACTTTGACGAGTTGATTCTTGTGTTCCACGTGTCACAAAATTCCAGAGTGTGATTTTTTACTCTGTTCCTTACTCCTCTGAACTCAATGTCCATTTTGTTCATGAATCCTTACTGAGTTCCTTACAACATTTTTTTGGGGGCTGAACTTGGCAACAAGAAAAGAAAAGAAAAGTGGGGGGATTGCGACTCATACAAAGGATTTGTATTCGAAAAAATATTTTGAGGAAAAAACTTTTGAAATTGCCAGATTTAAACTATAGGTTCTAACATCATCATACATGTCACAAAAATATAATAGGGTTCCAAAAAAATTCTACTTTCCTCTCTGATCTGTAGCCAAATTTCCTTCGTCCTCTTCTGGATGATCACCATGATCTCATGCCCACCCGCCTCACAAAATTGGGGGGAAAAAACCCAAAAAAAAACCCTGGTTCCTCACTCTCTTCAGCACAATTCTTAGTTGGTTTTTGTGTTGGGCTTGTTTGTCCAAGAAAGAGGAATGAGCTCTAATCTCATGCCAATGAACTTATCTTCTTCAATCACCATGCTTTTGTACACATGACAAATGTTTTTGGGCTGTTCTTTTCCTGTTGGGTGGAGTTCCTTCTTCCGTTTCCTAACCAG
>Ga0116230_10004916_pt1 | contig 13080 bp, 10 predicted proteins | sample S1TSphfallax_3_FD_88678 | JGI IMG/M metagenome (GOLD analysis project Ga0116230, IMG submission 88678) | Host-associated microbial communities from peat moss isolated from Minnesota, USA - S1T2_Fd - Sphagnum fallax MG | ecosystem: Host-associated > Plants > Peat moss > Unclassified | place...
GAAGCCAGGCTCGACGGGCTGCACCCAGTCGCGCCGATCTTCGTACGACGCGCCCGAGTAGCACCAAAAGGCTGGCGCGCCCGGGCTGCCGCCGCGGCGGCCGGTCACGGGCACGCGCAGATCGCCATTGGTCCAGCCGCGCAGGTTCAGCGGAGCGATCGCGCCGTTCCGATACGCGACGCTGAGCACGGCGAAGCCGGGGTGACGCTCATAGAGCGTCGCGGTCACGGTCTTGTCGATTCCGTCGATCGCCACCCCCGACACCACGAGCCGTCGGCCCCGCCCATGTTCGGCATCCTCGATCGAGGTCTCGCTGCGCTCTCGAAGCGCGAACTCGGTGACATGTCGGGGCGGCGTCGGCGGCGCCCGACTGTTCGAAAGCTCCTCGTCGCGCGCGTCCTGCGCGCAGAGCAGATACTCGCTGGGACCCCAGACCGTCATCGGGATCCAGCGACCGGCCGCACGGCGCGACACGCGCGTGTGCAGCTTCGTGTCCCATTCGATGCGCAGGACCGCGTCCTCGAGGCGGGCCGCCGCGCGGGTAGCGCCATCGGACGAATCGAGGACACCCTGTGCCGGAACGAGTCCGTGGCGTAACGCGAGCGCGAGGCCACCGGCGAGCTGAACGAATTGGCGACGCGAGGTTTTTGGTGGAGTCATGGGCATCTTGTCATTGGGCAGAGTGCAGGGCTATTGACATGTTCGAAAATACTAATAACATGAAACGAAATAATACGAAAGTTAATACCGGGATAGAGGTATCGATTTCTTTCGTTTGATGGTCGAAGTCCGACATTCAATAACGCCATCTCGACATGGTGCAGGGAGACAATGTTGCCTAGCCTCAAGCCTACGTTGATCGCAGTGTGTCTGCCATTCGCCCTGAGCGGCGGCGCGTTCGCGGATACCGCCGCACAACCCACCAGCGCGACCACGGCAGCGGTCGCGACCACCACCACGACCACGACCAGCACCACGACCACGGCCGCGCCCGCGTCGGACGAACTGCAGGAAATCGTCGTCACCGGTCTGCGGGCGAGCCTCGAGAAATCGCTCGTGATCAAGCGCGATGCGCCCGTGGTGCTCGATTCCATCAATGCCGAGGAACTTGGCCGCTTCCCGGATGCCGACGTCGCCGACTCCCTCGAACATCTGCCGGGCATCACGATCAGCCGCACCACCGGCGGTGAAGGACAGCAGGTGACGGTGCGCGGCTTCGGGCCGCAGTACAACATCGTGACCTTGAACAACCGCATTCTTGCCACCGACGACGACGGCCGCGACCTGGCCTTCGACGTGCTGCCCTCCGAAGTGATCTCCGGCGCCGACGTGCTCAAGTCCTCCGAGGCCTCGGCGCTCGAAGGCAGCATCGGCGGCACCGTGAATCTGCGCACGGCGAGCCCCTTCGATCATCCCGGATTTCACGGCGGTGCCCATGCCGAGGGCGACTACAACCAGATGACGACCTTGAAGGGGGACAAATTCTCCGCCTTCCTCTCGAACACGATGGCCGACGACACCTTGGGTTTCTTGGTCGGCGGCGTGATTTCGGATAATCACCTGCGCACCGACTCCTTGAATGCCTACAACCAGAACATCTACGGTCCTGCGTATTACGACCCGGCAGCCACGGGTCCCGCGCAATTCCCGAGCTCGCCGACCGCAACCTCCGTGCCGCTCGTCGCGACGCCCAGCAACATCACGTTCGGATCGATATTCGACGACAAGAAACGCGAGGCGCTGTCCGGTAGCTTGGAATGGCGGCCCAGCGACACGTTCCGGGTGGTCGCCGACGGCCTCTGGACCCACTTGGAAGATCCGCAGGTGGGCTACAACCAATCCTATTACTTTCCTTACACGACCGACCAAAACGGTAATCCGACCTTCTCCAACGTCACCGTGCAAAACGGTCTGATCACCAAGGTGACCTCGGACGCCTTCACACCCGAGATCGTCAACAACACCACCAGCCGCAATGTCGTCACGACCCTGAGCGGACTCAAGGCGACCTGGGAGCCGCTCTCGAGCTTGAGCTTGAGCCTCGACGGCTATCATTCGGCGGCCGACCGGCCCGAAGGTGGCGAGGACACCTTCGTGACCGCGGGCCTGGTGTCGCCCACGCCCTACGCCCAGGATCTCGTGACCATTACCGACAATCCGAACAGCCTGCCCAGCTTGAACGTCGTGATTCCGCCGAGCCAGCTGGGGCTCAGCGCCTGTCCGACCGGCAGCGCGAGCAAGACGAATCCGGGCTATTGTTCGTACACCGCCCTGATGAACTCGGGCTTTCTCAACAACAACAAGTATTGGTCCACGCACTACGACGGTCTCAACGGCTATTCCGTGCATGACCAGATCAATGCCCTAAACCTCGATGGGGTGTGGAAGGCAGACCTCGGCGTTTTCAGCAAGTTGCTCTTTGGTGCCGGCGTGAGCAATCGCGGCAAGGAGCGCGCCGACATCAGCAACGATTGGACCAATGGCTCCGGCCAATACGGGACGCTCTACAATACCTATGGTTGTCCGGTGCAATGCGCGCCGTACAGCTTTGGCTCCCAGGGCTATAACGTCATTTCCTTCACGAACCCGCCCAATTTCTTGCAAGGGGCCGGCGGTTCGTATCCGTCGGTATTGCCGCAATTGAACGCTGGACAGCTGCTCGCCTTCTTGAAGAGTTTGAACGGCCTGCCCAACCCCTTCAATTGCTCGCCCACGCCGCCCTGCGCGACGCCCTATACGCCGTTCAATTTCTCGCAGACCCTGCCCCAGGCCAATCCCTTCAACTCCTACTCCGTGAGCGAGAAGACGATATCGCTCTACACCGAAGCCACGTTCGCCGGAACGAATTGGTCCGGAAACCTCGGCGTGCGCGTGGTCCACACGACCACGGACGCCTTGACCGCGGAGTCCGTTCCCGTTTACTTGTGGACGCCGTCGGTCGCCAACGCGACGCAGACCTATAACGTCGGCTACAGCACCTCCACGCCGTTCGATCAGAGTGCTTCCTACACGCTCGCCCTGCCGTCCCTGAACTTGAGCTACTGGCTCGTGCCGAGCGAGCTGCAGCTGCGCGTGGCCCTCGCGGAGACGATGTCGCGCCCTGACCTCAATCAACTGGCGCCGAATTCCACGAACCAGGCCATCAACGGCACGGCGGAAATCGACTACAGCGGGACCGCGGGTCTCAAGCCCATCAAGGCCGATGCCGCCGACCTGTCGCTCGAGTGGTATTACCAGCCCCATTCCGCGTTGAACGGCGCGTTCTTCTACAAGAAAGTCATCGACGACATCTACACCGCCTACACGACCAACGTCGACCTCGGCACCAAGGAATACGTCGGCGGACCGCCGGGGACCCCGGGCGTGGTCGGCACGGCGTACCCGTGGACCATCACGGCACCCGCCAACGGCGCCAAATCGATCTATACGGGGATCGAGCTGTCCTGGCAGCATTTCCTCGCGAACGGGCTCGGCACGCACACCCAGGTCACCCGCACCTGGAGCAAGGGTTACGATCAGTTCGGCAACCCGACCGGCGCGGTCAACGCGGCCCCACCGACTACGTTCTCGATCAGCCTGATCTACGACAAGGGCCCGTTCAACGCCGACGTCAACTGGGACTGGACGGCGCGCTACACCTACGCCTGCTCGACGTGCACCGAAGTGCCGGGATGGCCCGCGATTGCCGATGCCTTCTCCTGGGTGACCGCGAGCGCGCATTACACGATCTGGAAGGGCTTCGACGTCTACGTCGAAGGCAAGAATCTGACCGATTCGATCGCACGCACGTATTTGAACGGCAACTCGCTGTTGCCCTGGGCGCCCGGCCAGTCGATCGGCCAGAGCGCGAGCGGCGTGGGCGCGGGCTACAGTGCCTACGGTCGCAGTTACGTGTTCGGAGCGTCGTACCGGTTCTGAGGATGAAGAAACCCTGGCTCATCTATGCCTTGGTCACGACCGGGTTCTGGGGAGTCTGGGGCGCGTTCGCGGATTTCCCGACGCGCCACGGCTTTCCCGAGACCCTGGTCTACGTCGTCTGGGCCTTGACGATGATTCCGCCGGCGCTATATGCGATGCAGCGCGTCGCCTGGCGGGTCCGGCGCGATGCGAAGTCCGTCCTGCTCGGGTCGATGATCGGCTTGACCGGGGCGGGTGGCCAGATGTTGTTGTTCCATGCGGTGCACACGGGACCTACCTACCTGATCTTCCCGATCATCGCGCTGTCGCCCGTGATCACGATCGCCTTGTCCATGGTGTTCCTCAAGGAGCGGGTCACGAAGCTGGGCGCGATCGGCGTCGTCTTGGCGCTGATCAGCTTGCCCTTGTTCAATTACTCGCCCGCCGACGACGTGACGGCCACCGCGGCGTCGGGCGGGGCGCAGGCCGTCACCTGGTTCGTCTATGCGTTGATCATCCTGCTCGCCTGGGGGGTGCAGGGTTATTTCATGAAGCTCGCCAACGGCACGATGGATGCCGAGAATATTTTTTTCTACATGACGCTCTCGGCCTTGCTGCTGATTCCGGTCGCGCTGTGGATGACCGATTTCTCCCGGCCCATCAACTACGGCTGGCAGGGCCCGGGACTCGCGGCGATCACGCAGATCCTGAACGCGGTCGGGGCCTTGACGCTGGTTTACGCGTTTCGCTACGGCCGTGCCCTGGTCGTGGCGCCCTTGGCCAACGCCGGCGCACCGATGAGCACGGCCATCATCTCCATGATCGTGCTCGGAATCATCCCGAATACCGTCACCGTCGTGGCCATCGTTCTCGCCTTTCTCGCCGCCGCACTGCTCGCGATCGAACCGGAAGACAAACTGATCGAGCAGCCGGTATGACGGCGATGGCGCAGATCGTGCGCCGTCACAAGGCGGGCGAGAAGGTCGGTATCTACTCGGTCTGTTCCGCGCACCCCCTCGTGCTGGAGGCGGCGCTGCGTTTCGCGCATCGCAGCGGGACGGTCGCGCTGATCGAGGCCACCTCGAATCAAGTGAATCAGGAGGGCGGTTACACCGGGATGCGGCCCGCTCAGTTTCGCGAGCGCGTGCTCGCCGTCGCGACCGCGATCGGTCTGCCGCAGGATCGCGTGGTGCTGGGCGGCGATCACCTCGGCCCCAACTGCTGGCAACGGCTACCCGCCGCGACGGCGCTCGAGAAGGCCGGTGTGATGGTCGCCGAATACGTCACCGCGGGCTTCCGCAAGATTCATCTCGATTGCTCCATGTCCTGCGCCGGCGATCCGCCGGGGCTCAGCGACGCGGTGATCGCGGAGCGCAATGCCGCGCTTTGCGCGATCGCCGAGGACGCCTGGCGCCGCAGCGGCGGCGAGCCGCCCGGCTACATCATCGGCTCGGAAGTTCCGGTGCCCGGTGGCGCGCACGAGACGCTCGAGGGCCTGCGCGTCACGACCCCGGGCGCGGCATTGGCGACGATCGAGGCGCATCGCAGGGCCTTCGCGCGCCACGGCGTCGAGGCGGCGTGGGAGCGGGTGCTCGGACTCGTCGTGCAGCCGGGCGTCGAGTTCGATCATTACCAGGTGATCGACTACGTCCCCGCCAAGGCCGCGACGCTGAGTCGCAGCATCGAGGCGGTGTCCGGGATTGTGTTCGAGGCGCATTCCACGGACTACCAGACGCCCACGGCGCTGGCCGCCCTGGTCGAGGATCACTTCGCGATCCTCAAGGTGGGCCCGGGGCTGACGTTCGCGCTGCGCGAGGCGCTGTGGGCGCTCTCGGATATCGCGATGGAGCTCGACTTGGTCTCCGCGGACTCGTTCAAGGACGTCGTGCTCGAGGAAATGAAGCGCGACTCGCGCTATTGGAGCGGCTATTACACCGCGCCCGAGCGGCGCGAGTTCGACCTGCAATTCAGCTTGAGTGACCGGATTCGCTATTATTGGGCGGCGCCCGTGGTGGAGAGGGCGTGTGCAGTGCTGCTCGAACGCCTCACGGCCCGGGGCATTCCCCTGACGCTGATCAGCCAGTACCTGCCCGTGCAGTACGCGGCGATTCGCGCCGGCACGGTGAACAACGATCCGCGTGAACTCGTGCTCGACGTCGTCGAGCGGGTTTTACGCCAGTACGACCGAGCTTGCCGACCGGGCCCCGCCCGACAGTCGGCGAGCAGCGATTGAGGGTGTCAATGCATTACCTTGGAAACTCCGCTGCCGCGCTCGAAGCGGCGGGCGGATTGTGGACCGCGCGAGAGATCGTGCAGCAGCCGGCCGTCTGGGCCCGGATCGACCGTGAGCTGGGCCCGGGCGTTCCGGCGCTGCGGGCATTTTTGGAACCGCTGCTCGCGCGGGGGAACCTGCGCATCGTGTTGACCGGCGCCGGCACCTCGGCGTTCGTCGGCGAGTGCCTGGCTCCCGCCCTGAAGCGCCGCACCCAGCGGCGCGTGGACGCGGTGGCGACCACCGATCTCGTCGGCTCTCCCGGCACCTGGCTCGAGCCCGCGGTTCCGACCCTGCTGATTTCCTTCGCGCGTTCGGGCAATAGTCCCGAGAGCGTGGCGGCCGTCGCCCTCGCCGAACGGGTCGTGGCGGACTGCCATCATTTGATCGTCACCTGCAATGCGGAGGGCAGCCTGTACCGGCAGGCGCCCGGCTTGCGCGATTCGCAGACGCTGCTGCTGCCCGAGGAGACGAACGACCGCGGCTTCGCGATGACCTCGAGTTTCACCGGCATGTTGCTGGCCGCATCCCTCGCCTTCGACCTTCTGCCCCACGGAGCGGTGGCCGAAATTGCCGCGAGTGCCACCGAGCTGCTAGAGACGCGCCTGTCGCTGCTGCGGCCTCTGGCCGAATCCGGCTTCGAGCGGGTGGTCTATCTCGGCAGCGACGCGCTCAAGGGCCTGGCGAGGGAGGCCGCGCTCAAGCTCCTCGAGCTCAGCGACGGCAAGGTCGTGGCGCTCGCCGACACGCCGCTGGGTTTTCGCCATGGGCCGAAGACCATCGTCAATGCACGGACCCTGGTGGTGGTCCTGCTCGGCAACGAGGCCCATACCCGCCGCTACGACCTCGACCTGCTCGCGGAGCTGCGCTCCGACGGGGTGGCGGCCCGGGTCCTGTCCTTGAGCGCGCAGCCCCTCGCCGTCACGCATCCGGACGACATCGTGCTCTCCGCCGGGGCCGCGGCTTGCGCGGATCTGGCCTTGTGCCTGCCCTACGTGGCCTTCGCGCAAGTGCTCGCCTTCTTGCAGTCACTCGCCCTCGGGCTGCGTCCCGACGTGCCCAACGCCGGCGGGACGGTAAGCCGCGTGGTGCAGGGTGTCAGCATTTATCCCTGGGATGCGGCCGGCGCGCCATGAAGACCTATCTCGGTGTCGATGGTGGCGGCACCAAGTCGGAGTTTCTGCTGATCGACGAATCCGGGCGCGTGCTCGCCCAGCACTCCGCCGGGTCGGCGTACTACCTGGAGACCGGCATCGACGCGCTGCGAACCTTGTTGGCGACGGGCATCGAGGCGACGCTGAAGCAGGGCGCCGTGAACCCCGAGTACCTGGAGTTTGCCTTTCTCGGCCTGCCCGCCTACGGCGAAGACAGCGCCCTGCTGAACGTGCTCGACACGGCGCCGTCGCCGGCCCTCTATCAGGCGCGCTATCGATGCGACAATGACATGGTCTGCGGCTGGGCCGGTGCCTTGGGCCTGCGCGACGGAATCAATATCGTCGCGGGCACCGGCTCCATCGCGTACGGCGAATACGCGCAGCGCAGGGCGCGCGGCGGGGGTTGGGGCGAATTGTTCAGCGACGAAGGTTCCGCGTATTGGCTGGCCCGCGAAGGCCTCACGCTGTTCTCGCGCATGAGCGATGGGCGTGCTCCGAAGGGCCCGCTGTACGAATCGCTGCGGCAGGCGTTTCGGCTGCGCACGGACCTGGACATCTGCGCGGCCGTGTATGGGCCGCCGCCCATGACCCGCAGCGCGCTCGCGGGTCTTGCCCCCGTCGTGGCACAGGCTGCGCGCTCCGGCGACACACAGGCGCGCGCACTGTTCGGCGCGGCGGCGCAGGAACTCGCGGCCATCGTGCATGGTGTGCATGACCGCCTCGGGGTGGCGCCGGACCATGCGCTCCCGGTGTCCTACTCCGGCGGCATGTTTCACTTCGGCGACCTGTTGCTGGAACCCTTTCGCGCGGCCCTGCGGGGCGAGGGACGCGCCTATGAGTTCACGACGCCGCAGTTGTCGCCGGTCGCGGGTGCCGTGCTCTACGCCGCGAGACTCGCCGGTTCGCCGCTGACGCCGGGGGCGATCGGCGCCTTGACGCGACATCTGCATACGGGGAGGGCAACATCGTGACCGCCTGGCGCCTATTGACTTGTGCGCTCGTCCTTTCCACGGCCGCCTGTGCCGGAACGAGAACTTATACCGACGGCGACTTCGTGCGCGTGCGCAAGTTCGACGCGCACGTGCATGCGAACGCCGATGATCAGGTTTTCTTGGACGTCGCGCGCGACGACGGCTTCGAACTGCTCTCGATCAACGTCGATTATCCGGACTTCCCGCCGCTGGACGTGCAGGCCCGGATCGCGCATGGACTGCAGGCGGCGGATCCGGCGCGCTTCCATTTTGCGACGACGTTCTCCATGCACGGCTTCGGCGCTGCTGGATGGACCGAGCGCACCAATCAGCACATCGACGACGAGATCGACAAAGGCGCCCTCGCGGTCAAGGTCTGGAAGAACATCGGCATGGTCGAAAAAGATGCGGCCGGCCGGCTCATCATGCTCGACGACCCGGGCTTCGACGGGGTGATGGCGCATCTCGAGGCGCGTCATGTTCCCTTGATCGCGCATCAAGGCGAGCCGAAGAATTGCTGGCTGCCGCTCGAGGCGATGACCACGGAAAACGATCGGAGCTACTTTCGCGACCATCCCGAATACCATATGTATCTGCACCCGGAGCAGCCGAGTTACGAGACGCTGATGGCGGCACGCGATCGCTTCGTCGCGAATCATCCCCGCTTGAGTTTCGTGGGCGCTCACATGGCGAGCTTGGAATGGAGCGTGGAGGCCCTGGCACGCTTTCTGGACGAGCATCCCCAGGCGGTGGTCGATCTCGCGGCGCGCATGACCCAGGTCCAATACCAGTCGAACGCGAACTACGATCAGGTGCGTGCATTCTTCATCAAGTACCAAGACCGCCTCTTGTACGGCACCGATTTGACGGAAGAACCGCCATCGGCCGACGAGCGCGCCCAGAATCCGCCGATCAGACCGGGTGAATTTCGGCGCGAAGCGGACAGCTTCTGGCGGTCGGATTGGACTTACCTCGCGACTGCCGGGGTGCAACACGTCGAGGCGATCAACGCCGATTCTAAGGGGCTCGCGCTGCCAAAATCGGTGATCGACAAGATCTACTATGCGAATGCCAAGCGGATTTTTCGACGCATCGAGCGCTGATCGCGGATACCAGGCTCAGAATCAGCCTGCGGTCGCTCGACCCGGAGTGGGCGCTCGACCGGCAGCGGGCGCCGACGCAGTCTGGCCGCCCTTGTTGACCGGCCCCAGATAGAACGCGTACTGGGCGAGGCAGGCGCGCACGAAACGCCGCGGTCCGTACCCCGCACGGCGCAACATTGCGCGGTGGGACCACCAGACCCTGCAGGCGGCGACGACGAAGACCGCGCGATGCAGGTCAGGCATCGGACCGAGCAGGGCAGCGGGGCGCCCCGCTCGCAGCGCAAGCACCAGATGCGCCTCGAAACCCACGTGGGCCAGCTTGTCCGATGCGAGCACGCGGCAAAGCCGCTGCAAGCGCGGGCACGGCGTGGCCGCCTCCAGCGCGCGGAAGTAGACGATTCCGAGCAGGTCCGCATCGATGCGCGAGTGTAGATAGGTCTCCAAGCCGGCGCGGCGCCGCACGCGACGTAATAGACGATCGGTCCAGGTGGTTCGCGCGAGGGTGAGCCGGTATTCCGTCCGATACGCGCGGAGCACAGCCGCGTGGCGCTGGTCCTCGAGTATCAAGAGTTCGAAGATCCGCACGAGGGCGGGAATCCCTCGGAGTTGCGCAAAGCGCTCCACCCGCTGCAGCTGACGCACACCCTCGGCGTCGAGAGCCGTAGGACTCGGCAGATCGGCCGGCAGACCGCGGGGATGGCGGGCGTGGTGTTCGAAGTGATTGAGCCAGATCTCGTGATCGAACGGAACCATGGCGAGGTCCTCCTCGGGTTGCGACGAGGACCAGTCTGCCGCCCGCTTCGGGCAGGCCGATGGCGCAATTCTGGCAAATACGGTCACCCACCGGCAGCCGCGCGCCGCCTCGCACGAGATGATCCCGGACTTGACAAACTAATCAGAAAGGTCTGTAATTTCTGTCATGACAGAAATTACAGACAAATCGATAGAGCTTCCCGAACCGCTGCGCCAGTTCGTGCTGCAGTGGGGCAACCTCGGCGAACGCTGGGGCGTCAACCGCTCGGTGAGCCAGATCCACGCGCTGCTGTACGTCTCGGAGCGGCCGCTGACGGCGGAGGATATTGCCGCGACCCTGGGCGTGGCGCGCTCGAACGTCTCCAACTCACTGCGGGAATTGCAGAGCTGGGACATCGTGCGCTCGGTGGCGCTGATGGGCGACCGGCGGACGTTCTACGAGGCCGAGACGGATCTGTGGACCCTGATCACCCGCATCGCCGCCGGCCGCAAAGCGCGCGAACTGGACCCGGCGGCGGCCGCGTTGCGACAGTGCGTGGCCGCGGCCGAGGCGGATCGCGCCTTGAGCCCCGTCGCCACCAAGCGCCTGCGGGAGATGTTGGAGTTCGTCGAGAAAACGAGCCGCTGGTACGAGCAGATGCTGAAATTGCCGCGATCCCAGATATCGACCCTGATGAAATTGGGCGGAGGCATCGCCCGCTTTCTGACGCCGATGGGTCGGGCTCGAGCGTCCGGGGACTGATGTGGGCAGCCGGGTCGCGGTGACGGCGAAGCAGAGCCGGGTGCCCGCGCCGACAGGCAGGCGCTTCTCGGCCCTGCTGGCTCCGCGCCACTGGCAGCGACTGCCGCCGGCCGTGCAACGGCGCTTCGAGCGTGAACTCGCGCCGGGACAATCCGTGCTCTTCATCGGCGAAGTCGCCGAGACGCGTCGCACTCTCGTGGGCGCTTGGTGGGGGCAGCTCGCCCGCCTCGCGGGTGCGCCCCTGCCGCTGCATCTGCTGGCCCGCACCCCTGCCATCGTCGTCGTGACCGCCGATGCCGTCGGTGACGCGCAGCTATGGACCCGGATCTATCACGAGCCAGGCCGGTTGCCGCAGGTCATCCGGTCGATCAAGCGCTTTTCAGGACCGACCGGTCTCGAGGAGCGCGTCGGCGCGGGTCTCGCGATGTCGCTGGTGGTCACGGAGGAGCAGCGCGCGCTCGTGTTTCGCAGTGCGGACTACTACTGGCGATGGGGTCGCTGGTCCCTGCGCATTCCCGCATGGCTCACCCCCGGCCACATCATCGTGACCCATCGTGAGGAACGCGAAGGTCGATTCAGCTTCACGCTGAGCGTCGTGCATCCGTGGTTCGGGCGGATCCTGCATCAAGTGGCCTTCTTTCGGGATGGACCGTGATGCACGCCGTTGCGCCTATTCCTGAGCAAAGGGCTGAGCAAAGGGCTGAGCAAAGGGCCGAGCAACGGGCCGCGCGTGTGATGGTGTACGACGGCTACTGCCATCTGTGCAGCGGATGGGCGAAATTCATGTCCCGGCATCCCACCGATCCGCCCTTTGCCCACCTGACGATGCAAAGCGAAGCGGGGAGGGCCCTGCTTCGTCTTCATGACATCGACCCCGATGATCCGGCGACCTTCCTGGTCCTCGATGCGCACCAGGCGTTCACGGATTCGGACGCCGCGATCCATGTCATGACCGCACTCGGCGGCGCGTGGCGGGCGATCGGGCTTGCTGGGAGGATTCCCAAGCGCTGGCGCGATGCCCTGTACCGGCTGCTCGCGCGCAACCGCTACCGCTGGTTCGGGCGGCGCGCCGTCTGCCACGTCCCGTCGCGGAAAGACTGACGTGCATGTCGTCGTGATCGGCGGTTCCGGCAATTTCGGTGCTCGGATCGTGCGGGCCCTCCGGGCCGATCCGGCGCTGCGCATCACGGCGGCGAGCCGCCGTGGCGATCCCGTGCCGGGCGCCGAGGCGGTCCCGTCCGTGGCGCTGGACTGGAAAGCCGTTGGTTTTTCCGCACGGCTCCAAGCGCTGCTGCCGGATCTCGTCATTCATTGCGTGGGCCCGTTCCAGGGTCAGGACTACCGTGTGGCGCAGGCCGCGCTCGCGGCCAAGGCGCATTATGTGGATCTCGCCGATGGTCGCCAGTTCGGCGTCGGGTTCGCGGCGGCCGTGCAGACCGCGGCCCGGACCCAGGATCGGGTGGCGATCAGCGGCGCGAGCACCTTGCCCGCGCTGTCGAGCGCCGTGATCGACGACCTGGTTGAGCCGCTGGCCTCGATCGAATCGATCGACGTGTCGATCGCACCCGGTCAGCGGGCCGCCCGTGGTGCCGCGACGCTCGCGGCGGTGTTCAGCTACTTGGGAAGACCCGTGCAGGTCTGGCGTGCGGGAAACTGGCAGCGCGCCTGGGGCTGGATGGACCTGCGGCGGATTCAGCTGGACGTCGGCCATCGCTGGGGTGCGCTCTGCGACGTGCCGGACCTGACGCTGTTCCCGGAGCGCTACCCAGGCGTGCGCAGCGTCGAATTCCATGCGGCGCTGGAATTCAAACTGCAGCACGCCGCCCTGTGGGCCTTGGCCGGTCTCCGGCGCCTTGGGCTGGGCTTGTCGGTCGACCGGTGGGCCATCGGCATGAATCGCTGGGCCGGCTGGTTCGATCCGTTTGCCGGCCCCTGGGGCGGCATGCGGGTCAGCGTGGTCGGGCGCGATCGCGGCGACACCCAAATACGCCGCACCTGGCAGTTGTGCGCCCCGGCGCAGGACGGGCCCGAAATCCCCTGCTTGGCGGCTATTCTGCTCGCCCGACAGATCGCCGCGGGACGAGCACCCAAGTCCGGCGCTTATGCATGCATGGGATTGCTGCGGCTCGCGGACTTTGCACCCGCGTTCGCGCGCTGGAACATCCGCACCCGAATCGAACAATCCCCC